>Ga0163200_1001069_pt1 | contig 10436 bp, 7 predicted proteins | sample PL_2010_200m_FD_113535 | JGI IMG/M metagenome (GOLD analysis project Ga0163200, IMG submission 113535) | Freshwater microbial communities from Powell Lake, British Columbia, Canada to study Microbial Dark Matter (Phase II) - PL_2010_200m | ecosystem: Environmental > Aquatic > Freshwater > Lake ... | reverse complement strand
TTTCTAGATAGCCCTCTTCATAGAGTTTCTTCATGAGCCTTGCGGTGTGCTCTCTGCTCAGCTGGACTCTGTCCTTAATCTCAGGAGCCGTCTTTGACCCTTCCGCCGAGAGCATCTCCAAAACCGTTACTTCCGTATCCGTTAAAGCAGCCATTGCCTTGTCTCTTTTTATCGGGATAACCGTCTCACTCATTACATCAGGCGCTGCAGCAAACTTTTGCACCTGCTCCTCCAGTCCCGTGATTTTCGTTTTCAATGTTTCCTGTGACACTTCGATATCATGTATCTTCGTGTCCGCACTGATTACCCTTGATAGAACATTGACGTTATTTTCAGAGATTGTGCCTAATTGATTTTCAAGAGGCGCGACCTTCTTTTCGACGTTGTCTATTCTCTTCAGCCCAGTGTCAGCCTTGGCTGAACTTCCCGCAACCTTGTATGCGATTAACTCCAATCTGTCGGCTTCTCGTTTGAGTTCTCTATTGAAGCTCAGAACAATGTCTTCAACGGCGCCTTTAGCTTTCTCATACTCTTTTTGGGCCTTGCGAATCTGCCGGTAGTACTCGATGGCTGCTCCTATGGTTACGGCGAGTAGAACTCCTGCTAGTGCTGATAGGTACTCAATCACACTTTTCACTTCTGTGATTTAGGCGTGATTTAAACGGTTGCATCACATATCACAGTTGTTCATGGGAAATTTAAATATTACGGTCTTTTCCATAAAACATCCACCATGACGTCACACATCACAGTTGCGAGTGCAGCACATGGGTGAAACCTTTACCACGTACATGCAGGAAAAACTCCTGTTTTCTGGCTTATTTTTAGGTTTAACCTGTTTTATTGAGCGTTATTGATTGCTGCACTGTTTGTCATATAAGTCGCGCTTTGGCTTTGTGATTTGTGACGTCACACTACGTCTCCTGATGGTGTTGAGAGCCGTTTTAGGCTTGTTTCTAGCTCTTCTCTTATGATTTCTATGACTTTTAGACGGTCTTTAAGTTCTTCCTCCTTGTCTGGGATTTCATTGTGCGCCTCGACGTAGTCATGCAGTTTGTTGGCGATTTCAAGGTAGGGATCGAGAGTTGTGGTTTCGAAGACTCCTAAGTATCCCAGAAGTAATATTGTGTATACTGATTTTATGACGTTTTCTTTGGACTGTTTTAGCGTCCTGTTGAAGGCTCCGCGGCTTATTTTAGCCTTTGTTAGCCTTAAATTGGCTTTTTCATCGTATTTTAACTGTTTGCCTGATATATTTTCGGCTAAAATGTCTATAAGCAGTGTTTCAAGTTGCGTTTTGGTTAATTGACTGTTTTTTGACAGTATTTTTACAATAGGGTCGTTTAAGGCTCCGTTTAGCCAAGCTTGAACGCCTTCTTTTAGCTTCAAAGTCCCTTCTCCTGTGTAGCCCTTAATGGATACGTTTTTGTATACTGGCTTCGCTTTTAACTTTATTGCATCCCTTTTGAAAATCGCTTACTGTAGGAGCTGACGTTTTTTGGGCGAAATAAACCCTCGCAAGATGTTTAAATCAATTTAAACCATTAAAATTTGCTCCTTTTTGCATTTTAAGCTGAAATTTAACCATGATTGGTAAATAACTGAAACAGCCTCGCTTTTTTGAGAAATTGTTGTTCGTCTGGAATAATCTACTAAATAAGATCTGCTGATTCTCTCGTTTAACGGGAATTGATTGCGCTGACACAGCACTCTTTGTAATCGGAAGGCTAAGATTTTGGCTAGTTGCTGTTTTTTCTCTGCCCGCTACTTGGTTACTTTAAATCTGTGCTTTCTTCTGTTGACTCGCCATGAACGAAAAGACAACCCCAGTTAAGATAGGAGTGACGTCACTCATCACGGGAGAATCACACGTGATTGCTACTTTATTTCTTTGATATCACGGACAGCGTGACGCGACTGTGATACGTGACGAGATGCCTGGACATTTGCGCTTTTCTTTAAAACTGTAATAGAGAAACGTTTCGGGTTAACTGCCGCGTTTAGAGAGTTTCTGAGTGTTTTTTTAGTTCGTCAAAAAGTTCGGGGCGCAGGTCTCTCAAGGTAGGGATGAAAGGTTCCGCGGACCTTAAGTCGTTGTAATCAACTTCACAGATGACAAAGTCTTCTTCATCATACTTCGCTTTCGCAAGAATGTCCCCTGTTGGACTTATCAGCCTGCTTCCGCCCCAAAATTGCAGCCCATCCTCTACGCCTACAAGGTTAACGTAAGCGAGGAATGCCGTGTTTTCCAAAGCTCTAGCCGCAGTCAAAATCTCAAAGTAACTTCTGCGGACGGCTGGCGAAGCCGAAATGGCAACTATCAACTGCGCTCCTTTCAATCGCGTTAGGCGGCACACTTCTGGGAAGAAAAGGTCATAACATATGCAGAGCCCTATGTTTCCCAACGCCGTGTTAAAGGAAGCTGTTTGATAGCCTGGTCGGAAATATCTCTTCTCTTCGAAGACACTGTGAGTGGGGAGGTACATCTTTCGGTATTTTCCGATTAAACCCTCGGGTCCTACAAAAACTGCAGTGTTAAAAATTGTGGCTTTCGCTTTTTCACTTAGCTCGGGCATGCCGAAAATTATGTGCAACCCCGTTTTCTTTGCTATGTCCTCTATTCTTTTGGTTGATGGCCCAGGTATAGTTTCTGCCAGTTCGTAAATTTGATCTCTTACCACGTACCCTGTCAATGACATTTCTGGAAAAATCACAAGGTCTGCTGCTTGTTCTTTTGCATTTATGGTGAGTGCCTCGATTTTTCCCAAGTTTTCATTCTTGTTTTCTCGTTTGCTGCTTATCTGCGCAAGAGCCAACTTGATTCTTTCTTTCATTCTCTCTTCCCCTCTGATTTTAGTAGACGTGACGCGGAAGCCTGAAATCTGTTCCTACTGTTCGGTATTCAAGTTTTGCTGTTAACAGCATCCGCCTTTTGTGTTCTGCCGAGAGCCATCTTCTTTTTACTTTGTCTACAAGAGTCTTTTCAACCTTTAGTTGCTGTGCTATTTCCTCTGTTGGTATGAATCTTTCGAGTCCGTAAAGGATGAGGTCGAGGGTTTCGTACTTGATTCCGAGTTCAGTTTCCGCAAACTGGTTAGGCCACAAGGCAGGCGTTGATGGTTTTGCCGCAAGTTCGGCTGGAAACCCCAAATGCTCGGCGAGTTTGCGGACTTGAGTTTTGTATAAGTCCATTATTGGAGATATGTCTGCGGCTGCGTCTCCCCATTTGGTGAAGTATCCCATCATGGTTTCTGACTTATCGGAGCTTCCGCAAACTATTCTGTTGAGCTTATTCGCGTAATAGTAAAGGTAAATCATTCTGGTTCTCGCTTTTATGTTGCCTTTGCAAAGCTTGTCTGCTTGATCGAATATGGGTATAGCCTTGTAAAAACTTTCTAAAACGACTGTAATATCACAGATCTGCGTTTTCAAACCGAATTTTTCTGCAACAAACTTTGCATCATCTATATCTTTGGAGTTGCGCGTTTCTGTTTCTGGGAGCATAAGCCCCAGTACTCGGTCTCCTCCTATTGATAGGCTAGAAAGCGCGGCTATGGTGCCGCTGTCGATTCCCCCGGATAGGCCGATAACTATGCCTTCTGCCCCTGCGCTCTCTACGTATTCTTTGATGAATCGTCTAATTCTATTCTCGATTTCATGAAAGTCCATTTCCAGAACCGAAGGTACGAGTTTCACTTGGCGCCCACATCCCTCTGTTTTATGGTCGTAGGCAAGTATTTAAGGACAAGCATAAATACTAAAGGGGCGTACTTACGATTCAGAAGGCTATTGCGATGGGGCGAAGAAGGAAAAAAGTTGTTCGTATCCCTAAGAAACATTTGCCCAAGTTCTTCTCTTGCCCTAAATGTGGGAAGGAAACGGTTAGAGCTGAAATTTTTAGGGAGGGAGGTCGTGCTGTTGTGGGTTGCAGTAGCTGTGGCATTCATGAAGAATTTCCAATTAAGCCCTTTCAAGGCGAAGTCGACGTTTACTGCATGTTTACTGACAAAGTCTATGGTTCTTCCAGAAGGGCGTCCGTAACAAACGCCAAGAGTGCTTAGTCAGAAGTGGTTTATACATGCTTGGGCGTGTTGAGAAGTATTTACTCGAAAAAATCAGGGCGGAGGGTTCGATCCACATAACCCTTATAGATCCTGAAAAGGTAACGCCTCCTCAAGCTTCACGAGTAGCTGAAAACTCTAAAATCAGCGGAACTTCCGCAATGATGATTGGCGGCTCCACTTTTGTTTCACAGGCCCACCTTGACGCTGTGGTTAAAGCCATTAGGCGTACCGTCAAGATTCCAACAATCCTTTTCCCAAACAATATAACGGGAATAAGTCGACACGCAGACGCCATATGGTTCATGTCTCTTCTGAACTCTGTAGATCCCTACTTCCTCATAGGCGCCCAGATTTTGGGAGCCCCTCTAGTGAAGAAGTACGGTCTGGAGCCGATTTCTATGGGATACGTAATTGTGGGTGAAGGCGGCACCGCTGGCATCGTGGGCAAAGCAATCGCAGTGCCTTATAACAAACCAGAACTTGCGGCAGCTCACGCTCTAGCGGGACAATACCTCGGCATGCACTTCATATATCTCGAAGGTGGCTCGGGTGCGAAGAACCCTATCCCTCCCGAAATGATCCGCACGGTAAAGCACTTCATCGACATCCCACTAATTGTGGGGGGAGGAATAAGAACTAAGGGACAAGCATTAGCCGCAGCCTCAGCAGGAGCAGAAATTATAGTCACTGGCAACATCACCGAAAGCATTCATGCTAAAGAAAAAGTCTCTGAAATCATCGACGGCGTGAAAGGGACCAGGCCCTAACAGCCTTTCTTGAGTTAAATCCGCTGAAGTTAATTTTTTGCCGCGGGGATTTTCGCTTTTTATGTTAGAAAGCCAAAATAGAAGCGTGTCTCACAATATTTGGAGGAAAGGTTCTGCTTGAACGGCAAAATGAGTGAGGACTATCAACATTACATAGATGCAATGGAGAACCAGCTCAAGCACCTCTACGTCATAAGTGAGAGCGCTAGGTCAATTGGGATTGATCCATCATTGAAGACAGAATGTATAATTGCAAAAGACATAGCTGACCTCGTAGAGGGGCTGGTGGGACCAAAAGAGGTGGCTATTAGCATTCGCGAATTAAGCGCTAAAATGCAGCGTGAAGAAATAGCCTTTAAAATTGCTGAACAAATCATTTATGGCAAATTTGGGCACATGGAACCCGAAGCTGCGGCGGAGCAAGCAATTCGCACCGCCCTCGCAATCTTCACTGAAGGGCTCACTGCGGCTCCAATACAAGGCGTAGCCCAAGTGAAAATAAAAACAAACCTCGACCGGACGCGGTATCTTGCCATATACTTTGCGGGTCCTATAAGATCAGCCGGAGGAACAGACCAAGCGTTAACTCTTGTTGTTGGAGATTTTGTGCGTCGCTTACTGGGGCTCGACAGGTACAAACCTACGTCGGAAGAAATCTCTCGCTTCCTCGAGGAACTGAGATTATACGAGCGCTCTGTTGGGCGCTTCCAATACCACATTCCAGATGAAGAGTTGAAGAAGGCACTTGACCTGCTTCCTGTTGAGGTTACAGGCACAGAATCCGATCCCATAGAAGTTTCTTCCTTCAGAAACCTTCAAAGAGTAGAGACCAACCGCGTAAGAGGTGGCGCCCTCAGGGTCGTCAACGACGGTATCGTAGGACGTGCCCCCAAAGTTCTAACCATTATAGAAAAGCTCGGCTTTCAAGGTTGGGATTGGCTCAGGGACTTTCGCAAAAAATCGGAAAAGAAGTCCTCTGGATTTATGGATGACGTAATCGCTGGACGCCCGATTTTTTCTTTTCCATCTAGGCGAGGAGGCTTTAGGCTCAGATATGGCAGGTCGCGAAACACAGGGTTGTCAGCGGTGGGAATTCACCCGGCAACCATGCTTGTCCTGGGCAGTTTTCTCGCTGCAGGTACGCAAATGCGGTTAGAGCTTCCTGGGAAAGGCGGCGTCACAATGCCTGTGGACACTCTTGAGCCGCCTGTTGTTTCATTGAAGGATGGCTCCTTAGTCCGTGTATCCCTTGAAAACTTTGAACGTATAAAGGATAAGATCGAGAAGATTCTGTTTTTGGGCGACATCCTGATCAGCTTCGGCGATTTCCTTTACACCAGTAAAACGCTTTCTCCTTCGGGCTACGTTGAAGAGTGGTGGGTCAAAGACGTAAAAGAAGCTATCGCAGAAAGGTTCGCTGGAGACGTGGAGAAGGCCGCGGGAACCGCCAAGGTTTCTAAGGAAAGACTGACCACTCTTTTGAGAGAACCGTTTAACAGCAAACCCACTGCTAAGGAAGCTCTAATGTTCTCTCTGCGCTTTAATGTGCCTCTGCATCCGACTTTCACGTTTTTCTGGTCCAACTTGTCATCAATTCAGGAAGTTGAGGTACTACGGGAATGGCTGTCGAAGTCTGAGGTGTTTCTTGAGGAAGGTACTGCTTGCAAGATTGTTGGGGCAAGTGAACCGAGCGTGGTTCAGGCTTTGCGAAAAATTTTTGCACCGCACCGTTTTCTGGATGGCTCGATTGTTCTCGAGGGTGACGATGCTTGCGCCTTTGCTTTCTGTCTTGGTTATGGCACTTCTCGAATGGTGGAGACTGCCTCAACGGGATCCGTGTTGAATGCTGTCAGTTTGCTTTGTGGTGTAGAAGTCAAGGAGAAGGCGCCTACTTTCGTGGGTGCGCGTATGGGGCGCCCTGAAAAGGCGAAGAGGCGAGAGATGAAACCTTTGGTTCATGTTCTTTTTCCAGTGAGCTTAGCAGGGGGCTCTCACAGAGACCTCGTGGAGGCAGCGAAAAAAGGGCCCGTCTTCGTTGAGTTTGCTAGGCGCAAATGTCCAAACTGCAAGAGTTACACTTTCCGAGTGAAGTGCACCGATTGCGGATGCGAAACCATCGCTGAGAAGAGCTGCCCGCGTTGTGGAAGGGTTTTGAAGGATGACGGCTGCCCAACATGTAAAGCTGAAGCTGTGCGATATCAAAGGCAGGCGGTTAATTTTAAGGACCTTCTTGAAGGCGCTTGCCGCTCGCTCAGCGTTCCTGTTCCAAAAATCTTGAAAGGCGTTAAGGGATTAACGAACAAGGATAAGACTCCTGAAATTATCGAGAAAGGTGTCTTGCGGGCAAAGCATGATTTATCGGTTTACAAGGATGGAACGATTCGCTTCGACGCCACTAACGCGCCTTTGACGCATTTTAAGCCTTCCGAAGTCGGGGTGACTGTTGAAAAGCTTAGGCAACTCGGTTACCTTCATGACACGTGCGGTGAAGCATTGACTGGTCCCGACCAGGTGTGTGAGCTCAAGATTCAAGACGTTGTCATCCCTTGGAACGCAGCAGAGTACTTCTTGCAAGTCGCGAATTTCATAGATGAACTTCTAACAAGAGTCTACAAGCTTCCATGCTACTACAACGTCAAAAGCCCCGATGACCTCGTTGGGCACTTGATTATGGGCTTGGCTCCCCACACTTGCGTAAGCATCCTTGGCCGCATCGTCGGCTTCACAAGACTCAATGTCTGCTACGCCCATCCGGTCTGGCACTCAGCCAAACGGCGAGACTGTGACGGTGATGAGGACACTATTATGCTTGCGTTGGATACGCTTCTGAACTTTTCTCAAAGATATCTGCCCGCGCAGATAGGCGGAATCATGGATGCTCCTTTGCTGCTGATCCCGTTTGTGAACACGAAGGAAGTGCAACGGCAGGCGCACGATTTCGATGTCGATGGTGCTTATTCGCGTGAGTTTTACGAAAAAACTTTGGAAAGAGTCGAGGCTAAAAATGTTAGTTCTACAATGGATCTTATCAGCCATAGGCTTGGAACTGAAGCGCAGTTTGAGGGTTTCAACTTTACCACGCCTGTTTCAAACATAAACATGGGGAATTCAGAGAGCTCGTATAAGCAGTTTAAGACGATGATTGAAAAATTGAACATGCAGTTGGAGTTAGGGGCGAAAATTGATGCTGTTGATGTAAGGCGTGTCGCCTTGAAGGTGTTGACAACTCATTTCATTCGAGACATTGCTGGCAACTTGCGGGCTTTCTCCACTCAGAGTTTCAGGTGCAAATCCTGCAGCAAACGTTTTCGTCGCTTGCCCCTCCGAGGCAAGTGCACCTTCTGCGGTGGACCATTGACTCTGACGGTTTACCGCGGGAGCATAGAAAAATATCTTGAGGCAGCGCAAAGCTTGATTGATAAGTATGGTTTACCGAAGTATTACACTCAGCGAATTGACTTAATAAAAGACGAAATCGCATCCATGTTCGACAATAAGAAGCCGAAGCAGGTTAGTCTTGCAGACTTCGCTTAAGATTAAAGCTTTTCAACACAAACGTACAATTGTGTCTTTGGTGAGTTGGTATCAAAGAGATTTTTCATCCAAACGCGTACTTGGAGCGTATAAGAAACGTGAAAAGTGGGCTCAAGACCAGAACTGCAATTCTGGACATTCTAGAAAAACAATCTTTCGATGCAGCAAACATTGCAAAGGCAACATCCCTGTCGTATGGCGTTGTGATGCACCATTTGCGGCTCCTAAAGAATGAAGGAACAGTTACCCGGAAGGGGAATAGACCATATTTTTGGCTGTTGACAGGTTTAGGGCAGAAACGTTTGGTTCGCTAAAACGTGCATTGGCATGGTGACTGTTGGCACTTTGGGCACTTGCCACTGTACTTGTTGATGGCCGCCTTTTCAAGGTCGATTCCTGTTATGTTAGCAAGGGACGCGAGCCACGCAATGACATCTGCAAACTCTCTTTCAGTCGCTATTCTATCATTTCCTTTGAGGGCTTCTCCCAATTCTACGAGTTCGTCCCCAAGCCAATCATATGTCCCCTTAACTCCGCGTTCAGAATCCCTTTGAAAGTATAAACGTTTCATCATTTCCTGAAAATCACGTATGTGCACGAATCTCACCAGGATTTAGCTATGCTTATGCTCTTCCAGAGTTTAAAACTTGGTGATCAGTCGCAGTAACAAACGATTTTTCAAATAGTGCTATTTTCTGCGCCGCAGAATCCTCAGAGGAATACGCAACATTAATAATGCAGAAAAATCATAAACTTGTGCTGTTTCCATTAATAAAACTGGGAAAACAAGATGAGTAAGAAAAAGAAAGACTCAGCTCCAATGCCCGCAGCGAGCGCAGGGTTGCTAAGGTTTTTCGAGGAAGAAACTGAAGGCGTCAAAATCAGGCCGGAGCTTCTGGTGGTGTTTGCCGTTACTCTGATAGTAATCTCTGTTCTAGCCAAAGTGTTTTTCCCTGGATAAACGCTTCAGGTTTTTTTATCGGCGGGGCGAATGCAATACTTCTATTCTTTGAACCGAATTAAGATGAAGGAATAACTCGCTTCTTTCCTCTCTGCTCGCAACTTGAGGTATGGGCTGAGCAATTGTTGATCTTAAAACGAGGGCCTCAGCGTCTGATAGCCAGATTCCCGAGGGTTCATGGGTCACAGCAATCAGAGTACCCTCAAAACCGTAGGCAGGATCAAGAATGACCCTGATTTTCTTGCCCAAGTTTCTTTCGAGCATGTGAAATATAGAGAGAGGCAATTCTTGCTCTGGCATAGGCTTCGCAAAACACTATAATTGGCACTCTAAAGATAAAACAGTTGCTCCTGCAAAAGGTGTTAGGTCCATGACCCGTATGTCAAACTAACCTTGCACCTTGCTTAAGTTTTTAACTGTTTCATGCTAAAACTTTAGTTTGTTTCCCTTTGAGTTATAGACGAACAAGTGTCAACTGTCGTAGAAAGAGCCTCCCTGACTTAGCTAGATTTTAATAGCCCTATTCAGTTTCATAAGGAATTCAATATGAGGTGGTGGGCGTGTCGACTGAGAATTCACTGAATCATTCCATGAACAGCGCACTGAAACACTACTCATCGATGTTCTTTCTTCCACCCTTCAAAAAAGCCCTCGCCACAATAGCTGCAATCTGCATCGGAGTAGTTGGGCTCTCCACCTTTGCACTTTTCCCTTCCGTCGAAGGCTTGGTTAACAGCCTGTTTCTCGGCATCTCACTTTTCGCCGCGACTCTTATCGTTGATTACATAATGAGCAAAATCATACTAGGAAGAAACCCGATTTACGTTCTAAGAAGAACAGCGGCACTCTCCCTCTTCTGCTGGGTTCTCTGGGTTTTTTTCATTGGAATCGGAGTTGTCTTCGGTGCCCTATTCGGCTCCTTGTGGTGGATAAAACTTTGCCTCTTTGGCTTTGCCGCCGTGCTGACTCTCCGCACAGTTGTGTTCACCGCAACGTCATCTGCAGGAATCTTGCGTAGTCTATTATCTTCTTTGCTTCAGCCTTTCGTTTGCATTGGCGTGTTTATAGTTTTTTGGGGGAGACTCGCTGGTGCTTCTTCTCTTCAGGTTC
>Ga0163200_1001068_pt1 | contig 10452 bp, 9 predicted proteins | sample PL_2010_200m_FD_113535 | JGI IMG/M metagenome (GOLD analysis project Ga0163200, IMG submission 113535) | Freshwater microbial communities from Powell Lake, British Columbia, Canada to study Microbial Dark Matter (Phase II) - PL_2010_200m | ecosystem: Environmental > Aquatic > Freshwater > Lake ... | reverse complement strand
TACCATACATGGAACAGTTGGATTGTGGCAAGTATGCACACGCTGCGGTCGGAGGACGGTTCATCTGGAACGGAGCAGAACGACGACGTTGCATGTTACTTGTAAATGTCTCCGCGCGGGCCAACGTGGGCAATGACAATCGTATCGGCGGATCGGTCGTAAAGGTAGATCACTCGCAAATCACCATGTCGCAGTCGGAAGAACCCCTTCCACTCGCCCGCCATGGGTTTCACGCCGGACATCGCATCCGTATGCTTCGCCAGTTCTTCCAGCTTGGCGATCAACTGCGCCTTGATCCGCGCGTCCATGCGTTCGATGTAACGGACGGCACGCCTGTGAACCAAGAGTTTCGGCATGGGAATCAGAGTGCCGACAGCGATCTGAAAGCAACGGTGTTACGGCGATTCCAATCGCGGCGTGCGGCACGCAAATCGGCCTGTGCCTTCTTGTCGAGATCAAGCCCCAGCGCCTCGCACAGCTCGCAGAACTTCTTCCACGGAATGATGACCTCCCGCGGTTTGCCCCGCTCATCCACCACGATTTTTTTCCGAATCGCAATCATGCGCCTGAAACTACCACGCCCACGCCATCACGACAAGCGCGGCGTGAAACTTGTGGGCACCTACATTGGCGAAAGTTTACCAGCAGCCAGTGCCGCCAGCAAGAGGGCACCGAGCGCGAGGCGGTAGAGGATGAACAGCCACGTCGTGTGCCGGCGCAGGTAGCCGAGCAGGAACGCAATGGACGCGTAGCCGACCACGAACGACACGACCGTCGCCACGATGATATTCGGCCAGTCCACTGACTTCGCGTGGTGGAGTTCCTTCAATTCGAGCATGCCCGCCGCGAATACCGCGGGCAACGACAACAAGAACGAGAACTGGGCGGCGGTGTCGCGTTTCATGCCAAGGAACAACCCGCCGGCGATGGTGCAGCCGGAACGCGAGGAGCCGGGAATGAGCGCGACGGCCTGGAAACAACCGACGACGATGGCGTCGAGCCAGCCGAGTTCGTTCATCTCGCGGAGTTTTTGCCGGCGTCGCTCGAACCACTCGGCCAGCGCGAGCACCAGCGCCAGCCCGATCATGGCGGCAGCGATGACATAGAGCGAACGCCAGTGGTGTTCGATGTATTTCTTGCAGGCCAGCCCGACCACGACAACCGGCACCGTGCCGGCGCAGATCATCCAGCCGAGTTTGCTCTTGCCGGTCAACGTGTCACGGGTGATGACGACGATGTCGCGCGCGAAATAGATGAGGACGGCGGCGAGCGTGCCGAGTTGAATGACGGCGGTGAACGCCGCGCCGGGGTCGCCCCAGCCGAACCACGCGGGAATGATGCGCAGGTGCGCGGTGCTGCTGACAGGGAGGAATTCGGTCAGGCCCTGGATGAGGCCGAGGACGATGGCCTGCCAGAGGGTCATTCTTTGTGGGCCTTGGTGATCTCTGCGATCCGCTTTTTGGCGTCGGCGGTGTACGGCGAGTCGGGCGCTTCTTTCACGAGGTCTTCGTATTCTTCCCTGGCGCGTTTCCAGTTGCCGGTCTGTTCGAGGACCTTGCCGGCTTTGAAACGGGCTTCGGCTTCGCGTGCGTCGTCGTAGTCGTAGAGCGTCACGACCTGCAAGTAGCAGTCGAGCGCTTCGTAAGGTTTCTCCTTCGCCAGAAGGCAGTCCCCCAGCAATACCAGTGCCTCCGCCACGGTCGTCTCCTGGTCGGGCGGCAGGAAATCCTTCTTCAACTGTGGGTTGAGGTAGCCGTTGATAAGCTTGATGACCTCATCGTATTTCTTCAGCGAAAACAGCACACGGGCGTTCTTCACGTCCACCGCCTGCACCTGCGGCGAGTTCGGGTACAACTGTTTCAGCTTGTCAAACGTTGCCGCTGCTGATGCCGTGTCCTTCATTTCGAGATACGCGTCGCCCAACCGCAACACCGCATCCATCACCCATGGTGACGGCAGGCCCGCCATGCGGGCCACCAGCGGTTTCAGCACCGCCACCGCCTCCTGCGCTTTGCCCGCCTTCAACGCCGCCAGTCCGTTGTCGTACGCCGCGGGCCGCTCCACCTCGATGCGGACAATGTCGCGCAGCGGCACGCCAAACTCGCCCTGTTCGAGCTTGACGAAAACGGTACCACCCTCGACATGCGTCACCTGCCCGCTATAGGTGGCAGTGCGGGTCTGCACCAGATCCGCCCGCGCCGCCATGCACGCGACCAACGCACCCAACACCAGCATTTTCTTCTTCATCATTGCACTCCGATACGCGGGCAAAATAACCGGTGAGCCGCGTCAACGCCAGCGAAAAACACCTCTTGCCGCCATCCCAAAATGTGCTATAAAGCTGCCATGCCTGAGAAGACCATCGACCAGATCAGTCGTACCGCGCACGAGCAATACCAGAAAGCCATCGGCGCCGTCGAACGCAACAACCTCGACTACGCCATCGAAATGCTTCAGCAGTGCCTCGCGCTCGAACCCAGTTTCCTGCAAGGCCGCAAACACCTCCGCGCCGTCCAAATGAAACGCGCCGAATCCCAGGGCGGTTTCCGACGCGCCATGGCCTCCGCCAAAAGCCAGCCTGCCTTGATGAAAGTTCGCGCCATTCTTGGCAAGAACCCTGCCGAAGCCATGACCATCGCTGAACAAGCCCTCAGCGAAGACCCCAAGAACGGCCAAGCCCTCCTCCTGCTCGCCGAAGCTGCAGACAGCGCCGGTATCCCTGAAGTCACCGCCCAGACCCTCGAACACTACACCAAGCTCAACCCGCGCGACACCAAGACCGCCCACTGGCTCGCCCGCAGCTACACCGCCATCTCCCGCCACGATCTCGCCCGCGCAGTTTACGACCGCATCCTTCAGGTCAACCCAAGCGATTTCGACGCCCAGAAAGGCATCAAGGACGCCAGTGCCCACGGTGCCATGCAAGGCGGCGGCTGGGACGAAGCCAAGTCCTACCGCGACGTCATCAAGGACAAAGACGAAGCCGTATCCCTCGAACAACAATCCCGCGTTGTCCGCGCCGACGACATGATTGAAAACCTCATTCAGGAGAACCTAACCAAACTCCAAGCCGACCCCCAAAGCCCGGTCATTCGCCGCGAACTGGGAAAACTCTACGGACAAAAAGGCGACTACGACCGCGCCCTCGAATACCTCGAAGCCCTCTTTACCTCCGAAGCCGGCGCCGATCCCACCCTCGAAAAGGAAATCAGTGAAGTCCACGAGAAACGCGTCTCCGATGCGCTCAACGTCAAGAAACAACAACTTCAGGCCCAGCCCGCCAACACCGCCCTCCAGGCCGAGGTTGCCCAGCTCGAACGCGAGTTCGATGCACTCCAACTCAAGGACGCCCTTCGCATCGTCGAGAAATACCCCATCGACCTCATGTACCGTTACGACCTCGGCGTCCTCTACATGAAAATCGGCGACGTCCAGAACGCCATCGAACAATTCCAGCGTTCCGTCGGCCAGCCCCAGCGCCGTGTCCCCTCGTTGAACTACCTCGGCCAATGCTTCCAGCAACTCGGCCTTCATGATCTCTCCATTGACCAATACACCAAGGCCATTGAAGAGCTTCCCATGATGGACGGCGTGAAGAAGGAAATCACCTACAACCTTGCCACCGCCTACGAAGCCCTCGGCGATGCCGACAAAGCTGTCACCGAGTTCAAGAAAATCGCCGCCGTTGATTTCGGCTACCGCGATGTTCGCGCCAAAATCACCCGTCGCCCGCCGTCTACAGCGTAGCGAACGGTTGACCATTAGTTCCAAGCAACGGAACGACGCGCAATCTTGTCGAGCAACAATCGCCGGGCGAGTTAGGCTTCCTTTTCGAGGTTGACGGGGCACGCGCTCATAACGTCACATACCTGAACGGAATGGCGCCATAACAGAACCTTCAGGCGGTTCCAAGATTGTTCCAAGATTGTTGTTGATATTCCCGTGGAATCTCGTATTTTCTGCACACGCTAGCAGAAGGAAGCAGCCGCAGTGAGATTGGTGGATTGTCAGGTAGCCTCGTTGCTCGGTGACAGTCTGAAACCCAAAGTCGGGAACAGTCACTGAGACCTCCCAACCGCAGCAGAAAGAAAATACAGTATATGGCTACCAAGCTATTCGTCGGCAACCTGTCGTTCAACACGACCGAAGGTGACGTCCTCGACCTGTTCAAGCAGGCCGGCAATGTCACGAAATGTGAATTGATCGTGGACAAGTTCACGAGCAAATCCCGCGGCTTCGCGTTCGTCGAGATGAGCACGCAGGAAGAAGCCAACAAGGCCGTTGCCGATTTCAACGGCAAGGAACTCGATGGCCGTGCCCTCACCGTCAACGAAGCCCGTCCCCGCGAAGACCGCCCCCGTGGCGACTTCGGCGGCGGTCGTGGCGGTGGTGGACGCGGTGGCGATCGTCGCGGTGGCGGCGGTGGCGGCGGTCGCGGCCGCTACTAAGCCGACCTGACGTTACACGTCACAACGAAAAGGCGTCCCGAACCATCGGGACGCCTTTTCCATTTCCCTAATCGCGCCCGCGAAATGTTCCGGTTTTGCTCCGGATGTACGATATAGTACCGCCATGTTTCTGCCGACCACGCGAGAGGAAGTGAAACGCCTCGGCTGGGATGCGCTCGATGTCATCCTCGTCAGCGGCGACAGCTACATTGACAGCCCATACATCGGCGTCGCCGTCATCGGGAAGATACTGGTCAAGGCGGGATTTCGTGTCGGCGTAATCGCGCAGCCGGATTGCAGCGGTGACGCTGACATCGGACGGCTGGGCGAGCCGCGCCTGTTCTGGGGCGTGACCGCCGGGAGCGTTGACTCGATGGTGACGAATTACACCGCGCTGAAGAAACGCCGCAAGAGCGATGATTACACGCCGGGCGGCGTGAACAACCGGCGGCCGGACCGGGCGAGCATTGTTTACACGAACCTGATCCGCCGGTTCTCGAAGCCGGCACGGCCGATCGTGCTCGGCGGGATTGAGGCGAGCCTGCGGCGCGTGCCGCACTACGATTACTGGACCGACCAGATTCGCCGGTCGCTGTTGTTCGATGCAAAGGCGGATTTCATCCTGTACGGGATGGCGGAGAAATCTGCATTGGAGTTCGCCAACGCGTTGCGCGACGGGAACGACCCGCGTACGGTGCGCGGGTTGTGTTACATCGCGAAGGAGAAACGCGCCGGTTATCTGGAGTTGCCGAGCTACGAGACGGTGGCGGCGGACAAGGCGGCGTTCATCGAGATGTTCCACACGTTTTACCGGAACAACGACCCGGTCAGCGCGAAGGGATTGTGTCAGCAGCACGGTGAACGCTGGCTGGTGCAGAATCCCCCCACCCCGTACGAGATGCAGGCCGAACTGGACGCGGTGTATGCGCTCGATTACGAGCGGGCGCAGCACCCGTTCTACGAGCAACAGGGGCCGGTCAAGGCGCTGGAGACGATCCGGTTTTCCATCGCAACGCACCGGGGCTGCTACGGCGAGTGCAACTTCTGCGCGATCGGCGTTCACGAAGGGCGCACCGTCCGTTCGCGCAGCGCGGCGTCCATCGTGCGCGAGGCGGAACAACTCACCCGGCATCCGCAGTTCAAAGGCAACATCCACGACCTCGGCGGCCCGACGGCCAACATGTACGGCTTCGAGTGCGACCACAAACTCAAGCATGGGAGCTGTCCAAAGAAACGCTGCATCTTTCCCGATGTCTGCGCGCAGATGCCGGTCAACCATCGTCCCATCGTGGACGCGTTGCGGCAGGTGCGTCAGTTGCCGGGCGTGAAGAAAGTGTTCGTTGCATCGGGCATCCGCTACGACATGGTGTTGAGCGACGAGCGGCACGGAGATGAGTATCTGCGCGAGCTTGTGCAGCATCATGTCTCCGGGCAGTTGAAGGTCGCGCCGGAGCACACGGGCGATTTTGTCCTGAGCAAGATGGGCAAGCCGGGCACTGACTCGCTGCTGCGGTTCAAGAAGAAGTTCGACGACCTGTCGCGCGCGGCGGGCAAGCCGCAGTTCCTGACGTACTACCTGATTGCGGCGCATCCGGGCTGCACCGAGGAGCACATGGCGGAGCTGAAACAGTTCACCAGCCAGAAGCTGCAGATCAACCCGGAACAGGTGCAGATCTTCACGCCGACGCCATCCACCTACTCCACCTTGATGTACTACACCGAGTTGGACCCGTTCACGCGCGAGCCGGTACACGTTGAGAAGGACCTCCGCCGCAAAGAGCATCAGAAAGACTTGGTCACGCGGAAACGGGCGAAGTAGAGCGCGACGGCGACGATGGCGCCGAGGATGTCAGCGAGCATATCTTTCTGCGCATCCCACGGATCGCCCTGGCTGCCGAGCACGGCGATACCGGCAGCGGGATCGGCGTGGACGGCGTACCGCCATTCAAACACCTCGTAGCCGAGCGCCACGGTGCCGATGGCGAACACGGCGAACAGGCCGGTCAGCCAACACGCGCGGCTGAGTTGGCGGCGTTCGATGAACTCGGCGATGGCGAAGGCGTAAACACCGACGCTGAAATGCACGACGCGGTCGAAGTGGTTGCGTTGCGCGCCGATCATGTTCGTGACCCAGTCGAACGGGACGCGCTCAAAGGTGTAGTGTCCGCCGATGGTGTGCAGGAAGACAAACACGCTCATCAGCAGGTACGAGAGGTTCGAGAACTGAAACCAGCGCCAAGTGATGGCAAGCAATCCCACGACCAGCACCACGGGGATGTTCTCCGCGATCCAGACACCGCGGTCGTACGGCCGGATTCCCAGCACGCAGAACTCGACCAGATACAGCGCGAGCAGAACGACCGGCAGGTTCCGTCTTCTGTTCTCGTCCATGGCCGCATCCTACTCGGCACGGCCCCCTCCTGACAAGCGGACACGCGCTATTGTTTTCCCGCGGCGGACGCAATCGCGGCGGCGCAACACTTATACTCGGCGGTGGCAGTAACGGGATCGAAGACGTCGTTGGTGATGGCGTTGGTCGGTTCCTCGGCGAAGTGGAACGGCATCCAGATCGTGTCGGGCCGGACGCGGTCTCCAACAATGGCGCGGCCGGTAACTTGGCCACGGCGGGTACGGACGACGACCTTCTCGTCGGGTTGAATACCGTAACGCGCAGCCGTGTCGGGGTGGATCTCTACAAAGTTGGCCGGGTCCTTCTGGTGGATGACGGCGGAGCGGCGGGTCATCGTGCCGCAGTTGTAGTTGTAGAGCGTGCGGCCGGTCGAGAGGATGAGCGGGAACTCCTTGTCCGGCTCTTCCTTCTGCGGCTGGAACGTGATCGCGTGGAACTTGCCTTTGCCGCGCGTGAACTTGCCTTCGTGCAGGAACTGCGTGCCGGGATGGTCGGGCGTGGGGCACGGCCACTGGAGGCCGTTGCACTCGGCGATCCGCTGGTGGCTGATGCCGGCAAACATCGGCGACAGGCTGGCCATCTCGTCGAAAATCTGTGCCGGGCTTCGGTACTGCATCGGGTAGCCCATCGCGGTGGCGATGGCGCAGAGAATCTCCCAGTCGGCCTTCGCCTCGCCGGGCGGCTCGACGGCTTTGCGGATCAACTGCATCCGGCGCTCGGACGCGCTGAACGTGCCGTCTTTCTCGGCCCAACAGCCACTCGGCAGGACAACGTGCGCGAGCTTGGCGGTCTCGTTGAGGAAGATTTCCTGGACGACGAAGAACTCCAGGTTGCGCAAGTGCTCGATGACCCGGGCGTTGTTCGGCTCAGTGGCTACGAGGTCTTCGCCCATGACGTACAGCACCTTGAGTTCGCCCCGTCCGGCGGCGTCGAGGAAGTACGGAACTTTGCCGCCCTTGTTCTGCGGAAGCGCGACGCCCCAGGCTTTCTCGAACTTGGCGCGCACGGCGGGATCGGCCACGTCTTGATAACCGGGGAGCTTGTGGGCCATCGCGCCCATGTCGCAGGCGCCTTGGACGTTGTTCTGGCCGCGCAACGGGTTGACGCCGCTGGCCCATTTCCCGATCTGGCCGCAGAGCATGGCGAGGTTGGCGACGTTCTTGACGTTGTCGGTGCCGCAGGCGTGCTCGGTGATGCCGAGCGTGTAGTAAATGGCGCTCGGATCGCCCGTCGCATACCAGCGCGCCGCGGTGCGGATCAACTCGGCGTCCACGCCGCAATATTTCGCCGCCGCCTCGACGGTGTAGTTCTTCAGGTTCTCGCGGAACTCCTCGAAGTTCTCGCAACGGCTCTCGATGAACGCCTTGTTGGCCAGGCCTTCGTCGAGGATGTAGCGCATCATCGCGTTGAGCAGCATGTTGTCGCTGCCGGGCCGGTGCTGGATGTGGATGTGGGCGCGCGAGGCGAGCCAGGTCTTGCGCGGGTCGCAGACAATCAGCTTCGCGCCGCGACGAAGCGCCCGCTTCATTTCCAAACCGAAGATCGGGTGTGCCTCGGTCGGATTCGCGCCGATCAGGAACAGGACATTGCAGTCCTTGATCTCGGCGGTGCTGTTGGTCATCGCGCCGCTGCCGAACGACATCGCCAGCCCGGCGACGCTCGGCGCGTGGCAACTGGTGGCGCAGTTGTCCACATTGTTGGTGCCGCCGGCGGTGCGGGCGAGTTTCTGCATCAGGTAGTTTTCCTCGTTGGGACAGCGCGAGGACGACACAAACGCGAGGGCGTCGGGGCCGTGTTTGTCCCGGATCTCGCGGAGACGTTTGGCGATGAGCGCGATGGCCTCGTCCCACGTGGCTTTCTCCAACTGGCCGTTCTTGCGGATGAGCGGATGCGTGAGCCGGTCCTTGGAACCGACGAACTCGAACCCGAAATGGCCTTTGACGCAGAGGTTGCCGTCGTTGATGGGCGACCCCGGCTCGGCGGTGACGCGGACGATGCGGTTGCGGCGTTTGTCCACCAGCAGGTCCATCTGGCAACCGACGCCGCAATACGGGCAGGTGGTGCGGACGCGGCGGAGGTCTTTCTCGCGGCCCATGCCGATGGCGGCCTTGTCGAGCATGGCGCCGACGGGACAGACGCGGATGCAACCGCCGCAGAGTTCGCAGGTGGTGATGTGGAGGTCCTTCTCGAACGGCGTACTAATCTCGACGTGCTTGGCGCGCCAGGCAAACGTCAGCGCCTCGGCCATCTGCACAGTCTCGCAGTATTTCACGCACAAGCCGCAGCGGATGCACTTCTGCACGTCGTAGAGAATGCCCTTGTTGAGCGTGGTGTAGTTGTGTGCGTCCGGCCGGGGCACGTACACGCCGAACCGGTTCTGGTCGGCCTGGTAACGGTACGCGTAATCCTGGAGCCGGCACGCGCCGGATTTGTCGCAGCCGGTGCAGGTCGGGCAATGATCGGACAACAACAATTCGAGAATCTGCCGGCGATGGCGACTCAGTTCGTCGTCCTCGGTGACGATCTTCATGCCGTCGCTGACTGTTTGTCCGCACGACGCGATCAGGCCGCGCATGCCCTCGACCTTGACGCCGCAGAGCCGGCAACTGCCGATGGCCTCGACGCGCGGATCGTAGCACAGGTGCGGGATGTCAATGCCGGCCGCAACGGCGGCGTTGAGGATGCTGGTGCCCGCGGACACGGTCAACGGTTTGCCGTCAATGGTCAACGAGACGGTGTTCATGGCTCGTCCTCTGCGGCGGTCTTGATGTCGCAGCGCAGGCAGCGCAACGCCTCGGCGCGCGCTTGTCGTGCGCTGAACGTGTGCGCGACCTCATCGAAGCTACCGCGACGCGCGGTGCAGCGAGCGAACTTCGTCTCGTTCCGTTTGCCGCCCTGGCCTGACGATGGCGGCGTGTTGTCGTACTTGAGCGTCGGCCAGAGTTCGCGGAACCGGTCCTGGCCGGTCAACTGCCGGTCAATGACCGCCGCGGCTTTCTTGCCGTAGGCCATCGCGGTGGTCACGTTGGCGGCGCCGCTGACGACGTCGCCGCCGGCGAACACTCCCGTATGACTCGTCTCCAGCGTCCACGGATCCACGTGGATGGTGCCGGACTTGCTCAGCCTCACGCCGAGATGGCGGGCGACGGGTTTCTCAACGGTCTCGCCGATGGCTTTAACGACGGTGTCGCAGGGGATGACGTATTTCTCGTCCGTCACGACCGCGGTGCGCCGGCCGCCGGCGTCGAACGGGCCGAGAACGGTCTTGGCGACTTCCAGCCCGGTGACCTTGCCGTTTTCGCCGACAATGCGGACGGGGACGGCAAGCGTCACCAGCGTGGCGCCTTCTTCGAGGGCGTGTTGGGTTTCCTCGGTGATGGCGGGCATTTCTTCCCGGGTGCGGCGGTACACGATCGTGACCTCCGCGCCGAGCCGCAACGCGGTGCGGGCGGAATCGATCGCCGCATTGCCGCCGCCGATCACCGCCACCTTCCGGCCCAGCTGGACCTTCTCGCCGTGGGAGACCCGGTTGAGGAAGTCCAGGGCCGCGAACACGCCCTTCAGCTCGGTGCCGGGAACCTCCAGCACCTGTTC
>Ga0163200_1001063_pt1 | contig 10489 bp, 9 predicted proteins | sample PL_2010_200m_FD_113535 | JGI IMG/M metagenome (GOLD analysis project Ga0163200, IMG submission 113535) | Freshwater microbial communities from Powell Lake, British Columbia, Canada to study Microbial Dark Matter (Phase II) - PL_2010_200m | ecosystem: Environmental > Aquatic > Freshwater > Lake ... | reverse complement strand
GGAAGAAATGGAGAACGTCATCCCCGGCATCTCCGGCACGGCCCGCGCCTACGGCGATGTCGCCGAGAAAGGCCAGGAACATCCCTTGAAAGCCGGCCCGTGTGTGCATTTCGACGGCATGGAGGAATTCGTCCGTCTCCGCACCAAGCTCGACGGCTGTCTCACCGGCGCCCGCCTCGCCAAGGACCGCGCCGCCGAGGCGTTGACGCAAGTGATGATCCCCGAAGCGCTGGATTACCCGGTGTAAACGAGTGACCACTCGCCGTCACATCAAAGCATACGCCTTGGAGGTGGCGCGGCAGTTCAAGCCGCAGCGCATCATCCTTTTCGGCTCGTATGCCTACGGCAAGCCGACGCCGGATTCCGACGTAGATTTGTTGGTGGTTATGCCGCACAACCAGCGCAATGTGGAGAAGGCAATCGAAATTCGGGCGAAAGTGGACGCACCGTTTCCGCTGGATTTGTTGGTGCGGACGCCGGAACGACTCCAAGAGCGAATTACCTTGGGAGACTTTTCCCTTCGGGAGATTGTGACGAAAGGCAAGGTTTTGTATGAAGCCTCTCACGATTGAGTGGGTAGCGAAAGCTGAACAAGATTACCGGGCGGCGAAACGATTGCACCGGGACCGAGAGTCGCCACTGTCCGAGATCGTGTGTTTCCACTGCCAGCAATGCGCGGAGAAATAGTTGAAGGCGCGGTTGCAGGAAGCGGAGATTTCTTTTCCGAAGACGCACGACCTGATTCAGCTGTTGAAACTTGCCTTGCCAGTTGAGCCGCTGTGGGAATCGCTTCGGGAGTCGTTGCGCACGATTACCGAGTACGCCGTTGAGTTGCGTTACCCCGGTGACACCGCCAGCATCGAGGAAGCGGGACGTGCCCTGGCTGTCGCCAAAACCGTCCGCCGGCTCGTCCGCGAAAGCCTCGGATCGGATGCGCCACCAAAGGTGCGGGAGCAAAAAGCTGTTTACCGGACAGGACGGAAACCAACAAAGCGGAAGCGTTAGTTCCCGTCGTACAACATCACCAGCAGTTGCGGTGACGAGAACACCTCGCGGTGTCGCGGATGGCGAGCATTCATCTCCGTCAGCACCTGGTTGTGAAAACCCGGTTGCTGGAAGTCCGGCCACAACACCAGCCAAATTCGACGCGGCATACCCGTCGGCAACTGGCCATTGCCAATCGCACGGTACAACGACGGCTCGCCATCGTCCGGACGCACCAAACCTTGCGCGGCCTTGTCGCCGAGATAAAATTGGAAGGACCGGTATGAGAACCGCGACGAATGGACCACCGCATCGCCCGGCTGGAACTCTTTCGCCACCATTTCGCTGGCATCGCGTAACGGCGACCGAATCCACCGGTTCTCAGTGAAGTAATATCGCTGTAACGCGAACAGATTTGCCACCGCTAACACGGCAGCCATCGCCACACCTTTGCTGTCTGTCGCGCCGCAGCCGACCAACAAGGCAAATGCCGGTGTCGCCATCACCAGCGCGCGCGGCAGGAAGGCGTTCGAGCGCAGCGACACCAGCGCCAGCAGCATCACCGGCGCCAACAACCACAATAGCAGCGGCACAACTTTCCTGCCTTGGCACAGCGGCGCAATGATCAGCAACCCGATGCTCAGCGCCACCCACGGCCAGTACGGACCGGGGTTTTTCGGGATCGCACCGCTCAACAGCGCGAAGAACCGCGGCGAATCAGCCCACGAGAACTTGCCGAGCCAGAAACCAAACGTTCCGCCCACCAGATGGTGCATGAATAACGGCACGCACGGCGCGAACAACAGCGCCACGCCCGCCTGCGCGAGAATCCACGGACGGAGCGCATCGCGTCGGAGCCAGAGCACGTAGAGCCATTGGGCGGCCAGTGCGAATGCCGACGTGTACTGTGCGTACAAACTCAGCGCTGCCGTCACCGCATAGCCGATCCAGCACAGACGGTCTCGCCGGTCCAGCGCGAGGAACAACAGCCACCACGAGGCCGTCACCAGCAACGTCTGGAGCGCGTACATCCGCGCCTCCTGCGAATACCAGACATGCAGCGGACTCAACGCCATCAACCCGGCGCTGACTGCGCTCGCCGTCACGCCCCCGAGTTTGCGTCCGATGAGGAACACGAGCGCGACCGTCAACACGCTGCACACGACGGAGAACCCACGCGCCGCCAGTTCGCCACGGGGACAGAAGTGGAGCGCGAGATTGTAGAACGGCGGGTGCGTGTCGTCTGTGGCCGCCGCGATGATGTCGGAGACGCTGGCTTTTGCCACCAGCAACGAGACTGCTTCGTCGAACCAGACGACGCGCTCGCCGAGATGGAATAGGCGGACGCCGCCCGCCAACGCGAGCAACGCGACCACCAGCAAAGTCGTTCGATTCATCGGCGCGATATTACCTTAGTTTGTCATCCGGAACAAAACCGGAACACCACGTCACCGCAAGAGCAAGAACCACGCAAGCAAAGCCAGCATCAGTACCGCCACCGCCCACCACAACCATTGCCGGCTGCTCCGCTGCGGCGCGTGACCCAGCTCGCTTCGTCGCCACGCCTCGTAATTGAATTCCTCCGAGTCCTCGATGCCGGTGCCGTCATAGAAAGTCTCGTCCGACCAGCCTGTCTGCTCATCCGAACCGCATTCTGGGCAGGCGTGGGCTTTGGCTGGAACAGTCGCCCCGCAGGCGGGGCAGATGAATTCGTCTGCCGACATCACTGAGTCAACGTTGTGTGCTCTCCTCGACCAGCTTGACTCGCCTGCCAATCGGCGAGCAGGTTTCGGCGGGGTCAGGCCGCTTGCAAAACCCGCGCGTGGGTGATCTCCCGCCTGTGAACCGGGCGGACTTGTGAAGCTTCAACGGTGACGACTGCCGCTGTGTTTCCTTCCAGCGTGGTGAATTCGACTTCGTAGGCGCGACCGTCACGGTAAATATGCACGACAGTCCCCACGTCGCCCGCCTCCAATCCTGCGGCGTGAACGGCTGACTTTAACACTACGCGGTCATGTTCTTTGATCATACTGCCTCTTCTGCTTTGTGCGGATAAGCCGTGACCAATCGAGCCGCAGCCAACCGCTCCGCCGGCTTTGGTTGCGTGGTCAGGCGGTCTGGTACTGCAGCTCCCGCAAATCCAGCTTGGGCGTGCGTTGGGAAAGGTTCAATATTTCGATGCCCACCACTTGATTGTGCTCGTTGAAATCCAGCACCACGCCCGGCGACACCTCTTCCGACTCGATGATCTTGGAATCATCCAGCCGCAGATACAGCGCGTCGGCTTCTTTGTCCACATGCAATCTCATAATTTGCCTTTCATCTTCCGGTCAAAGAATACACTCAAAACACGGTTTGGTTCAACTGCCGTGTTGACTGCCACGCGCAAGACCCGCCCGCCAAATTCGGGAATCCGCCGGAACCGCCGTTCCACCGTGGCGTCATTCGGGTCGGGCAGCACCAATTCCGGCGCGGCCAACGCGCGTTCCAGCCACTCGACCGGGATTTCCCGCTCGTCCAACGCCTTCTGCGCGTGGTTGGTCAGTTCAAATTTCATTTGGCCGTGCCTTCCACCAGTTTGATTTCGTCTTTGGTCAGGCCGTAGAGGCGGTAAACTCGCTCGTCGATCTCTTGCTCCAGCGCCGCGACGGCGGCGGACGTGGCGGACTTGTTCGCCGAAGCGTCGCGCGCAGGCGGATCGGCCCGCTTCGCCGCCAACACCCGCTCCACCAGCCCCGCCACCGCCGCCCGCTGCTCAGGATCGCCAAGTGCGATTGGTAAGGACCGTATGCGTTGCGGTTTCACCTCGGCGAGAACTCGACCGCCTTCCTGGGAAATCTCTCGGTAGAAAAAGTTAAGTAGTGAGGAGTTCAAAAGACCGAGGATGAATTGATGATGGGTGTTTGTAATGTCTTTGAGTAGGGCAACGTTTACTGAGTTGATGCAGTAGTACCCCACCGTAACGTCTGCGGCGGCGACGATCTTGTCGGCGGTCTGTCGAATGAGAATCTTGGGCTTTCTGAAAAGACCTTCATAACGAGGCCGAAACAAAACGTGCCAGTCTCGATTCCCGTTCTTTTTCTCGACCGACTTCTGTACGAGCAAATCACGATGCTTCTTCAGATATTCAAGTGTTCGTTTGCCGGTCTTTGGGTCAAAATTGTCCGTAACGTAGAGGACGTACTCGGCTGTTGCCTGTGGGCAGTAGTACCGGAACATCTGCCCTCCACGAAGACATTGCTTCAAGTACACGTTCTCAAACCCCTCGCGATCTGCCACGTCTTTGGAAACGATGTAAACTTGATCGCAACTGGTGCAGATTCCATTTGCAACGTCTTCGCAGAGGTCTCCAAAGGCGGGAAACGCGGTTGTCAGTCTATGGACAAGCGCAGCCGAACGAATATCGAAAGCAAACATCGTGTTTGGCGATGACCTCACAACATCACTGGAGACCCTCTGGAAGGATTCGGTACGGAGTGCCACACCCAAATTCTGAAGAGTGCAAAGTCGCAAGTCAGCAACGGGAATGCTATGTGACCGGAGCGTCTGCTTCCTAAAGCCGACCAAGCAGGTAGGGACTATCGCATCGAATACATCCTCCCCGACGTTTATCGCGAAAAGGTACTGGGCGTTATCCAAGAAAAAGCGCCGCGCCTTCGTCATGTAAATCTGAAAAAGGAACTCGTTTGGGAGGATGTAGCAAACGATGCCAGATTCTCTCACCAAGTCATAGCCAAGCCCCAAGAAATACAGGTATGAGTTGCGAATTCGCTGCGCGATATGTGCAAAGCGCGTCTTCAATCGCTCCTTCTGCTCATCTCCCAGTTCAACGCCGTAGGGGGGATTTCCGATCATAAGATCAAATCCGGGATGCTCAGGCCGGTGGAAGACTTCGGCGAAGTCGAGTTGCCAGACGAAGGTGGGCTTGGCCGGGTCGTCGAAGTGGCCGGTGATGCGCTGGAGTTCGTCGTCTTGGGCGGCGGCGGGGAGTTTGCGGGCGGCGCGGATTTGGCCTTGGATGGCCAGCATGTTGGTGGTGGCTTGCTCGATTTCCCGGAGGCGTTGGAGGTCGTCGTCGTGTGGGATGAGCGAGCCTTTGAGGTCGAGCTTGGATTGTTTGAAAACGTTGAGGGCGAGGTCGGCGGTCGCGGCGAGGATGGCGAAGTGGTGTTTGCGTTTGTCGCGCTGGCTGTGGGCGCTGTAGAAGGCGAGCTTGGCACTGGAGAGTTTGTTGAGGGCGTCGTTGAACGAACTGGCCTCCTGCAACAAGCGCGGCAGGATGACCGGATGGCCGCAGACTTGGTCAATCAAGGAATCGGCCCGGCGAATCTTGTAGTCGAGGTTCGGCAGGGGCGTGATGTTCTTGAGCGCGGCTCGGAAGGCCGACCGGGAACAGTTGTCCACGTCCACGCCGATATCGAAGTCCACCATCAGGCTGAGCCAGAGGCGGAGCTTGCAGATTTCGACGGCGCGTTCCTGGATGTCCACGCCGTAGATGACGTGGCGGATGATGTCACTCTTGGTCTCGTAGAGCCAGTTGCTGTTGCCCAATACCGGGTCTTTGCCACGGGACCGGGTCTCGCAGAGGCGCATGAGGTTGACCAGTTCGTGGAGCAGGCCGACCGGGAACGCGCCGGAACCGACGGCGGGGTCGCAGGCGCGGAGTTTGTCGAGCCGGTCGAGCAATGCCTTGGCCTCTTCCGGGGTGAGGCACTCATCGAGGATGGCGCGTTCGGCATCGTCAATGCCGTCGCTGGCGTCAATGGCGAGGAGTTTTTCGAGGCGGGAAGGCCAGTCGGAACTACCCCTCACCCTGCCCTCTCCCCCAAGGGGAGAGGGAATGTCGCGCGCGGCGTTCGTAGTCAGCCACGCAGCGTCCGCGGAGTGGCGTTCCCCCTCGCGGCACTCCGCTTCGCTCCGTGCCTCACTACGAACCGGCTTCTCGGACGCGCTGCTTCCTCTCCCCTCCGGGGGAGTGGATTGAGGTGAGGGGGAATTCGGCGGGAATTGTTCCAGCCAGCCGCGCAAGCCCTCGGTGCAGAGGTAGTGGACGATGGGACGCGGGGTGTAATGGCTGCCGGTATCGTGGCGCAGGGATTCGGTGCCGCCGTCGCTCTTTTCGATTTGGAGGACAAGCGACTCGAAGATTTTGCCGAGCATCTCCGGGTCAATCGCCACTTCCTGATCGGTCGGGGAATCCTCGCGGATGGTGAAGTTGTAGATTTCAAGCAGGTCATCAAAGACGTGCTGGAAGGTGGCGTTGCCGACTTTGAGTTGTTTGTGACGACGAATCGTGTCGTCCAGATGCTCCGCGCCGTATTCGTCACTGAACAGGCCGCCGTTGAGGAACGGAAGGTTGTGGTCGGCGATGTCGGCCACGGCGCCCTCGGTGCTGAGTTTCTCGAAGACCGGGCGGAGGAACTTGTCGAGGTAGCTGGTGCTGTTGGGCGCTTTGTCGAAGTGTTGCCGGAAGTTCTGCACCAAGTAATCGCGCTGCCGGTTGAGCCAGCCCTTGCGTTGGACGAAGCAGAGGAACAGCAGGCGATTCAGCAAGGTTTGGGTCTGTTGCTCGACAATCTTCGGCGACCATTTGGAGTGGCGTGAGCGAATATCCTCGTGAACGCGCTGGAACACACGGCAGTAGTCGGCAAAGAATTCCTTGTTGAGTTTCTCGACGGAGAACGCATCCGTCAGATCGCGGAGTGTGGCGCGGTCGCCTTTGCAGGCGAGTTCGCTGAACCGTTCGGCGGCGGTGCGGCAGGATTCACCGGGGCCGAGCAGGTAGGTAAAGCGGCGGGGCGCCGTCTCGCGTTTGACGATTTGACCGTCTTCATCCATCGCCGTTTCACGGGCAACGAATGTGAACCGGTAGCTGGGCAGTGGCGAGCGGAAGATGGCGAGGACGCCGTGGTGTTTGTCCTGGTCAATGAAACGGGTGACGAGATTGCGGAGGCCGACCCGGTTGCGGGCGAGGTCGGTGGTTTCCACGACAGCGACTTCGAGGATGGCGAGTCCCCGGTCGTCAGATAGGCGGGTATTGCCGAGTTGGAAAATGGATTGGGCGCGGCTGTCACCGACAGGCACCGGTTGCGGTTGGCCGAACAACTCGGTGTGTGGGAAGACGCCGTGGATCGTGTTGAGCCAGGCGGCGCGGTCGTAAGGCTGGGCGAAGAAGGTTTGGAGGTGGTCGCGGTTCATGGGCGACGGAGTTTCTCGACGATGGCCTCGTCTTCGAGTTTGTCTACCAACTTGTTGAAGCCCGCCGGATCAATCCCCGGCTGGATCCGGCCGAGGAACGGCCCTTTGACTACGAACCGGTTACGGGCGACCTGGTCCTTCCCGCAGGTCAGACCGCGGCGCACGGCGGCATTCAGGGTTTCCTTGAAGCTCTTGCGGCTGCGGTGCATGGCGTCGCGCAGCATCCGCTCCACATCCGGGTCGAGGGTGATGGTCGTTCTCACATGGGCATCATTAAGCGCGCACTGAATGCTGTCAAGATGCCGGTTTGTCGAACGACTCCGAAAGGATGATATCCGGTGGGGTATCGAGCAGCTTCGGGTTGACAGTGGAGGCGGACTTCTCCGGCTGCTCAAGCAGTGGATAGGTGCGCAAGAGGGCGACCAGTTTGTCGGCTTGAACGGCTGGCGCAACCTGGACGTTTCTGACGGAACGCTGAAGCTGGTTGATTTGACGCTGGAGATTCTGGAACCGGGCGCGGCGGAGGGCGAGCTTGCCGGCTTGGATGAGTTGCTTCTCCTCATCGCTCACGAACGGCAGTGAGAGAAACGTGTCGAGATAGACCAGCGCGCGGCGTTCGTTCGGGCTGGGCGTGTGTTCCACGGTCTGACTTTCGAGAGCGTCGCTCGTTGACTGCTCCTTGAACCGCGTGAGCGCGGTGTTGATGTGTTCGTGGTGCGCGCCGTGGAGCGGAATGGTTTTCTCCTTCGGGTCGGGCGCACGGAACTCGGCGGCGGCTTCCAGTATGGCGATTTCCTCCAGCGAGCCATCGGCTTTGAGCCGGTAGAAGCCGTCGCGCCGGTGACTACGGATGAAGGTGACCGTGCTGCCAGCTCGGGTGGTGTCGGCGCGGCCCACGCGAGCGCGGAGCGGCAGATTCTGGATGCGGCGGAATTTCTCCGGGTGTTGCTGGCGGAACAGTCGCAATTCCATCAGCAGGGCGAGCCGCTCATCGCGTTCGTCGTCTTCGGGGGCGCGCTCAAAGAGGCCGAAAGTGCCAAACTCCTCCGTCTCCGAGTAGATTTGGCTGTCCTCACCAAGGGCCGTGTGGAACGCCTGCAACTTCATGATGGCTTTCTTTTTCAGGTCGATGTCGAGATCGACTTTGGCAGTCGGGTAGAAATTATAGATGTAAATCTTCGGTGCGGTCGTGCCGATGCGGTTGACGCGCCCGATGCGCTGCATGAGGCGCGTGGCGTTCCACGGGGTGTCGTAGTTCACGATGACGTTGGCGCGGTGGAGGTTGACGCCTTCGGCGAGAATCTCGGTGGAGAGGAGAATATCGTAGTCGTGCGCCTTCTCGTTGTCGGGAATGTTGGCATCGAAATTAGCGCGAACGTCCGGCATGCGCTCTCGGCGTGTGTGTGAGTCCACGATCAGAATCCGCGTATAGCCCGCTTTGGTAAGTTGGTCATGCAGGTAATTGGTGGTGTCCTTGGCCTCGGAGAAAATCACCAGCTTCTTGCCTTCGTGATTGATCTTGCGACTGCAAAGCTCAGTCTTCAGGCGGTTGAGAAACTCGTCGAGCTTCGGGTCTTCCTTCACGGCGTCCCATTCCTCGCAGAGCGCGACGAGTTTGTCGTGGTCGCGGCGAAGTCCCTCGACGAAGCTGTTCTCGAAGTCGGCGGGCTGGCAGATCGTGATCGTGGGGTCAGTCGGTTGGCGTTCCTCGATCTTGGCGATGAGTTCTTCTTCGCGGTCTTCGACGAGGTATTCGGTGACATTGAGGTTCGGCGCGATGTAGATCGTGCCCTTGCGGAACATTTCGAGCATGATGCCGGTCGCGTCGCGGAATCGGTGGAGAGATTGCCGGAACGCGTGGAAGCTACTGTCGAGCCGCTTGATGAGCAACGTGCGCATGATGAACGCCAGTTGCTGGGAGATGCGGTCGGCGTTCAGGTACTTGCGCTTCTTGTCCTCCTTGAGAAACTGGATGGCTCGGTAACGGTTGTAGGTGAACCCAGAGCCGTCCGAGAGCGAGAGAAGGCGGACGGTGCGGTCGTAGAGGTCTTCCAAAGCCGGTGCGAGCGGGTAGCAAATGGGGCGCGGCTTCTCGACCTTCGGAAAGATCACGCCCTGTTCCCCGAGATCCTTCTCGTACTGCTCATTCTCTTTCAGGTCGGTGCGGGTGCGGCGGACGATGACCTCGGAGATGACCTTGGTGCGAATCAGTTCGTAGAGGGTCTTGACCTTCTGGCGTGCCGTTTCGATGTCAGGCTCGTTCTTCGCCTCGCGGTAGTCCTTGTCGCGTTGCGCGAAGAAGTGCCGGAGGTTGGCGATGCTGAGGGTGGAGTCGCGCAGGTCTTGGAAGAGGGCGATCTGATTGCAGATGTCAGCGGGCCGGTTGTTCAACGGGGTGGCGCTGACTAGGATGATTTTCTTGGGCGCGCGCGTACCGTCGGGGAGTTCTCGCTGGGTCGGTGTTTTGCAGAGGCGTTGGAGTTCGTCGAACGCTTCGGCGGTGTCGTTGCGAAACTTGTGGGCTTCGTCCACGATCACCAAATCGTAACGCTCCGGGTGCTTCAGCTTGTGGAGGCTGCCGTTGGTGATGATCTTGACGTTATCGAGGCGGAACTTGCTGATCGTCCACTCCCAGTTGTCTTCCAGTGCCGGTGGGACAACGATCAGCGTGTGCGAGCGGTGATCGGGAAAGCCGTTGTGGAAAAAGAACTTCTTGGCAATCAGGACGGCGACAATCGTTTTCCCCAACCCGACCACGTCCGCGAGGAAGAAGCCATTGTGTTTTTCCAACAGCCGGTAGCCACTGTTGACCGCGTCAATCTGATACGCCAGCCGTTTGAATCCTTCGGGAACGTCGGTGATGGCGTTCGGGTCGTATTCGATGCTGGGACCGAAATACTCCGTGAGCAGTTTCCAGTAAAGTTCGTGCGGCGTGACTTCCGTGCTCAGATACGTGGAGTCGCGGACTTCCGTCAACGCCTTGGGCAGGATAGGGACAGATTCCGCCCAGAGCCGCTCGAACTCGTCGGTCGCGAACCTCACGTCGTCGTAATCGTGGAGCAGGACGTTGAACTCGTAATTGCTCACTTCCTCGTTCGTGCCCAGCCCGGCCGCGGTGAGGTTGGAGGAACCGGTGATCACGGCGCCCGGTTTGTGTTCGTTGAATCCCTTGGGGCGGAAAATGTAGAGCTTGGCGTGCAACCGCTTGGTCGGGTGTGCTCGCAACTCAATCCGCTTGGTGAGCACGTCGTCCACGAACTGAAGCACACCGGCCTCAATTTCCCGTGAGTAGGCGGCAGTCTGGATG
>Ga0163200_1001062_pt1 | contig 10499 bp, 11 predicted proteins | sample PL_2010_200m_FD_113535 | JGI IMG/M metagenome (GOLD analysis project Ga0163200, IMG submission 113535) | Freshwater microbial communities from Powell Lake, British Columbia, Canada to study Microbial Dark Matter (Phase II) - PL_2010_200m | ecosystem: Environmental > Aquatic > Freshwater > Lake ... | reverse complement strand
GTGGAAAAACTCCAGACCCGCGTGATCGAACTGCAGAATGGATCCGTTGTCCGCGATGCGCCCGGCGGCTATCCCGTTCCCCAGAACGGCGATGCGACGCACCACCTGCTCACCAAACAGGAAGAGTCTTCACCTCCACCTCCGCAGAACACCGAGGAACCTCCCGATTCGCCAAAGCGGAAAGTGAAGGTGACGATGATTCATTCGTAATGAACCTTCGTGCCTCTACAGCTGGGATTCATGAATCCCAGCTATCATTTCTCGATGGATGATCCGGTGACCTTTTTCTCCGGAATCCGCAAAGATTCCTGTTCCTCCGCCGGATAGAACCGCACGAGAGCCCCGCTCAGAAACACGTACGCGATCATCTCGGGCAGGAGCACCATGAAAGCCATCTGTCCGCGCGCGAGCACGATCACATCCACAAGGAAGAAGCAGAAGTACGCCACAAGCAGAACAACCGTCATGGAACGGAAACTGCGCGGCCGCAGCAACGCGAGCAGGGAAATGATCGCAAGTACGAAGAACGCCGCCCCGCGGCTCACGGCCAGATAGGCATGCCAGCCTTCCGTCATCGGCATGCGATAGAGACGCTCCGTCATGCCGGGCGCAAAGGAGAAGAGATTGGCCCACGTCAGGTTGAGCAGGAGGGCCAGAGCGAGGACGGTACGAAGACTTCGGGTGTTTTGCATGAGGAAAGAATACCGGATTTCATGATTACATGGCTACATGGTTACATGGCTGCATGGTTCTCCGTGCAATCCGAAGTAACCATAGAACCATTCAACCATGTAACACTGTCATACGGTTTCCGCTATCCTACGTCCGTCATGACCACCTACAAAAATTCCGGCGTCGATATCCGTGAAGGTGATCGTGCCTCCATGATCGCCTACACGCACGCCGCTTCCACCTTCGCCTCGCGTAAAGGGATGATCGGCGAGCCCGTGTTCGAGAAGGACGGCTACGCGGGTTTCCTCGATATGGGTGCGTACTTCCTGGTGCAGAGCGACGACTCCACGGGATCCAAAATCGATCTGGCCTTCGATGTGGGAATATTCGACACGCTCGGCTACGACCTCACCGCGATGGTGGCGGATGACGCCGTCTGCACGGGGGCGGAGCCCATCGCCATTTCGAATACGATCGATGTTCCGCACATCGACTCCAAAATCATCGACCGGCTCATGGGCGGGCTGGCCAAAGCCTGCACCGAACAGAAGATCGCCGTGCCGGCGGGCGAGATCGCGGAAGTGCCGGGTGCGGTGACCAGGGGCGTCTGGAGCGCCACCGTGATCGGCATCGTCGCCAAGGACCGCGTGCTGAAGCCCGAAACGATCAAGCCGGGCGATGTCATTCTCGCGCTCAGGGACAATGTGGCGCGCAGCAACGGCTTCTCCCTGATTCGCGCCGTGCTCTCCAAGGCACACGGCAAGGAATGGTTCAAAAAGGAATGGAAGGATGGAAAAACGTGGGGCGCAATCATGCTCACACCGAGCGTCATCTATTCCGCTGCGATATTGGAACTCATCGGACGCCATGGGAAACCCGTGCAGGTCCCCGTCAAAGGACTCGCGCACATCACGGGCGGCGGCATCCCGAGCAAACTGAAACGCGTGCTGAAGAAATCCGGCTGCGGAGCGGAGCTCACCGATCTCTGGCCGCCACACGAAGCCATGACCGACCTGATCAAACTGGGAAGCGTCCCCACGGAAGAAGCCTATCGCACATGGAACATGGGCAACGGGATGCTGGTGATCCTTGAGGAGAAACACGCGCAGAAGGCCCTCGAACTGCTCACGAAAAACGGTATACAGGCGAAGCAAGCGGGAATGGTCACAAAGGAGTCATCCATTCGCATCAGGGCATTCGACGAATCGGAAGTGGTGATCACCGCTTGACAGAGACGTTTTCAGTCCTACAATGCGCCCACATGCATCAGAGAAATCTGCTTCTCGGCCTCCTTCTCCTCCCTGCCCTGAGCGTAGTCGAAGGGCTCCTTACGGCGGAAGGCAGGTTGCGTGCGTGAGTAAAGAAACTTGAACAGCACGAGCCTCCCTTCCGAGAGAGGTGATGTTTTTATTGAGACGCACCGGCGGTGCGTCTTTACCCCCCTTCACCCATGGAACACCATTCTCAGGATCGACACGTCAAAATCTTCGATACCACACTCCGTGACGGCGAGCAATCGCCGGGATGCAGTATGAACATCCCCGAAAAGCTGGAAGTGGCACACGCACTGAAGGAGCTCGACGTCGATGTGATCGAAGCAGGTTTCCCTATTATCTCACAGGGGGATTTTCAAGCCGTATCAGAAATTGCAAAATCCATTCGTGGCCCGATCATCTGCGGGCTCGCCCGCTGCCGGGACCATGACATTGATGCTGCGCATGATGCTCTTCGTCATGCAGAACGACCGCGCATCCACGTTTTTTTGGCTACCAGCCCGGTCCACCGGAAATCCAAATTGAAAATGACCCGTGAGCAAATTCTGGCGAAAGGAATCGCAGGTGTACAGAGGGCGCGGAAGTATTGCCCGGATGTTGAATTTTCCCCGGAGGATGCTTCCAGAACAGAGATTGATTTTCTCTGCTCCATGGTAGAGAAAGCCATTGATGCCGGTGCAACGACCGTCAATATCCCAGATACCGTCGGCTACGCAACGCCCCAACACATGGCGTGGGTGATTGCGCAGTTACGCAACCGCGTGCCGAACATCGACAAGGCAACGATCAGCGTGCACTGTCACAATGATCTTGGGCTCGCGACTGCAAACAGCCTAGCAGCTGTTGAGGCCGGGGCAGAACAAGTGGAATGCACCATCAATGGGATCGGTGAGCGTGCGGGCAACTGTCCATTGGAAGAAATTGTCATGACCATGCGCATCCACGGACAACAGTACAAAACCTGGACACGCATCAATTCCGAGCTCCTCGTCCCCACAAGTCAGATCGTGGCAAAGTATTCGAACCCCCCGCAACGACATAAGCCGATTGTGGGGAAGAACGCCTTTGCGCATAGCGCCGGCATCCATCAAGACGGCATGGGAAAGAATGAGAGCACCTATCAAATCATGACCGCCCAGACAGTGGGATGGACGGATTACACCCTCCCCATCACCAAACACTCCGGAAAAGGCGGCATCGAGGCACATTTGCGCGCCGCACACATTTTGATTGACCCGAAAGACCTGGATCCGCTCAGAGAACGTATGAAGGTGTTCGCTGAAGATCGCGAACGATGTCCCACAAAGGAAGTTGATGATGATCACTTGATTGCCTTACTCGCCGACCATGTTGCAGAGCGCGACAGCAAGCCGTTCGTTCAGGGTAAAGTGGGCCAACCGGATGAAAGGAAAGAGGGTAGGAAATATGTGAAATTCGCCACAAGTACCGACGGGGAAGTTGAAGGCCTCGCATCGAATGAGAATGAAGGCGCAATTAATGCCTTCGTCTGCGGATTGAAAATTGTTTGGGAGAAGCTCACAGGCGAAAAAATTGAGGTGGAGGAACCTGGCATCGAATCTCACTCCAAAGGTGGAAAGCCGGGATCCGATGCCCCACTCGTCGCAACCATCAAGCTCCGCTCGAATGGTCTCACCATGATCGGAACCGGTGAGCACACGGATTCCGAAGAGGCTGGCATCCTCGCGGTGCAGAATGCAGTCAACCGCCTCTGGGCACTGCGCGCCTATCAGCATCAGCTACGCGGCAAAGGCAAAGATATGGTATAGTGAGATAACTTCTTTCCTCCCTATGCATTCCTCCCGAGACCTCCAGAAGGCTTATGCCACCCATCAGGCAGCGGACATCCACGGCTCACGCCTCCGCGCGTTCATCGAGTACGTCGTGCTCGGCGGTAACGACGGCATCGTGACCACGTTCGCGGTGGTGGCGGGTACGGTGGGCGCGCAACTCTCCGCGGGCGTGGTGATCATCCTCGGCATCGCCAATCTTCTCGCCGACGGCATTTCCATGGGCGCGGGCGCCTACCTCTCCATCAAATCCGAATGGGATCGTTACGTACGGCTGCGCAAGGAGGAATCTGCTGAGATCGATGAGGATCCGGAAATCGAGCGCGAGGAAATCCGCCGCGCGTACGCCGCCAAGGGCATGTCCGGCGAGGTGCTGGAAGGCGCCGTGCGCGCCGTAACCGAGGATCGCGAGCGCTGGGTGGATGTCATGCTGGCGGAAGAGCACGGCATTCATGCCGGCGAACTCACCAGCCCTTTGCTGCGGGCATTCATCACATTCCTCTCCTTCGTGGTATTCGGGAGCATTCCGATTCTTCCTTACCTCCTCGGCGTCGCGGAGGAGCAGCGCTTCCTTGCCGCGATCATTTCCACATTTATTGCACTCCTGCTCGTTGGCTTCACGCGCAGTAGCATCACGGGCGAGCGCTGGTTCAAAGGTCCGCTTGAAATCGTGAGTGTGGGCATGGTCTGCGCAGGTGTGGCCTACGGCATAGGTGTGTTTTTGCGGCAAATCATCGGCGTTTCCGTGTAGTTTGCCATTCTTACCAAAATAATCTATAATAATAGGCGTAACACATACCACTCTTGTTTATGACACACATGCTCTCCGGATCCGGCCGGAAGGTGGACAGCTCGGTCGCACTCGTGTTTCTCTTTGCGGTCGCCGCCTTCTTCACTGTTGTGGTTATTGGATGATCACGCGGCGCACGAGCGCCTCATCATCCTAAGGAACCTCTGATTAATCGGAGCAGGGATACCTCCCTGCGGCCTCTTGGTGTAAATCGCAGGCAAGTATGATTCGGCTGCACTCACCACAGGTGCCTGTCCTCTGGAATAAATCAGAGGTTCCCTTAGGCAGCCAAGTATCCTCCGTCCACAAAGAGCGTCGCGCCCGTGACGTAACTTGCTTCGTCCGATGCAAGGAAAACCACTGCGGCGGCAATTTCCTCCGGCTTGCCCATTCTGCCCAGCGGAACGCGCGAGGTGATCGTCTTCAATGCTTCCGGGGAACTCTTGATCCCCGCCACCATGGGCGTATCGATGGCACCCGGACCGATGGCATTGACGGTGATACCGAGCGGTCCCCACTCCAGCGCCATCGTTTCCGTCATGCCTGTGATACCGCCTTTTGAGGCGCTGTAGTGCGCCGTTCCCGCGAACCCCACGCCCACCTGACCGGAGGCAATGGAGGCGATGTTGATGATACGACCATACTTCCGCTTGGCCATCTCCTTGGCGGCGCGCTGCGCGCAGAGAAAGTACCCCTTCAGATTGATATCGATGGTTTGTGTCCACTCTTCTTCCGTGATCTCCAGAGCCGGCTTGGGGTGAAATATGCCTGCATTATTGACAAGAATATCCAGTTTCTTGAACTGCTTGATCACGGCATCGAAAACGGCATCGATCTGTTTCTTGTCCGTGACATCCATGACATAACTTGCAGCCGTGCCGCCCGCTTGGATGATTTCATCCACGACCTTTTTGCACTTTGCGGCATCCCGACCGGTCACGATGACCGTGGCCCCCTGTCGCGCAAGGGCAAGGGCATCCGCTCTACCCATACCCTCCTGCGCACCGGTGACAAGGGCGACCTTTCCTGTGAGTTCGAACATAGAATGGGGGGAAGAAAAAACTCGTTATGCCTTCTTGATCGGCGGAAGATCGCAGACGATCCGCCAGTCATGCACCAGATGTTCGGGGGCCTTGCCCTGCGTCCATTGCTCGATGGACTGGAAACAGTCCAGATACATGTTGTGCATGGACTCATCGGCAAAGAAGGCGATATGCGGCGTGGTGATGACGTGCGGCGTGGAAATGAGCTCCTTGTTCTCCTCAAAATTCTGCTCATGTTCCAGCACATCGAGGAGCGCGTACGCCACCTTTCCCGATTTGACCGCATCAATGAGGGCTCGAGAATCGATGAGCGTCCCGCGCGCCGTATTGATGAGAATGACACCGTCTTTCATCTGCGCAAACGCCTTGGCGTTGATGATGTGGAACGTTTCCTCCGTGGCCGGCATGTGGAGTGTGATGATATCGCTCTGGGCAAGAAGTTCCTCGAATGGCACATACTTCACATCCAGCAGATCGACCAGTTCCAGCGACCGGCACTGATCCGCGGCGAGAATACGCATGCCGAAGCCCCGCGCGATCTGGGCGACGCGGCGGCCGATCTTGCCCGTGCCGATAATGCCCATGGTCTTGTTGCGCAGGGACATGCCACGGAGCCCGTGGTAATCGAATGTGCCGCTCTCCACCCGCAGATCCCCCTCCGGAATGTGCCGGACCGTGGAAAGGAGCAATGCGAAGACATGTTCGGCGATGACGTGCGATCCGTAGTCGGGCACGTTGACCACCGCGATGCCTCGCTCCTTGCAAATGTCCAGATCGATGTGATCGAATCCCACGGACCGTGTGGCGATGAGCTTGAGTTTGGGCAGCTTCTCCACGACCGTCCGGGAGATTTTGGTCGTGATGAAGCAGGAGAGAATGACCGCATCAGCACACTCCTTCACAATGTCGGCTTCACTCAGTGTTTCGAAAATGCGCGCACCGGGAAAACGCTGCTCCACGAGAACACGATCTTCTTTGTCCACATCCAGAAAGACGATGACGGGAGAGTCTGGCATGACAGGGAGGAAAAGCAGGGAGAGCGTACCAAAAACGGACACGGACCTTCATTGACCCGGACAGACATGTGGTATGCCACATCATATCCGCCGTGCGTGTTCCTTGTGTCATCGTCTACAATGCGTCCGTGTCCCTCCTCTACCCCGATTCGATTGCCGTCATCGGCGCATCCGCTGATGAGCAGAAAGTGGGACACATCATTCTCCGCAACCTCCTCATGCAGGGCTACCGCGGAGGGGTCTACCCCGTGAATCCCAAAGGCGGAACCATACTGGAGAAGAAGGTATTTCCGAGCATCACAGATATCGGCGCACCCGTGGATCTGGCCATCATCGCAACACCCGCAGAAACGGTGGAGGAGCTGGCGGAGGAGTGCGGGAAAGCCGGAGTGGAATCACTCATTGTGATCAGCGCCGGTTTTGGGGAAACAGGCAAAGAAGGATCTGTACGAGAGGAAAAGCTGGCTCGAATCGCCCGGAAGTACGGCATGCACCTCGTCGGACCCAACTGTCTGGGCATCATGCGTCCCAGCATCCACATGAATGCTTCGTTCGGCTGCACCATGCCGCAGGCGGGAACCGTGGCACTCGTGAGCCAGTCGGGCGCATTGGGCGATGCGTTTCTGGACCGTGCGGAGAGCGTGGGATTGAAACTCTCGCTCTTCATGAGCATGGGGAACAAGGCCGCCATGGACGAGTGCGATTTCCTGCAACTCTGCGCGGAGGATCCGGAAACGAAAGTGATCGGTCTCTACGTGGAAAATATCCGCAACGGACGGAGATTTCTGGAACTTGCCCGTCATATCGGGTCTGTGAAGCCGATCGTCCTCCTCAAGGCAGGCACCACACCGCAGGGGACGCGCGCGGTTTCCTCCCACACGGGCGCGCTTGCCGGATCGGATACGGCCGTACAGGCCATCTGCGCACAGGCCGATCTTCACCGCGCAACGAGCACAGAGGAATTCCTGGATATACTCCGTACGCACGCATCACAACCTACCCTCCTCTCGCCGCGCATCGCCATCATCACCAATGCCGGCGGCCCCGGCGTGTTGGCGGCGGATGCCGCGGAGCGGGAAGAGCTGGTGCTGGCTGCCCTGACACCCAAGCATGCGAAGGATCTGGGTAAGGCTCTCCCTGCCGCCGCCAGTGTCCGCAATCCGATCGATATTCTGGGTGATGCACTCGCCGACCGTTACGAAAGCGCGCTCACAGCCGTGGAACGCGATCCCAATATTGACGGAGCCGCAGTGCTCCTCACCCCGCAGAGCATGACACCTGCCAAAGAAATCGCGGAAATGATTGCACGCATACAGGCCGGACATCCCCTCCTCCCCATCGTGACCAGCTTCATGGGAGGCGAACGTGTGCGCGATGCCATATCCGTGCTTCATGCGAATGGCATTCCGAATTTCACTTCACCGGAAGCGGCCCTGCATCTGCTCGCCTCTCTCCGGCACAGAGAACAACATGAAAATGGAGCAGAGATCGCAACGGATGCAAAGCGGGCTGCCAAAGCCGCCACAATCCTGAAGGAAGTGGGGGATGGCTTGCTGGATGAGGAACGGACGGAGCAACTGTTCGCGCTCTACAAAATCGCCCTGCCCCACGGGCACGTCGCTGCGACTGCGGATGATGCCGTGCGCATAGCCGAAGAGATCGGCTACCCCGTCACGGCCAAGGTGAGTTCCAAAGATATTCTGCACAAGATGGATATGGGCGGCGTCATCGTGCATCTCACGGATGAGAAACAGGTGCGCAAGGCGTTCACGGACATCAAGGCCAATGCGAAGAAGAATGCGCCGAAAGCGCGCATTGCGGGCGTGCTGATCCAGCAGAGCCTCCCGCCGGGAAACGAATTCATCGTGGGAGCGCTCAAAGACCCGTCCGCGGGACATCTGGTCATGGCGGGGCTGGGCGGCATCTACACCGAGCTCTTCCGCGACACCTCCTTCCGTGTGGCACCGGTGTCCGCAGATGAAGCCTACCCCATGCTCACGGCGCTCAAGAGCTGGAAACTCCTCCTCGGCATGCGCGGAAAAGCGAAACTGGATATCGACGCCCTCGCGGAACTCATCTCCACTGTTTCCCTGCTCGTGACGGAATGCCCGCAGATCCGCGAGATCGATCTCAATCCCGTGCTGGTGCAGGAAAAAGGACTGGTGATTCTGGATGCGAAAGTCGTAGTGGAATAACAAAGTTACCCTGTACAATCCTCATCATTATGGGTGTCCTCAATTTTGCCATCATCATCGTTGCCATCGGAGCACTGCTGTGGCTCGGATGGAAGCTTGCACCTTTCATCTTCGTCGTTCTCTTCGTGTATTTTATCTTCCGCTACCGTCGGGAAATTCCCAAAATGATCCGTACGTTCTTTGCGGAGATACGAAAGAAAAACAGTAAACGGAAGTGATGCTCACTGCTTCACAAAATCCATGATCTTCTGCTTCCGTTGCTCGAACGTTAAGGTACTCACCATCCCGGGACCGTTGATGCACCCACCGTCGCAGAAAAGAATGTCCACCAGACGGATGGTGGGGTTCTTCTCGAATTCCTCCAGAGTCGCAGGAATATTCTTCCAGCTGGACACGATGCGAATCTGATCCTCTTTCAGCAGAGACCGCGCTCCGCTCGTCTGCGTCAATCCGCCATCCATGGGATAGATGCGCGTCTCCGGCGCGGTGATATCAAACGTCACCCCCGTGGCATCCACATCGCCGATACCGAAGAACTGGAAGATCTGATCGAGCTCGCGGTACGTGATCGCGACGATGTTGAGCTCCGGATAATCCTCAGACGCTTCCAGCTTTTTGGCCAGGCACGGTCCGATGAACACCGGACGGCAGTCGGGGTACTTCTCTTTGACGATTTTGGCCGTGGCCACCATGGGCGAGTCCACTTTGAAGGCGAGGTACGGGAGGAAGCGCGGATACTGCGTCCGGACCATCCGCACGAACCCCGGACAGGGACTGGTGATAAAACGTGCCTCCGGATTCGCCTTGAGGAGCGCGACGAGCTCCTTGTTGGTATCGCGGGCACCCGCTGCCACTTCAACGACATACGCGAAACCCAGCGCTTTCAGGCGCGCCACGATCTGCGGGTAGGAGTACATCACGGGAAACGACGGCGCGACCATGGCGACAAGCCTGGCCTTGTTCTTCAGGAGCTCAATGCATTGCGCGGCATCATTCATACGAAATTACGCGGTGCGGAGAATGGCGAGTGCCAGAAGACCGCCCGCAATCGCCGTCACGAACTGCATAGCTCCCATCGACGCAAGGAAGAGAGCAGGCACCCACCCCACATGCACCATCAGGAGTGCCGCGCCATAGAGAAGAACCGCCTTGGCCCCAGCACTCACGATCACCGCAATCGGGGAAAAGACGTACGGCCGGAAGAACCGGAAGCACGCGACGAGCAGCCAGTTCCCCACCCAGATGAACGGCAGGAAGAAGAGGAGGAACGGCGTGAACGGCCCGAAGAGCACTCCGTGTCCAACCGCGCCGATACTCGGGAGGACGATGGTGAGACCGGCAGCGGGACCCGAGAGGCGCACAGCAGCCAGAATGAGAAGACAATTGACGATCATTCCCGTGAGCCACTGGGGACCGGAGACAACCAGCGGAACGGCGAACGCCACAATGGGAACGATGAGTGCCAATTGCGCGGCAACAGTATTTGTCACGGTGGCAACGGCTTCTTGGATTTTCTGCATACGGAGGCAACCTACCCGTAATTGGGCGGATTCTCAAGGCTCCGTGGATCCGAGCGAAGTCCCCTCCCGACGGGAGAGGATAAAGGGGAGGAGTGGTCCGGTAAAACCCCTCTCCCTTACCCTCTCCCCGCGGGAGAGGTCAGCCGTTCTTTAGGGCTGTGTGCTACTTAGCTTGGAATTG
>Ga0163200_1001061_pt1 | contig 10509 bp, 10 predicted proteins | sample PL_2010_200m_FD_113535 | JGI IMG/M metagenome (GOLD analysis project Ga0163200, IMG submission 113535) | Freshwater microbial communities from Powell Lake, British Columbia, Canada to study Microbial Dark Matter (Phase II) - PL_2010_200m | ecosystem: Environmental > Aquatic > Freshwater > Lake ... | reverse complement strand
GTTGTGACCACCGTGCAAACCATGACGGCGAACCGGATCGACGCCGCCGGTGCTGCGGCGAGCAGGAAGATGATCACCAACGTGCGGATCGTCAGCCCGATCATCGACACGCCGTCGAGGATGCCCGACGCAAATGCCACGACCGCCGTGACCGCAATGATGGTGGGCAGGATGCGGCCCTTGTACCGGCGCAGCAGGAAGAACGTGATTGCCTCCAGTAACCGTGTCTGAGCGATGACGCAGACAAACAGCGTCAGCCCGAGGATGAACAACATCGTGTCGGCGTGTACCAGGTTATCGAGTCCATCAAACGACAGCACTTGATGACGCGCCCACTCCCACCAGCCATCGGTGGCAATGAGTTTGTGCCACTCGGAACTCGACAGCCCGCAAAACGTCGCGATGATGACGAGCGCCATTCCATAGGTCAGCGCGTTCTTGTGGACTTGGTACTTGAACGAGCCGAACAGGAACAGCCCGATGATCGTGGCAAACACCTCCGCCGCCAGTAGTCCCACCGGTAGCGGCACAAAGCGTCCAAGCACCAGCAGCCCCAACGCGACCACGGCGCTGCCGAGCATGAACTTGCGCCCCGACCACATCACCACAGCGGGGGAGCTAGGCGAAACAGCGGATTCGGCGGATGACATGGCCGGTACTTTCTCAGTCATGGCACGGGAATCAAAGGAAAATCAGTTTGCCGTTGCTCATCCGCACGTCGAAGCCGTACGGCTCCGCCCCCGGCGTTGAATCCACCCGTCCACCGGCCTGTTCGAGGATGAGTTGCCCGGCGCAGATGTCCCAGAGCTTGATGCCGTACTCGATGTACCCGTCGAACCGGCCGCACGCGACATAGACCGTGTCCAACGCCGCAGCGCCCATCAGGCGCATCTTGCGCACGCGCGGGGTCAGATATTGAAAAGCCCGCAGCCCCCGTTGGATCGTCTCCTCGCTCTTGAAGAACCCGATGCCGACAATCGCCTCGGACAGGTCCGCCCGCTCGCTGACGTGAATCGGGCGCCCGTTCAACGTCGGCGCCGCGCCGCGTTCCGCCGCGAACATCTCGTCCATCTCCGGTGCGTACACCGCGCCTGCCACCGTCTGCCAGCCGTCGCCGACGCGCTGTTGCGCCGCGATGCTGACGGCGTACATCGGGATGCCGTAAAAATAGTTCACCGTGCCGTCGAGCGGATCAATCACCCAGCGCGCCTCCGCGTCGGCGCGGCCCGACACGCCTTCCTCGCCGAGGATGGCGTGCTCCGGAAAATCCGCAAGGATCACCTTCGTGATGGTCTTCTGCGCCTGCTCGTCCAACTCCAGCTTGATGTCGTGGTGCGACGCCTCGTTGACGTTGAGTGGCGAGCCGAAGTTCTGGCGCAACAGTTTCCCCGCGGCGTACGCGGCTTCGATGGCGGTTTCCAACATGCCGCTGGTTGTAAACACTCCGCGGCGGCTGTGCAACGGTGAAGTTTACAGTCGCATGACGGAAGGCCTGTGGTAAGCTGTGTGCCAACGAGAGGAAGTTATCATGGCAGAGACAATCGAATTACCCGGTAATTGGCGCTACCTCAAGTGGCGTTTCGGCAACTTCGCCAGCTCGCTCGGCTGGCTTATCATCCTTGGCGGGCTGGGCTTGTGGTTCAGCAGCGGCGTGTACACTGTCGGGCCGTCCCAGGTGGGGCTGGTCAAGCGTTTCGGAAAATTCACCAGCTCGACCGGGCCGGGGTTCCACTACCGGCTGCCCGGCCCCATTGAGAGTGTGGTGATTGTGGACCAGCGTTCGGTCCGCACTGAGGAAGTCGGCTTCCGCAGCCGCGCCGGCACGCCCAGCACGCAGTACCCCACGCACGAGGAAGAAGCGTTGATGTTGACGGGCGACTTCAACATCATCCGCCTCGAAACCGTCGTGCAATACGACATCACCGACGCCGAGACCTTTGCCTTCCAGGTCGAAGACTCCCGGCGCGTGATCCGCGAGGCGGCCCAGGCGGTCATCCGTGAGAAGAGTGCGCTCCACAAGGTGGACGAGGCGCTCACGGAGAAACGCGAGGAGATCGCCTCCCAGATCCAGAAGGAACTCCAGGAACTGCTCAAACAGTACGGCACCGGCCTGCGCATCATCAATGTCCGCCTCCAGGAAGTCACCCCGCCCACCAAACAGGTGGCCGCCGCGTTCGACGACGTCAACAGCGCCGTGCAGGACAAGGAACGACTGATCTTCGAGGCCCAACGCTACACCAACGAACAACTGCCACGCGCCGAGGGCCAGTCGCAGAAAATCTTCAACGAGGCCGAGGGCTACAAGCAAAGCCGCGTCCTCGCCGCCCAAGGCGAAGTCGCCCGTTTCGCCTCCGTGCTGGACCGCTACAAACTCGGCGAGGAAGTCACCCAGACCCGGCTCTACATCGAAACCATGGAGTCCATCCTGCCCGGCCTCAACAAGGTCATCATCAGCAAGGAGGCGGGCGGGACGCTGAAGCTGTTGAACCTCGATGGATTCGTCCAACCCAAAGGAGGCACAGCTAGAAAATGAAGACCTTGATTACCGCGTTGGTAATATTGGCGGTGGCCATCCTCGGTTACCACGCCTTTCTGTTCAGCGTGGACGAGACCGAAAAAGCCGTCGTCTTCGAGTTTGGCAAGATCGTCCGCGTCATCGAAGCCCCCGGTCTGTACGCGAAAAAACCGCTCATCCAGAACGTCGTGTACCTCGACGACCGGCTGTTGAGCGTGGACATCAAGCCCGCGCCCGTGATCACTGTGGACAAACAGCGCCTCACCGTGGACAGCTACACACTCTGGCGCATCAAGGACCCGCGACGGTTCACCGAGACCATGCGCGGCCTGCGCACCAACGCCGAGCAGCGGCTCGACGACATCATCTACTCGCTGTTGCGCGACGTGCTCGGCCAGAAAACCTTCGAAGACATCCTGAAACGCGAGTTCCTCTCCGAGGTCCGCGACAACGCCCAGAAACAGGTGGCCGACTTCGGCATCACCATCATTGATGTGCGCATCAAGCGGGCCGACCTGCCCGAGGCCAACGAACAGGCCGTTTACCAGCGCATGATGAGCGAACGCAAACAGATCGCCGAACGGTACCGCGCCGAAGGCGACCAGGAAGCCCTGCGCATCAAGGCCGAAACCGACCGCAAGGTCCAGATCACCATCGCCACCGCCCGCAAACAGGCCGAGGAACTCAAGGGCGAAGGCGACGCGCAGGCGCTGGAAATCTACGCCAAGGCCTACAACCGCGATCCGAAATTCTTCCAGTTCTGGCGCACCCTCGAGTCCTACAAACTCTCGCTGGCAACTAACACCACCCTGATTCTCTCGACCGACTCCGACTACCTGAAGCTGCTGGACACGATGCAGCCCAAAGATGTGAAACCGGCCACCCGCTAGTTGCGACGTGAGCCGCTCGGCGCGGGCGCGTGATGGACAACCTGCGCCGCCGTCCACGGAGCGTTGGTGCCCACACAGGTCACCCGCACCGGGTCGCCCACCTTGAAATCAGCCAGTGTCGCGCCCGACGGCCTTTCCCGCGTGACGAACCGGCATTGCGTCGCGCACTGGAAACTGCGTTGCTCCTCCGAGGCCGCGCTGGAGGAGGCCACGACAAACGAGCCGAGAAAGACCGGGCCGCTGGTCTGTGTCTGCGTGGATTGGCCCTGCTCCTTGACCTCAATGGTGAACACGCCGGCGTTGGCGTCGAGCGCTACAATCGGGCCGACGCACCATGTCTCCTTCGGTTTGTCCACCGGTTTGGTCACTGGTTTGCTTGCGGCGATGGCCAGCGCCGCCATGGCAATGCAAATCAAACTGCGTTTCATGCCGGCATTCATGCCACAGACGGAGCCAAATTCCAAATTTGTTTTGACTCCGCCACTCACCGGCGTAAAGTGCCGCCGTGGTCGCTCACCCCACCCGCGGCCGCACAAGGAGGAAGTTGTCATGCTGCCGTTTCTACAGTCGTTGTGTGATCGTGCCTCGGCGTCGTTGGGGGCGCAACCATTGTTCACCGTCTTGCTTGGCGCCGCGCTGGCTGCCGTGTTCCTTCAGGCCATGCTGAAAACCGACACCGCGCCGTCGCTGCCGTGGGCCGTCTGGACCCGGCTCGGCCGGTTCGTGTGGGCGACAACTCTCGTGGCGTTGCTGCTCGGCGCGGCGATGGGGTTGTCGAACTACCTCGACCGCACCGCTGCCAGTTTCCGACACGACCACGGGCGCGTGACCGAGGCCAATCTCGACGCGGTCCGCACCATCTGGGGGCCGGAACAGGCGCAGGGCGAACTCAGCGTCGCGCTCCGTTGGGAGGAAGAACAGCTCGAACGCCTCGAATCCGAGGACCCAACCAAGCCGACCGTCACCCGCAAACGCAAGCTCACCCATACCGTTGACGAGAACCCGTTCGTCAACGCCCGCCATGCCGTCACACTCCGCCAAAGTCCGCGCAAGAAAGGTCCCGCCGTCTATCCCGGCTACACAACCGAGTGCAAGTTCACGTGGCGGCTGCGCAATCCCGCCACGCGCGACGTCACGGCAGTCTTGCGGTTCCCATTGCCCGCCACGTCGGCGATGTACGACGACCTTGCTGTCGGGCTGAACGGCACGAGCGTCCGCGACCGGCTCCGCATCCGCAGCAATGCGCTCGAACTCGAACAACTGCTCAAGCCCGGCGAGGAGATCAACTACGAAGTCAGCTTCAAGAGCCGCGGCTTGAGCTTCTGGTATTTCCAGGTCCGCGAGCCGCGCGAGATCCGCGACCTCGAATTGAAACTCACGCTGCCCGACACGCCAACCAAAAGCCTGAACTATCCCGAAGGCTGCATGACACCCACCGAGGTTGTTGACGCCGGACACGGTTCCGTGTTGACCTACCGGCTCGACCGCGCGCTCTCCAACAAAGGCATGGGCATCGAGATTCCCAAGCTCACCCAGCCCGGCGAACTCGCCAGCGCCGTGCTCGACGAAGTCCGCAAAGGCTGGGTGCTTTTGTTCGCCGCGCTGCTGCTCGGCGGCACGCTCGCCGGGTGCAAACACACCGCGCTGCTCACCGCGTTCGTCGCCGCCGCCGTCGCGTTCGCATTCGCGCTGCTCGGCGATTTCAGCGACACGCCGCTCGGTTTCTGGGGCACCGGAGCGATCGTGGTGCTGCCGATCTTTGTCCTGTTGCTTGTTGCGCTCCGGCGCACGCTGCCCGGCGCGGAAGGCAACGCGTTGATGCTGGAACTGGCTGGGTTCGGTTTGCTGTACCCCGTGCTGGCGGGGCTGGACGACAAACGCCAGTTGCTCTACCTGAACCTGAGCGCCGTGTTGTTCCTCGCCATCGCCGCGTGGCAACTAACGCGTCGGCTGCGAGCCGTATGAAAAAGAAGGGCAACCCCACCAAGGACAAGCCAACGATCCAAAATCAAGGAGTCAGCACCATGAAACCAACAGCCGAAGGAGTCGCCATGACCGAAACTGCACCAAAAACTGAACCGCAACCCTCGACTTGGTTCAGAAAGATAGTTACCGGAGGTTCCCTCATGCTTTTGTATGCATGTTCATTACCGTAATATTGATCGTTTCTCGGCGCTTGTAACCTCGTTTGACAACGAAGCCGTCGGGATAACCTTCAGGAGGACGGTCTGGTTCTGAAGACTTTTGATCGTCCAATGCAGCTTCGGTACGTTTCCGTTCCGCCAACCCAACTTTTAAATAGACCGCTTGCCCGTATGCTTCCGACACAAAAAACACGATAATCAGTATTGTTGCCAGACCCATTTCAACTCCAAACACCTGATTCTCTGAACTTACCTTTGACTCTTGAGATCGAAATCGTTTTGAAAGCATGTTAAGCGTCACCGGAAAACGGGTTCTGGTGGCCAAGAATCAATGGGGCAGGCATTTTTTAACGGCCTCCTTCGCCCTTGTGTCCGTCTATGGTGCCGGGGTGCATCAGGGCCTGGAGTCGTGACTTGACTTGAGGGTATCGGGACAGTAATAGGCCAGCATGAAGTACGTGCTGGGGACCTTCTTATCGGTGGCGAGCCTGGCTGTGGCGGCCTCGCGGGAAGTGCGGATTGATGCGGCGAAGGTGGTCGGACAAATTCGGTCCTTCCAAGGTGTCAATGGCGGGCCCGCTCCGTTGGTAGCCGGAAAAATCGCCGAAGTGAGCCAACAGTACAAAGACGTCCGGATTGACTTCGTGAGGACGCACGACTTTTTCGGGCCCACCGATATTGACGCCCAGTGGCCCAACCCCGACCCGATTGCCCAAGCCGTCAAGGCCTCGGGGGAAAACTCCATTTTTCGCGATTGGAACGCAGACCCGAATCATGAACGGAGTTACAATTTCGGTCCCAGCGACCGTGTGATCCAAGCGATTGTGGAGAGCGGTGCGGCGGTTTATTACCGGCTGGGGCGAAGCTGGAGCGCGAACCCGGTGCCACCGCCTGATCCGGACAAATTCGCGAATATCTGCCGGCACGTGGCCATGCATTTCAACGGCGGCTGGGCGGGCGGTTACTACTACAAGATCCGGTATTGGGAGGTGTGGAACGAGCCGGACGTCAAACAATCATGGGATCCCAAATTCATCCGGCCCTTCTGGACGGGTACGCCCGACCAGTTCTACCGCCTGTATGAGAAGACAGCCCAGGCCTTGAAGAGTTATGATCCGACCCTGCACGTAGGCGCCTGCGGCCAGGCTGCGGGTGGGCACAAAGGTCCTTATCGCGAGGGGTTGATCGAGTACTGTGCGGCCCATAAAGTGCCGCTCGATTTCTTCTCCTGGCATCACTACCATAACGCTCCCGCCGATCCCGGCGACATGGTCCGGATCGGCAAGCAGGTCCGGGAACTTCTGGACCGAAACGGCTTTCCACGCGCGGAAACCCACGTCACCGAATGGAATCTGAGCCGTTCGAATCCCGCGCGCGCGAGCCAGAACTCCGCGGAAACCGCCGCGTTCGTGGTCTCAGTGCTCATTGCGTTACAGGATTCAGCTCTGGAGCGCTCCTTCTTCTACCGCGGTGATGCGACCGGAACCGGTTTATTCGAACGCGACGGCCGATACCGACGGAAAGCCTATGTGTTCAAAGCCGCCGGGGCCATGCTGGACACGCCCCAACGCCTTGCGGTGACGGGCACTGACACACACGACTTTCTCTCGCTGGCCGGGCGCTCGGCCGACAGAAAAAAAGTACAGGTTCTTGTCTGCAACTACCGGGGCAATCCGGGCTACACTCTTGCACTCGAAAATCTCCCATGGGGTCAGGGCCCGTTCCGTGTCAAACGTCATCGCATCACTGAGGCTGACGACTTCACGCGACCGGTTGAGAGTTTGGGAACCGGCGGAAAGCTGGAGCTGACCAGTAACCTGCCGGCGCCCGGTGTCGAGTGGATTGTCTTGGAACCCTGATGCGAAACGAACACGGACAGATGAGCACGATGACAGCAACGACGGAGCAAGAGCAGTGCGGCGCGCAGGCCGAAGGAATTCGCAAGATCATGAACTACACCTTCGAGAACGCGTTTCCCGATAAGCTGCTGCATGGCCTTCAATTCCGCATCAATCATCTTCTCCGTGATGGCGGGTTGGAGCACACGCACACCAAAGAGTCACGGAGATCAGCAAACCGGGAATATCGGTATGAGGTTTCACTTCGCGTCGCGTGGAAAGTGTTTCAGAAAGAAATCGATCATCTCCCGGTGATGCTTGGCCGACCGTTCGTTCGGGTTTCCGGGATAATCGTCCACGCTACGGAGCACGCATTCCACTCCCAATTTGTCCATGCGCTCTTTGAGATACATCCCAAAACGGATGTTGTGCATGGCCTCCTCCTGGGGCGTGTCGGCGGTCAGTGGCCTCATTGGCGCTGCATAGAACATAAAAATCGGAGGATCGCCGGGTTTAACGCGGCGGACCGCCGAACTGTCTTCGAAGAGCGGGTACGCCCGTTCCGCCTTCATCACGTCTTCATCTTTGCGCAGGCCGAACAGCAATGCCAATGCCATGCTGCTCATCTTCCGGGCGTTCTCCTCGCCAATAATTTTCGCGACCTCGCGGGGATCGTACGTCGTCTGCCCATTTGAAGAACCGGCGACGCTAATCCGCGTGGATTGGCGTTTGACCGGGTCCGTGCTCGCCGGGTCCGCCAAGTCGTCGTGGAAAGCGAGCCATAACGATATGCCAGCACCCGCGGACGATCCCGTCGAGGCAACGGCATTGGGATTCAGGTTCCATTCCTTCGCGTGCAAACGAAGGAACTGGATCACCCGGGCGCTATCCTGCATCGGGGCGGGATAAGGAGCCTGCCGGGAGTATCGGTAGTTGGCCGCCGCTACGGAGATGCCTTTTGCCAGGCAGAGGTTCAGGAGAACCGGTGACAGCCCTGTCTGCTCGCCTCGCTTGTCTCCTTGACTGAATCCGCCGGGATGGAAATAGACCACCAGCGGCGTTGGCCGATCAGATTTCGCCTTCCACAGGTCGAGCACATTCCTGGGGTGCGGGCCGTAAGGGACATTTTCCAGATCCGGCAGCCGTTCGTATTTCCTGAGGGCCTCTTGAGTCCGTTGCCCCTTGGCTTTCGCCGTCGCCTTTTGGACGGCATCCTGCGCTGGTAAGCCGGGCGTGAGGCTGACGGCAAGGATTGCGGCCAGCAACGCCGTCGTCCAACATAGAGATGACACTTGATACAGCATAGCACTTTTCTCCCTTCTAATTTCGATCCTGACTCATTTTGCGAGGGACTCGATGTGTCCGATACTGCGTTTACGCGCGGGGGCCAAAGCATTGCCCAAGTAATCGGTTTCCTCGCGCCATGGCAGACCTTTCAAATCCTTGCCTTTACCGATGCCCGCAAAGGAGGCGGTGGGTTTGTAGGGATATTCTGAACCAAAAGACGGCTGACGATACGCTTCCGCCAAGAAACCGCCAAGTGTGTGCGCGTCCATTCCGTAGCGGGTCTGCCATTCGCTTTTCCCGTTTGGCACTTCGAACAGGTTCTTGATCTGCACCTTCGGCGCGTGAGTGACCGCGTTCCAGTAAAAATTGTAGTCGAACTGGTTGCCGAAGCAGTGCGGTTTCTGACCGTTGGTCAGCCCCATGAGAAACACACAGGGGACGGCCGCATCGGTGGTGCTTTGGATAACGACATTGTTGAAGAACATGTTGCTGTAGGCATAGACGAATCCGCCGTCCCAAGACCGGTGAAGCCACTGGCGATGCTTCGCGTCGTCGTAATGTTCCTGCCACTTGGCCAGATCGGTGGCCTTGCGATTGTAGGTGGCGAGCTGGATGCCGACGCCGCGGTTGTCTTTCAGGAAATTGTTGACGACGCAAATTTCCGCCGAGTTCTGCACCGAGATGCCGATGCAATGGGGCTGTTGTGTCTTGCCGAACATGACGGGCACGCATTCCTGGGTGCCCTCGACGATGTTGTAGCCGATGTAGCTGTGAAAGGAGATTTCGGCGCGGATACCTTCGCCGTAGTTGCCGGAAACGAGGTTGTATTCGATGACGTTGTTGCAGGGCGCGCAGTCGAGCCAGATGGCCACGCCGCCGAGGTTCCTGATGAAACGGTTGTGCCGGATGATGTTGCCGTTGCCAACGATCTTGGTGCCGCCGGTGCCCCATTCCTTGTAGCCGGCAAGGTCGTTGCCTTGCACAAGATTGTTTTCGATCAGGTTTTCCGTGCCGCCCACGGAGAACCCGAACTGGCCGTTGTGGCGAAAGATATTGTCATGGATGTGCGAGCGTTTCGTCAGAATGGCCAGCCCCGAACCGGCGCTGGAGTATTCGAGGAGATTGTCGCGGAACTCGATGCCTTCGCCGTTGAGCGTGACCATCGCGTTCTAGTAGGTGTTTCTCACGCGGCGAAAAACAAAGCCCTCGATGACGACGTGGTCTGAGCGCGCTTTCAGTAGACTGGTTTTTACCGTGATCTCCGTCGTCGCTGTATCGGGATTCTTGCCTTGCGGAAGTTTGAGTGCGTACCGTGCGGGGTCGGTCAGCGTGACGGTGAAACCGTAATCCGCCATCGCACCGAAGGCGGTGTCGTCCTTGAGATGTGTGCAGCGTTTGCCATCCACAAACACCTGCTCCGACCGCGGCGGCATGTCCCAGCGTCCGCCGCCGTCATTGTAGGGCGCTTTGGTGCCAAACTCTTTGCTCCAGACGTTGTGGGCAGCGTCAAGCAGCCGCCAGCCACGAACGCGTTCGGCGCCGTCGAGGATCACTTCTTGCTTCTTTGCGGCTTTGATGACGATGGGTTTGCCCGGCGCGCCGCGCGCCCGTAGCGCGAGTTCCTCCGAGTAAACGCCAGGAAGAACCGTCACCGAGTCGCCGGGTTGGCTGGCAGCATCAATTCCTTTCTGGATTGTGCGGAACGGTTGCGACGGTGAGCCGCCAGCGGAGTCAGAGCCGTTCGGGCCGACATAGTAATCGGCGGCACGCAGAGGGGCCGCGCATAGCAGAAAAAACATAAAATAAGGTTTTGTTTTCATTGGTGGTAGGGTACC
>Ga0163200_1001060_pt1 | contig 10521 bp, 6 predicted proteins | sample PL_2010_200m_FD_113535 | JGI IMG/M metagenome (GOLD analysis project Ga0163200, IMG submission 113535) | Freshwater microbial communities from Powell Lake, British Columbia, Canada to study Microbial Dark Matter (Phase II) - PL_2010_200m | ecosystem: Environmental > Aquatic > Freshwater > Lake ... | reverse complement strand
TGGTACGGCACCGACGTGAAACAGTTCGTGAGCTATCGCGAGGCGTTGACCTGCAAGGACGTTGACGCCGTGATGATCGCCTCGCCGGATCATCATCACTCGACGCACCTTGAAGCCGCCGCCAAAGCCGGCAAACACGCCTACTGCGAGAAACCGCTCGCGCGAAACATGAAGGAACTCCACCGCGCCGTGGCAGCCGTCCAAGCGGCAGGCATCGTCGTACAGATCGGCACCCAGATTCGCAGCCTGCCCACCAGCACCGGCGCAAACGCGCTCTGGAAATCGGGACTCCTCGGCAAAGCCTCGCGCATCGAACAGTGCCGCAACAGCGAGAAGCCCTACTGGTACTCCCGCGTGAAGGAAATGAAGAAGGAGGACATCGAGTGGAGTGAGTTTATCGGGAATGCTCCGAAACGCCCATTCTCGCCTGACCTCTATTCCGGCTGGTACGGCTACCTCGACTACACCGACGGCCCGGCGGCAAACCTCGGCTGTCATTTCATTGACCTGATGCATTACGTCACCGGCGCACAGTTCCCGACCAATTGCGTCTGCAACGGTGGTGTGTACACCTGGAAAGATGAACACAACTTCACCTGCCCCGACCACGTCGAGGCGTTGTGGGAATATCCCGAGGGCTTCATGGTCGCCTACTCGACCAACTTCGGAAACGGCGGTGGCAACCGGCATCGGTACTTCTGCGAGAAAGGCCAACTCATCATGGACAACTGGAGTGCGCCGACCTACAGCGCCGAGGGCGGCCCCAAACGCGACGGCAGCATCCGCGGCATCAACGACGTCAAACCCATCGAGACCCTCGATCATTTCCAGGATTGGCTCCAAGCCATGCGCACCGGCAGACCGACGCGCGCCCCGCTCGAAGCCGGCTACCAGCATTCCGTCACCGTCATCATGGCAGCGATGTCCTACGCCACCGGCCGCAAAACCTTCTACGACCAGAAACGCCGCGAAATCCGCACCGCATGAATGTAGCCGCGGCGGCTTGTCCGCCGTAGCCTTTGGCGCAGGCGGATCCGTCGCCACGCGCGTCGGGAAATGTTCCGGTTTTGTTCCGCCTTCGCCAAGGCTTCGGCGGACAAGTCCGGCTGCGTCAGATTAGTGGAACGGGCGAGACTCCTGCTTTCGTCGCCAACGCATACTTACTCAGTCCCACCGCTACCCTCGACTCCTGCAACCGGCGCGGCAACCGGGCGCGGATGCGCTCGGCGTAGTCGTAAGCCTTACGCTTGGAAGGTTGCGATGTCATGGCGGAATAATTCCCGCAACCCGCCCCCGAAGTTCAAGACGGAAACCAAACCACCGCGCTTGCCGAAAACTTCGAACTGCACGCCGGTTATTCCTTCTCTTGACTCTCCGCCGCTGACAGGCGTACAAGGGCGGCAACCAACCACGGGAGGAGCGAATATGGTATTGGCTATGAAGACGTTTATCTTTGCTGTTGCTGTTTTTCTTTCGCTGCGGATTCATTCTGTTCACGCAGCATCTCAAGAGGAGGAGGCGCGGTTTCTTGCCGCGGCCAAAACGGCTATCGAAAAGAACGACGCCGACGCGTTGATGGCGCTGGAGCAAAAGATCGATGCCCACGTCTACCGCCTCTACCGTCTGACCAAAGATGAAGTGAAGCTCGTTGAGGAGAGTGCAAAGCGATGATGACCGACGAGTCTCGATGGAAATCCTTGCGCAAGGAGTATCGTGAACGAGGAATTGTTCTGGCCTTGGGTGCCGGCGTATCCAAGTCGTGCAAACTACCTGATTGGCCTGAATTGTTGAGGCGCATCGGAGAAAAGTGTCTCGGCAAAGATGGGCGCGACCTTGTTACCCGACTTGAGAAGATGAAGTACAGTCTGCCAGCGATTGCTGGAATACTTGACTCGAAGCGTAACTCGGAACGGAGCTTTCAGCACGTAATTCGTGAGGCGCTATATCATGACTTCCCGTTCCGTGAAGTTGCGGATACGCCAGAGAAGAAACAGAAGCTGGTCAGCTTCGTTCAACAGAACAATTCCACGCTCCGTGCAGTGACTTGCTTTTGCGCTCGCAAGGCAGATGATGGGGAATATTCAGCCAATTCTCGTGTCGCCGCAGTCGTAAACTTCAATGTAGATACGATTCTGCGCAGTTACGCACATGCAAGGTTTGGCACGTACTTGTTTAGGAGCATAGAGCGAGCAAGCACCCCCAGAAAGCGCGAACGAGTCCCGGTCTACCACATGCACGGATTAATCGGTTTCGCAGAACCCGACCGGGAAGATGAGAAGGAAAGAGCCAGCTGCGTTTTCACTGAGCAAGAGTATTTCGACTTTTTCAATAGGCCTCATAGCGTGTTCAACTACACTTTCTTGTACCTGCTGCGGGAATACAGTTGCCTCTTTATTGGCATGTCGATGCTCGACGACAACATCCGACGGCTGCTTCATTACTCAACAGCAGAGCGCAGAGGAAGTTTCCCGTCTCCAGAGTCTCAGTTGGGCAAGCCTGAGCGGAAGGCGCTACGTCACTTCGCAATCATGAAGCGGACGGGCTCGGCGAAAGTGGACGAACTCACAGATACATCCTTACGCCGCTTGGGAACACGCGCTCTATGGATCGACGACTACCCTGAGATCCCCCAGCGGCTCGAATATGTGTACGAACAGAGCGGAGAAAGCTGGAATGATGTGTTTCGTGAATAGGAGAGCGCACAACGATAGCAAGCACCGGAGGAAATCATGTTCTGGACATCCGAAAAACACTACCTGAATGACCCGTTCGAGGTGGAGTCCGAACTCGAATCAGCCATCGCCGAGGTTTCTGCGACGTTATTCGGCCCCGGCCGTATCTACCTCGATGTGAAGAAGCTCATCGGCGGAAAAGGCAAAACCAAGAACATCCCGGATGGCTACCTCATTGACCTGACCAGCAAGACTCAGCCGCGCCTCTACGTCGTCGAGAACGAACTGGCGAGCCATGATCCGCTGAATCACGTTGCCGTGCAGATTTTGGAATTCTCCCTGTCCTTCGAGACCTCACAGTTCAAGTTAAAGAGCATCTTGAAAGACGCCTTGAAGGCGAACCTGCCGGCCCTCCAGCTATGCGAGACCTACGCGGCCAACAACGGTTTCGAGAACGTGGATTACCTGCTGGAGCGAATGATTCAGCGGGAGGACGCCTTCAACGCACTGGTCATCATCGACGAACTCGACGACGAGTTGGAGACATTGCTCCTGAGCCGGTTCAAGTTCCCGGTCGAAATCCTCACCCTGCGGCGGTTCAAGACCAAAGACGGACAGAAGGCCTACGACTTTGACCCCTTCCTCGCGGACTTGGCGCAGGCCGCGAGCGGCGTTACCGGCAAGACCGGTCCAGCAGCCGAGCAGATCGACCCCTCGGCACTCGACACCATCGTCGTTCCGGCATGGAAGGAAGGATTTCAGGAAACATTCATCGGCGAGAACCGCTGGTACGCGATTCGGATTCACGCCAGCATGGTTCAACGGATCAAGTACGTTGCCGCCTATGAAGTCGCGCCAGTGTCGGCGATCACCCGCGTTGCCCCGGTGAAGAACATCGAACTGTGGAAAGATACGAGCAAGTACGTGCTCAACTTCGCCGAGCCGGCCAAGGAGATCGGCCCGTTGAAACTCATCCCCAAGCCGAATGGCATTGTGAAAGCGCCGCAAGCGCCCCGGTACACCACTTACGAACGCCTGATGAAGGCGACGACCTTGGACGAGGCGTTTTAATAGTATGCATTTATCCATTAGATGAAACACATGAAGACTGATACCCCAGAGACGCATGAATCCAACCGGCACGACAAGGGGCATCGCCGCGATGCGAGTCAGTTCTTCGTCGCCGGTGAACTGTGTCGGCGTGGACTTGTCGCCGTGGTCACGATGGGTAACTGCCCAAACACCGATATTCTGTGCAGCAACGCTGACGGCACGAAGTTTGTCCACATCCAAGTGAAGACCTTCCGTCCCGGTGACCGCTCCTGCACGGTTGGCGTCAAGGCTGAACGGAATTACGGCCGCAACTTCTATTGGGTGCTTGCCGGCATACCGGATCCCTCATCGAGTCTTCCAGCCGAATACTACATCGTCCCATCACCCGTGTTTGCCAAGAACGTGCGCGAGTGTTTTCAGGTCTGGCTCAAAACGCCGGGCCAAAAGGGACAACAGCACGATCAAACGAACAAGATTCGCGCTGTGTACTTACCACCGCGTCGCGACCTGAATGGCTGGTCACTGAAGAAATACCGGAACCGCTGGGATCTCATCGAGAAGTGCGTGGGTGTAGGTTGATGTTTTGCTGACCACCATATCCCACGCATCATCGTGACTGACGACATCAAGAACCGTTGGCTGGGGAAACGCGGGGGAAGGATGAGGGATGAAGGAGGAAGCGGTCAGCAGCCCTGATCAGATCGAGGGGGCGCGATTCTTTAGGGCTCAGTTCTCAGTTCTCAGTAATCAGCGTGCATCTGCGTGCATCTGCGGTTCATTCCCGCTTCCCAAGTCCTCAGTCTTCCGCCTTGCGGCGGACAAGCCGGTTTTGTTCCGGCTGCACGACATGCTCGAAGATTGAATCTCCGTATGAAATCGGCTATCACAAACCCGATGAAACGCACCTTCATCGTCCTGCTGACATTGCTGGCGTCCTTTGGCTTGTTCTCGTCACTCTGTGCCGCGCCAACACCTGAGTTACTCTGGTTGCCGCTCGACGAAGGCTCCGGCACTTTCGCTGCCGACCGTTCGCCGAACCGGCTCGAAGCCGATCTCACCAACGTCCAGTGGGCAAAAGGTTCTTTCGGCACCGCAGCCCGTTTCGGCGGCACCAACGCGTTCATCGAACTGCCGCCGGTTCCGTCGTTGAACGGCGCGACGCAATGCACCATCTCGGTCTGGGCCACGTGGGAAAGCACCGGCCGCTACCCCAACCTCCTCACCACGCACACCTGGAGTCCCGGCGGTCTGATGTTCTTCGTGAACGACAATTCCTGTTCGTTCCGTCTCGGTCGTCCCGGCCACCGCGCCGGCGCGCCTGACCACGCGTGGACCGAAACCAGTGCTTCGTTCCTGAACACGCTGCCGCTCCGACAATGGACACACCTCTGCGCCGTCTTCGCGATGCCGCACATCACCACCTATGTGAACGGCAAAGCCGTCGGCAAGGGAACGTGGCGCTACCCCATCGAGGCCGACGGTCTCCACATTGGCCGTTGGGCCGGTTCCCTCTCCCATAACGGTCTCATCAGCGATCTGCGCATCTACAGCCACGCACTCACGCCATCGGAAGTAACCGACCTTGCACAAAACCCCGCACGCGCCAACGCCGCCTACACGTTGGTAAATGAATCCCCGCAACTCGCCGCGACGTTTGAGAACCGCCGCGCAACGCTCGCCATTGACACACGAGGCCGGGTTGTCTCGCTCCGTAGCAAAGCGTCGAACCGCGAACTACTGGCGCATCCGCAGGAGTTGGTCTCCGCGAAGTTGAAAGACGGCCGACAGTTCACCGCCCGCAAAGCCTCCCTCAGCAGCGGCGCATTGACCTTCGAGTTTCCGCGCGGTCAAGGCACGGCGGTGCTGGCCGTTGACACACGCAAAGACCATTTCACTTTCACGATCCGGTCGTTGACCCTGCCCGATGTCGCCTCGCTCACGTTCTTCAACCTGCCGGTGACCACGACAAAATACCGCGGCGGCATGGCCAACATGCTTTCCGACGACACCGACGCTGTTTGTCTGCGCGGCTACGATTTGCCGGTCGAGATGTCGGCTGAGTTGAAGGTCTGGACCACCGCCGAGCACGGTCTCACCGGCTGGCGCGCCGGTCTCGCCGCCGGACCGAAGAAAGAAATGCCGGCAATGTTGCGCGCCATGGCCGCCGACGCCGGCGTACCTATCTCGAAACTGGGCGGGCCGTGGTCGCTCGGCGCGGAGGCGAACCGCGGTTCGTACCTGTTTGCCGATCTCTCGTACGCCTCGGTGGACGATTGGATCGAACTGGCGCGACGCGGCGGGTTTACCCACATCCACATTCACGGCTGGTGGAACACGCTCGGCCACTACGACGTCAACACGAACCTCTTTCCGCGTGGCCTCGCCGACATGAAAGACACCGTCGCTCGCATCCACGCGGCGGGTCTCAAGGCCGGCATCCACACGCTCACCGCCTGCATCAGCACGCGCGATCCGTGGGTGACGCCCGAAGCCAGTTCGAATCTCATCGCTGCCGCGAGTTACACGCTGGCGCGCGCCATGTCGCCGACCGACACCGTGATCTACGTGAACGAAAAACCGTCGCCTCGTCACGATGTCGTTTTCACCTATTCGGGCAACGGCAACGCCATTCACATCGGCTCGGAAATTGTGCAATACAGCGAGGTCGTCAGAGAACCGCCGTACGCCTTTGCCAAATGCCAGCGCGGTGCGTTCAAGACCCGCCCGGCAACGCATACAGCCGGCGAGCAAGCCGATTACCTGCAACAGCGTTACATGGCGTTCTATCCCAAACCGGGTTCGCCGCTGGCCGACGAACTGGCCGACTGCATCGCCAACGTCTTCAACACCTGCAAGCTCGACCAAATCTATTTCGACGGCTCCGAGGGCATGATGAGCCGATACGGCATTGACTTCATGCGACACGCGATTTTCAAACGTCTCCACGGCGAGGTGTTGGTCGAGGCCAGTGAATGGGGTACACACAACTGGTGGTTCCATTCGCGGCTTGGCGCGTGGGATCATTCTGTCTGGGCCGCCAAACGATTCCAAGACCTGCACATCGCTTCCGACGCAAAATTCCGCAACGCCGATTTACTCGAACCACAAATGGGCTGGTGGGCGCCGCGCGCGCCGACCACGCAGGCGCGCGGCCATTTCCTCGACGAGATGGAATACTTCGCCGCCAAAAATCTCGGTCTCGATTCTGCTATGTCAATTCAGGGCGTGAACGTCACGCGCCAGCCGTTGCCTTTTCACATCGAAAAACAAATGACCGTCCTCGGCTGGTACGAACGCCTGCGCTTGGCGCGCTACTTCGACACCCAGACCGTCGCGCGCGTGGCCGTGCCCGGCGACGAGTTCCGCCTCCGCCAAGACCGCGATGGTGCGTGGAAGTTTACCCCCGTCAAGATGTCCACCCACCGCATCAACCGCTCTGAACGTTGGACGATCCAGAATCCGTTCGCCGAACAGCCGTTGTCCGCTCGCATCGAGGCGCTCTATTCCGTCGCCCCGTACGACAGCCCGAAACGCATCTGCGTGACCGATTTCGCCGCCTTCCGTCCGTCCACCGCTTCGCCTTCGGTGACTCTTCGTCTCGAACAAGTGGTCGGTGACAGCAACCTGTGTTTGCGCGCCGAAAACAAGGGCGCAACGCGACGCGGTGCCTGGGCAAAGGCCGGTCTCGCCTTCGCATCGCCGTACCGGAACATTTCCGGAACAGGCGCGTTGGGCGTGTGGGTGAAGGGCGACAGCAAAGGCGCGTTGTTGAATATCCAACTCCGCAGCCCACGCGAGTACATGCACGGACTTTCAGATCATTATGTGACTCTCGATTTCACCGGCTGGCGTTACGTCGAACTTCTGTTGCGTGAACGCGACGTGGAACAAATGACCAATTATCAGTGGCCGTACGGCACCGGTTACAGCGTGTACCGCACTGGTGTTGACATGGCGCACATTTCCGAACTCAACCTCTACCTCAACAATCTGCCGCCCGGCGAAAGCACGGAAGTGGTCATCAGCCCCATCATGGCGCTTGCCGTCCAGCCCGCCGAGTTGAAAAACCCGGCGCTCACCGTCAACGGCGACACGCTCACCCTGCCGGTCACGTTGAAGTCCGGCGATTTCCTCGAACTCGAACCGACCGGCGACTGCGCGCATTACAACGACAAAGGCGATCTGTTGGCGCTGGTTCGTCCCACCGCCGCACCTGCGTTACGCCCCGGCGAAAACACAGTTACCTTCAACTGCGCCCGCGCCGAGGTGACCCTCAACGCCTTCGGTACGCCATTCGGCACACTCAACCCGCGCCGGCAGATTGGCTGGAAACATCTGGCGCGCGAATACGAGATGCCCCGCTGGATCACCGCGCCAACCGAGTGGGACCTGCCTGTCCGCCCCGGCGAAAAAGCCCGGCTCGAAATCGAACTCACCGGCGGCATGGACACGCCCGTGCTGACCGTGAACGGCCGCGAACTTCGCTTCCCCGTCACCATGAAACCCGGCGAGAAACTGACTTGCCGCGACCAACGTCACTGGGTCGTCACGGACGCCAAGCGCAAAACAATCGCGAAAGGCAACCTCGCCGCCGCGCCGCCCGTTCTGAAGGGTGGACTGAACCACGTTGCCTTCACCTGCGCCACGCCTGACCATGCACAAGTCAAACTCATCAAGGTGTACGAGTAAGGTCGCGACCGAGGAATGTTCCCACACGCTGCCTCGTTCTCAGCGTCATCATGCTCAGCGCGCGAGTCAGCGCAGCCGAGCCTGCGGTTGCTCGTCGCTTCTCATTGCCGAAACAGTCCTGGCGACTGTAGAATCCCCGGCAGCAGAAGAGACACCCTATGAAGAAACTGAATTTGCCCCCAGGAGTCAGAGAGGACTTGGATTTGCTGCTCGTTGACGGTGCCGCCCGCTGGCCTGAATTCGAGAAGCGTTTCGTTGCGGCCTTCGCATCTGCCTGGTTTCGGCTGCAACCCGCCGAGAAGGATTCGCTGTTGAAGTTCTGGGGCAAATGGGAGAAACGGCGGAAGCCGCAAGCCTGGGTCAAGTTTGTGGACACGCTGGCTCCGCAGGTGAAGGACCCGAAAGTGTGGGTATTTTTTGAGCCCAACGGCGGCATCTTCACCTTTGTTGTTCCACCTTGCCTTCCGATGCCCACCAGCCTCTTTGAAGTCTTTGTCGCCCGTGAAGTGCGTCGAGCAGTGAGAGTGGCACAGAGTATGGCGGTGGCGGATCTGGAAGTTGAGAACCAGAATGTCCGTCAGGCCAATCGGGATGCAGGCTACGACGAGGACGCACTGCACCGGTGGATGATAGATCAGGCGACGGGCTAGCTACTGCGTCAAAGTTGATTTGGAGGGTCGCGCTCCGCCACGGCGGACAAGTCCGTCGCGACCGTCTGCGTCACTCGTTCGGCGCGGGTTTGCCGCACACGTCAGCGGCGTCTCGCGGACTCGGCTCCCTGACCGCGCCGCGTTGCTTGACCGTCAGGTCTCGATGTCCTGCAAACAGCGGAAGACCTTCGGTAAGCCATGTAGTAACCGGAACGTTGCGGCGGGATGTGATGCGATTCCACGCACGCCTGATAGGCGGCCCAGAATTTCTAGGCTTTTTCGCTGTTGACTTGTTTCTCTGGGTCGGGCATACGCTGGTCAGGTTTCAAGCGGCATGATATTAAGTATCCATATAAAGGCGCTATCAGGCGTCCTGATATTATAATATCTGGCCGCAGTAAAGCATCATGTTAGCCATCATTAAACGCAGGGGACCGGATATGCCAAAAAAACCGAAACTATCCGCACCGGAAAAGGCGGCCAAGACCGATAGATGGACTGAGATTTTGTTCCGCGCACTATCCAATCGTGTCGCAAAACGGTGGCGTTTCGTTTCCTTCCGTGGTGCGGGCGGCGGTGAATGGCGAGGAATAGTTGACGTGTTGGGAATCCGCAAGGACACCACGAAGTCCGATCATCATCTGTTAAAGTCAGGAGATCTCTTTGACATCGTGCTAGTGCAGATGAAAGGTGGTTCCTCGAAGACGCCAAGCGGCGTGGAGTTTCGTCGTCTTCGGTCCGTTGCGAAGCGATACCGTGCTAAAGCCGTCATCCTATTTACGTGGAAGCAAGGCGTCGAGTGCCATTTTCAAAAACTGGGGCGCGGCACAGAATGGGTGCCGTCAAGCGCTGCGGAGTTATTCGGATGACGGCTAACTTCTCATTCGTGCGGACGCCTGTCGGCGCCGCACAATTCGGACGTTGGCCGGAGAATACATGAACGAGAAAACCATTCGCGACAGACTGGTTGAGCACGGGCAAACGTTGTTCCGCGCACCAAAGCAGTTGATCCAGTTCACCAGAGAGCCGCAGGCTGACGCCCTACTTAACGACCTGACCAATCATCCCCACGCTTTCGTTTTGGCGTGCGTCATGGATCGCCAGGTCAAGGCGGAAAGGGCGTGGCTGATTCCTTATCGGATTTCGGAGAAGATCGGTGGGTTCTCAATGGAGGCACTCGCCGCGTTATCGCGCGCAGACTTGAAGCGCCTTATGACAGAACCGGAGCCGCTCCACCGTTTCGTTGACACAATGACCGGCCATTTTCATTCGGCGGTGCAACGGATCAAGAACAACCATGCGGGCGAAGCCGCCCGCATCTGGGCCGAGCGGCCGTCCAGCGCGGAGGTTGTCTATCGTTTCCTGGAGTTCGACGGTGTCGGACCGAAGATCGGCAGCATGGCCGCCAATATCCTCGCGCGGGAGTTCAAGATTCCCTTCGCAGACTACTTCTCGAT
>Ga0163200_1001059_pt1 | contig 10521 bp, 9 predicted proteins | sample PL_2010_200m_FD_113535 | JGI IMG/M metagenome (GOLD analysis project Ga0163200, IMG submission 113535) | Freshwater microbial communities from Powell Lake, British Columbia, Canada to study Microbial Dark Matter (Phase II) - PL_2010_200m | ecosystem: Environmental > Aquatic > Freshwater > Lake ... | reverse complement strand
GGCCAAAACGGCACGCGCCTCAGGTGGCGGAGCACCGTGTCGACCGCGAGCTTCGGGTCGAGGTGGGGCAGCGAACCGATGCAGGCCGGTAGGCAGTTCCAGTCCATATGGCTCTAAATCCCGCAGGCGGATGATAAAGCTTTTCGAGTATCCTACTTCCGTCTAGAGCCCGATGCCAGGGCGCGCTGCACGCTGGCGAACCGGGAGATGTCGGTGTGAGGCAGGAAGCTGGCCGAGGAGAACTCGTCGAAGAACAGGATGGAGTTGGTCAGCTCGAGATAGGTCATGTCCTCATAGACCTGCCGGGCCTCTTTCCGCTTCTCCCCGGAAAGCAAGGTCTGGACGGCCCCACCCAAGGCGGCGTTGCCGATGAAATGGAACCTATCCCGGGGAAGGTCGGGCAGGAGGCCGATGAGGATGGCGTTCTCGATGTCGATGTAGTTCCCGAAGCCTCCGGCGATGAAGACCTTGTCGAGATCGGAGAATGACATGTCAAGGCTCTTGAGGAGCACGCTGCATCCGGCGTAGACGGCCGCCTTGGTGCGGATGATGTTCGCCAGGTCGGCATCGGTGACGGCGATCTCCTTGCCCTTGGCCTTCCTCTCCTGGACGATGAACCTCCTGCCCTCCTCGGTCGTCTCGATGCGCCTCGAGGGCACCTCCTCGATGTGACCTTTCTTGTCGAGCGCTCCCCGCAGGAACATCTGTGCCACCAGGTCGATCAGTCCTGAGCCGCATACGCCAAGCGCGGCCCGGCCCCCGATGACCTGGGATGTGACCTCCAGGTCCTCCGAGATGGATATCCGCTCGATCGCCCCCGCCGTGGCCCTCATGCCGGCCGCCACCTCCCCGCCCTCGAAGGCCGGGCCGGCGGAGGTGGAGCAGGAGGCCAGGAACTCGCCGTTCCCCAAAACCACCTCTCCATTGGTACCCACATCGATGAGCAATGCCAGCTCGTTACCGTCCCTCATGCCGGAGAAGACCACGTCGGCCGTGATGTCCCCTCCGACGAAGCTGGCCCTGCCCGGGACGCAGTACACCGGGGCGTTCGGGTTGATCCCCAGGCCCAGTTCCTTTGCCCTGATCGTGAGCGGGAGGTTGGTCACCGGGATGTAGGGATCGTAGCGGATGTTACGGGGGTCGAGGCCGAGGAAGAGGTGCATCATGGTGGTATTCCCCGCCACGGACATGGCGGTGATCTCGCGCTGTCCGACCAGCTTGCCGGCGGACGCCCTCGCCTCCAGAAGGATGTGATTGATGGTATGGATGACCTGATCCTGCAACTCCTCCAGCCCGCCCTCCTCGGCGTAGGCGATTCGAGAGATGACATCGTCCCCCGCCCTGGTCTGGCGGTTGTACTCTGAAGCGGTGGCCATGGTCTTTCCGGAGAGCAGGTCGATCAGGGAGAGGACGACCGTGGTGGTGCCGATGTCCACGGCCACGCCGAAATTGCATCCTTCGGACTGGCCAATGTCCACTATCCCTCCCCCTGACTCCTCATCCTCTTTGACCAAAGGCAACCTCCAGCCAGAGGAGCGGAGGAGCGAGGGCAGCTCCCTGAGCACATCGAGCGGGATGCTCAGACGGCCCTCCTCCGGATCGAGATACCTGGCCAGGCGCTCCAGGTCAGCCAGGTTGTTGACCAGGTCGGGCGGGGCGAGGTCGACGGTCATGGACCGGGTCAGAGGGGATAGGGATCCCAACCCGTGAGCGCCGTGCCCCTCCATGATCTGATGACCGAGCATGCGGGCCTCCTCCGGAACGAAGACGGTGATGTCCCCGGCCACGTAGGTCTGGCAGGCGAGCCTGTACCCCTTCCCCATCAGCTCCGGGTCGATCTTGCACTTGGAGTCCGTCTCGGTCGGCCCTTCGATGATGACCTTGCACTTCTTGCAGGTGCCCTTCCCCCCGCAGGAGGAGTTGATGTCCACTCCCGCTTCTATGATGGCCTCCAGGAGCCGGGTCCCCCGTTCGACCGAAACCTCCTTCTCCTCTGGCTTGAAAAGGGCCTTGTACCTCATCTGGCGGCAAGAACCGCTCTGCCAATACTTAATTGTCCTGTTATGCCGCTGCACCATAGATCGGCTGGCCAATGTCCGAGGATGCGGATCGATAGGTAGATTCTCATATCATTCGAACCAATCATCATCCGATGGAGAGCCACAAGGGCCACGCGCATTCGTCTGGGGGAGCGCGGAAGATCACCAGGCCGCTGATGATGGCACTGGTCATCACCCTCGTCTTCGCCCTGGTAGAGCTGCTCGGTGGCCTGTTCAGTGGGAGCTTGGCCCTCATCAGCGACTCGGGCCACATGTTCACGGACGTGATCGCGCTGGCCCTCAGCCTCTGGGCCGGATTCATCGCCACCCGCATGGGCAACGAGAACCAGACCTTCGGATTGCTGCGGGTGGAGATCCTGGTGGCCCTCATCAACGGTGTGATCCTAGGCGCCATATCGTTCTTCATCATGTACGAGGCAGTGGTGCGCGTTCTCACCCCTCAGACCATCGACGCCGGGGTCATGCTGATAATCGCGATCATCGGGTTGGCCGCGAACGTCGCCGGGGTGCTGATCCTCAGGGAGGATGCGAAGGTGAACTTGAACGTCAAGGGCGCCTTCCTCCATGTCCTGGGAGACATGCTCTCCTCCATCGGCGTCATCGTCGCCGCCCTGCTGATCTACTTCTTCGGCCTCAAAGTGGCCGACCCGATCATCTCCTTCGCCATCAGCCTGGTCATACTCTACAGCGCGTATCGCATCGTCAGACAGAGCGTGTACATCTTGCTGGAGTTCGCCCCGGGCGACATCGACATCAACCAGATGATGTCGGAGATGAAGAAGGTGCCCGGGGTCATGGACATCCACGACATCCACGTTTGGACCATAGGGTCCGGTGTCTACGCCCTCTCCGCCCATGTGGAGGTGGAGGACCGCCCGGTGAGCGAGTGCGCCAGCATTCTCAGGGGCTTGGAGGATCTCCTGAAGGACAAGTACAACATCTCGCACACGACATTGCAGCTGGAGTACGAGAAGTTAGAAGGGTACACGTGCGTATTCCGCAAACCGCTCGGCCCTGAGGACGGCAAGTGAGGCTGCGAGGGGCTGGAGCGAGGCTATTTCCTCCATTTCCTGATATCCTGGATCAGCGAAGGACCCGCCCAGGCGATAATGGTCATAGACATCATCGCCGGCGCTTTCATCATGCCCTATGCGGCCTTGCTTTTCTTGGCGGTCCGCAGGAGGCTCGCCGCACAGAAAAAGGATAGGGAGGAGCCATCTCAGCCATTGACCGGGATCTGGGCCGCGAAGTCCTCCACCTTCTTCTCCCAGCCCTCCTCCAGCGGTCCCTTCATGTCGGTCACCTGGACCTTCCCCTCCGCGACCTTCTTCAGGCCCTTCGCCTGGAGCAGCTCGTCCATTATGGGGATGACCCTCTGCCACCGGGCGAGCTCCTCGTCGGTGGGCATCTTGCCGGTCTTCTTGTTGGGCCGAGGGGCGCCCTGGGTTGTGAATATGGCGTAGTTGGTGCCAGCAGGTAGCTGCACCTTCTTCAGGAAGCGGCGCATCCCCCCGATCGGCTTGCCGATGCGGCCGGGCGAACTGAAGACGTACAAGTCAGCTGCTGGAAGCTCCTTGGGACGAGCGTCCCGGATGTGGTGGACGTTCACATTGATCCCTTTTGCGCCCATGACATTCTTGAAATGCTCGGCGACCTTGGCGCCGTTACCGTACTTCGAAGCGTGATAGTACTCGATCCTCATGATGAGCCCCGGACGACATATCCTTCCTGATGCTATTAATTTGAGGTTCTTGCTCGGGATGAGGAGTTCGATATTCACCATGAAAAAAATACATAGATATTACATCTAGACCTAAGAATCGGCATTGAATTGCATGCGGTACTGTCGAGCACGTGACGCTGAGTTGGACAAGGAGCAGACCCTCAAGAGCGATGATAGTGGACTTGTCTATGGTCAAGGCGGGGGAATGCTAAACTTACATAAAACGACGAGGAGGTAGAGAGTGAGAACTCGGAAGAGGGCCACTGATGATATAACGACCTCACTCTAGCGACATATGTGACATATCATTATTGAGGAATGAGAATTCTTATTCCTTCTTCAGCTTTTTTCCGATCTCGAACCCATTGGCCAGTTTCTCCCCTATAGCGTAATATGAGCGATCATCGGGGGCATAGATGAACGGACGGACCCGCTTGATCGAAGAAGCGCCGCTCTCATCGAGCATCGACTCTTCCACCTTCACGTCCACGATCTCGCCGATGAACTGGGTGTGCAGCCCGATCTCCACTACGTTGATCACCTTGCATTCCAGGACTACCGGGAACTCCTTGATGTAAGGGGCATCCACCAAGACCGAATCGATGGTGGATAGCCCCGCCTTCTTCAGCTTATCCTCATCCCTTCCGCTGGTCATCCCTAGATAGTCGACCTGGGTAACGAACTCCTCCGGTGGGATGTTCACCGTGAACGCCCTCCTCTCCATGATCGCGCCATAGGTGAAGGTGGCTTTTCTCAAAGAGACCCCCACACAGGGGGGTTGAGAGCAAACGATACCTACCCAGGCAGCGGTCATTGCGTTAGGTTTGCCATCGATATCATAGGTGCACACCACAATGGCAGGTGTCGGATACAATAATGACCTGGCTCCGATGGACTTCTTCATCTTCGATACAACCTCCCGGAGTTACTGAGGAGAGAGATTCCTTCGAACCGATTAAAAAGCCTCGCTTCTTCCAGAACGATGATCTGCTCCTTGCATGAGCGGATCGGATCTCATCCTCACGGCGTCGGCAAGGTGGTGCCCTCTTCCCGATGAAGATCCATCGCTGACCATATGCTCCATATTCAAGGATCAGCAGCCTTCGCGTGTGCTCGCTCCACTTCGACCTGCACAGAACGGTATGAGCGTGTCCCAGGATCGGAATGGATCGATCCGTCCCGATGCTGGCCTAATGCCTGAATATCCTCACTCCGGTGAAGACCATGGCTATGCCGTGCTCGTCCGCGGCCTTGATGACCTCCTCGTCCCGGATACTCCCGCCCGGCTGTATCACAGCGGTCACGCCCGCCTTGGCCAGCTCGTCGATGCCGTCCCGGAAGGGGAAGAAGGCGTCCGAGGCCACGACCGAGCCCCTGGCGTCCTCCTTCGCCTTGTAGCCGGCGATCATCGACGAGTCTACCCGGCTCATCTGTCCCGCCCCGATCCCCACTACCCTCTCGTCCTTCGCCATGATGATGGCGTTGGACCAGACATGCTTGCACACCTTCCAGGCGAATAACATGGACCGGGTCTCCTCGTCCGTGGGGGCGCGCACCGTGACCACCCTCAACGTGCCGGGATCCAAGGGTCTGGTGTCCGCGGTCTGCACCAGCAGCCCGCCCTTCACCTTCTTCATCTTGGGCTCGGGGTTCGTGTCCGGGACTATCGGGGCAGCGGTGCGCAGCAACCGAATGTTCTTCTTCCGCTTGAGCGCCTCCAGCGCCTCCGCCGAGTACTCGGGAGCGATCACGCAGTCCACGAAATGCGCGCCTATCTGCTCTGCCGTGGCCAGGCCGACCTCCCGGTTCAGCCCGATGACGCAGCCGAAGGCGGCCAAGGGATCGACGTTGTAGGCGGTGACGAAGGCATCGACCAGCTGGTCCGAGGACGCGACCCCGCAGGGATTGGTGTGCTTGATGACTATCGCGGTCGGTCGATCCGGGAACTCGCGCAACAGCTCCAAGGCCGCCTCTAGGTCCAGGATGTTGTTGTAGGATATCTCCTTGCCGTGCAGCTTCTCCGACCGTGCCACGCTCACCCCCTGAGAGAAGGGATCGGTATAGAACGCCGCGGTCTGCTGCGGGTTCTCGCCGTACCTCAGGCTATAGGCCCTCTCCAGGCCCAGGGCGAGGCTGGGGGGGAAGATCTCGGTGGGGAATATCTTGCCCAAATAGGAGGATATCATGGCGTCGTAGACGGCCGTGGAGCGGTAGGCCTCCAGCATCAGCGCCTTCAGGGTCTGCTCCCCTATATGGCCATCGCTTTCGCGCATCTCCTCCATCAGGGATGCGTACCTGGCTGGATCGGTCACCGCGGCCACGCCCTGGTAGTTCTTGGCGGCGGCCCGGATCATGCTCGGCCCCCCGATGTCGATGTTCTCGATGATCTCGTCCAGGGAAGCGCCCTTCAGCACCGTCTCCTTGAAAGGATAGAGGTTCACCACCACCATGTCGATCCTCTTGATCTTCATCCTCTCCAGGGTGAGCGTGTGCTCCTGGGAGTCCCTTCTGGCCAATATGCCGGCGTGGATGATCGGATGGAGCGTCTTCACCCTGCCGTCGAGCATCTCGGGCCAGCCGGTGACCTCGGAGATGCTGATGGTCTTGACCCCACCCTTGTCCAGGAGCGCGGAGGTGCCGCCGGTGGAGATGATCTCCACCCCCAGGTCCCTCAGGCCCTTGGCGAATTCGAGAACCCCTTCCTTGTCCGATACGCTGATCAGAGCCCTTTCGATCTTGACCAACCGAGTGCCTCCTTCAGGCTAGAGGCATACCCTACAATCAGTATGCCGAGGGGATATTGCGCCTGATAAAATAAACTTCACCATGCCCTTCTTTCAAGACATTACTTGTAAGTACCGTGCGGATTTTAATTCCCCAGAGCTTATCCCAAGATGGATGGTGCTTTCATCTGGATTCAAGAGGCTGATGGGATGCACACCAATTTGAACCAGAACGTGGGGATGGGAGCGAGGAGGATGAGCGGGAGCACGGTCTTCGAGGGCATCGAGGGCGTAACCCTGGCGGATTTCTGGAGCTGGGCGTTCTCCGACCTGTCGGGGGAGCGGACCTTGGACACTCTCTCGGAGTTTGTGGTCGGTCTTGCGCTGGAGAACCTGGAACGCGCCAGGTGCAGCGGTTCCAATTCGATGACCTATCTGGGCAAGCTCATCGAGATCAGGGCCGCCCATTGGAACGGCATCCTGGACGAGTGGTCGCTCAACAACATCAAGTTCGCCGTCTCGCCCGAGTTCGCCGGAGAGAAAAGGGGGGAAGGGAAGGGAAGCTGGAGAAGGCGGGCGGAATGCTATGTGTTCTGCCTTTACGCAAACGCTGGTTCCAATCAGGGCGGCCCCCTTAATGTGGGAAACTGGGAGTTCTATGTGGTGGAGCGGGAGAGCCTCGATGAAAGCCTGGGGCCGAAAAAATGTATCAGGCTCCAGCAGATCTGCCGCATGTCCATGCCCCTGAGCCACGAGCAGCTGCGCAACGAGATCCGATCGGTGCTCTTCGTGCTCAACGAGCCCGGCGTGGATGAGGAGCTCGAGATGACCTGCCCGAGCGGCAAGGCGCAGAAAGCCTATTAGCCCGGTCGCCTTTCCTCGGGCGAGCGAACATGTACATCATCTCGGAGCGCATCAACGGGCTCTTCACCTCGGTATCCAAGGCCATCGACCGCCGGGACGCCAAGTGGATCCAGGACATGGCTGCAAAGCAGATCGAGTGCGGCGCGCAGGCCTTGGACCTCAACACCGGCCCGGGCAGGGATGACGGACCGGCGGTGATGGAATGGCTGGTCCGGACCGTGCAGGAGGTCACCGACCTCCCGCTCTGTCTGGACACCCCAGGCATCAAGACCATGACCGCTGGCCTCAAGGCCTGCCGGAACAAGATGATCATGAACTCGACCACGGCCGAGAAGGCGAAGATGGAGAAGCTCTTCCCTCTGGCGAGGGAGTACGGGGCGGAGGTCATCTGCCTCACCATGGACGAGCGCGGCGTGCCCAACGATCCCGAATCCCGGGCGGAGATGGCCATGCTGATGATCACCACCGCCATGGAGCACGAGATCATGCCGGACCGCTTGTTCCTGGACCCGCTGGTGCTGCCCATGAAGGCGGCGCAGGACCAGTGCGCCAAGGTGATCGAGGCGCTGCGCCTGTTCCGCAGCCTGAACGACCCGGCCCCCCGGACCGTGGTGGGGCTGAGCAACGTTTCCAACGGCAGCAAGGACCGATCACTGGTCAACCGCACCTATCTGGCCATGCTCATGGGCGCGGGGCTGAGCGCCGCCATCCTGGACCCGGAGGACCAGGAGCTCACGCGCACCATCAAGACGGTGCAGGTGCTGCTCAACCAGAAGCTCTACGCGGACGATTTCGTACGTGCCTGAGAAAAGAAAACAGGACCAAGCCCTTTGAGGCCTCTCCAGATGCACGACGGCCGGCCCCTCGAAGGGAACGCCCTTCCCCGATCGCCGGTCCAGACCACGTTGCCGATCGGATGACATCCAATGGATGATTGGCAATGCATTTCTAGAAGCAAGTCGATTCGAACCTGTGCCACGGTCGAGAGACGCCTCCGTCCGTTTCCTTCTGATCCTAGGTTCAGTGGCGGCCCTGGCCATATTCTCCTCCACCATGTCCAAGAACCCGGCGCTGCCTTTGCTGGCGCTGCACATCGGGGCGAGCGACGCGCAGATCGGGTTCATCTCCGCGGTGAGCCCGATACCAGGCATACTGGTGAGCTCCATCGCCGGAGCCTATTCGGACAAGCATGGCAGGTCGAAGATCATCACCCTCTCGCTCCTCGTCTTCGCCACCGCCCCTTTCCTCTACCTCTTCGTGACCCAGGTCTGGCAACTGGCCGCCGTGAGGTTCTACCATGGCTTCGCCACCGCCATGTTCATGCCGGTGGCGATGGCGGCGGTCGCCGACCGTTTCCCCTCAAACATCAGAGGGCAAGCCTTGGGCACGTATTCCTCGTTCACCATGGCCGGCCGGTTCATCGCGCCCTTCTTGGGAGGAGCGCTGATCTTCTACGCGAGCTTCACCTCCCTCTACCTCGTGATCGGGCTCTCGGCCATCACCGCCCTCCTGCTCTCGCTCCTCATCCCCTGGGAGCAGAAGGGCACCACGGTCCACGCCAAGAAGTTCGAGGGTTCGATGCTCTCTGCGCTGCAGGAGGTCCTGAGGGAGCGCAAGATCATGGTGACCTCCTCGATGGAGGCGCTTCAGTACTTCGCCATGGGGGCTTTCGAGGCGTTCCTGCCCATCTACATGGACAAGGTGCTGCATTTCAATCCATTGCAGATAGGCTTCGTCATGGGCATCCAGGTAGCATCGATGCTGCTGATCAAACCGTTCATGGGGCGGCTCTCGGACAAGCGGGGCCGGGTGCCGATGATCGTGATCGGCCTGTTGCTGGGCGCAGTGACCATGTTCCTCATGCCCCTGGCCTCCAACATCATATTGCTGGCCGTCCTCTCCATAGCCTTCGGTCTCACCGTGGCCACGGTCACCGCTTCCACCTCCGCCCTGGTGACGGAGATCGCTGGCTCATCGGCCCATGGATCGGCCATCGGGGTCCTGAGCTCGATCATGGACATCGGGCACTCGGTCGGTCCATTGGTGACCGGGCTGGTGGTGGGGGCGATCTCCTTCATGGCCGGTTTCAGCTTGGCCGCCGCGCTCCTGGTTGTTGGAGCTGTCATTTTCGCCTGGGAGATGAGGGGGCCGATGCCGCTGCGGGCGTGAAGCAGGGGCCGGGCAAAGCTGCGAGACCCGCCCATGGCAGCTTGGTCAAATGGCCCATTCCCCGTCCCGGGGAGTTTCGTCAGTGGAGGATCGAACCCCTACGGCGGATTGAAGTGAATGTCGACCTTCTTCACGTCCCATATGGTGCTGATGCGCTCCTCCACCTCTTCCCTGATGTTCGCCGCATAGATGTGGTTCTCCGGCAGGTCCACCCAGATGCTGATGGCCCCGTCCTCCACCTTGACCTCCTTGATCAGGTTGCCGCGCACGATGTCCAGACCGGTGAGGGGGTTCATGACGTTCCTGAGCCGGTGCTTGACCACGTCCGGAGTGGTGGGCTCCTTCTCCTTGATCAGGCCATGCTTCTCCTCATAGTTCTGGATGGCCTCTCGCAATCCCTCCACCGCGAGCACCGAGCAATGCGCCTTGATCTTGGGCAGACCGCCCAAGGCCTCGGAGGCCTGCTGCCAGGTGATCTGCTTCGCTTCCTCGATGGTCTTGCCCTTGGACATCTCGGTGATGATGGACCCGGTGGCGATGTTCGAGGCGCAGCCATAGGATTCAAACTTGGCGTCCTCGATGCGGTTGTCCTTCGGATCGACCTTGATGTAGACGGCCACCATGTCCCCGCAGGCGGGGCTGCCCACGATCGCCTTTCCATCGGCGTCCTCGATCTTGCCCACGTTCCTGGGGTTCTTGAAGTGCTCCAGCACCTTGTCGTTGTATGGGAACTTCATTTTTATTCCTCCTAATCCTTGAGCGGGCTGATGTTCCGCAGCCTTGTTACGATATCGGACATGGCCTCCACCACCCCGTCCACCTCGCTGATGTCGTTGAACCTCCCGAGCGAGAAGCGGATCGAGCCGTGGGCCCTCTCGTGGTTACCCCCGATGCCCATGATGACATGGCTCGCTTCCAGGGAGCGGGAGAAGCAGGCTGAGCCGGTGGACACCTCCACCCCCCTCATGTCCAGGTGCAGCGT
>Ga0163200_1001057_pt1 | contig 10531 bp, 8 predicted proteins | sample PL_2010_200m_FD_113535 | JGI IMG/M metagenome (GOLD analysis project Ga0163200, IMG submission 113535) | Freshwater microbial communities from Powell Lake, British Columbia, Canada to study Microbial Dark Matter (Phase II) - PL_2010_200m | ecosystem: Environmental > Aquatic > Freshwater > Lake ... | reverse complement strand
TATTTAAGGTTAACATAAGTTAACTGTTATTGTCAATCATTAGCTCGAAAAGGCGATCTTTAGTGAAATAGGGCAATGGAGCTCCTTGCGTTCACTTTGTCAAAGTTAATTTTGGTATTCAAAAACCGCCTACTTACCCGCAGAGGTTTTAACGAGGACGGGAACGAGGCGGTATTGAAAAAAACCAGATTTTAAAAAGAGATTTTTTGTCCGGGTTTTAGTTGTTGTTTGGATTTGGCTTCTTTGGCGTCCCCTTTGTTTTTTACCTCTTGATGCAAAAGCGGCTCGATGACGCGTTCCACGGACATAACGGACGAATTGTTTTTATCCTGGTCAGACATAAGTTTCTCCCAAATATCGGGCGCTGGACTTGCCGCCTCTTTGCGCTCCGGCTTTTTTTCAATTTTAATCTCCGGCGGCTTGGGAACGGCTGGTTGCGGTTTGGGGGGCGCGGCTTGCTTGAATCTAAAATCTTCTTCCTCTAATCCGCCGCCCGTGCTTTCTTCCAGCGCGCTTTGTTTATAGAAATCCTGTCCCAGCCAGCGGACAATTTTGTCCTGCACTGCCGATCTGGGATTGCCATAGCGTTCGCGGGAAACTTTGACGACTTTATCCCCGTTGCCCGTAACTTGCGACAAGGGCGGCAGGGTTGTGGCCGAAAAGGGGTTTGAGGTAACGCCGTCGATCATCAGCTTGGTATAGATGTGAAACTTGGGCAGATTAATCAAATCGTTCATGGTGAAAATCGGATCAAATTCAATTTCCAAAAATTCGGCGTCGGACGAGCCCACCCTAAAAATTATCATGGTGCCGACGTTGCCGAAAACCGCGTCCCGGACCTTCGTGTTTCTGTCATCGACCAGCTGGCCGATGTATTGGTGCGCCATGGTCAGATTGAGCCGATATTTGCGGGCCTCCGACAATATCGTGGCGAAAGAATCCGTGGCGAAATTTTGAAATTCATCGACGTATAAATAAAAATCCTTGCGATCGCGTTCCGGTATATCCACTCTCGACATAGCCGCCAGCTGGATTTTAGTGATCAGCATCGCTCCTAACAGAGCGGAATTATCCTCCCCTACGCGCCCTTTGGAAAGGTTGGCCAGCAGAATTTTTTGGTTATCCATCACGTCCCGCAGATCCAGCGTGCTTTTCGGCTGTCCCACGATATTGCGGATAATCGAGGACGACAAAAACTGCCCGACTTTATTTTGGATCGGGGCGATCGCTTCGTTGCGAAATTTATCATTGTAATTTGCGTATTCATTGACCCAAAAGGACTTCACCATCGGATCCTGGATATGGTCAACTATCTTTTTTCGATACTGTTTGTCCACCAGCATGCGGGCGATGCCCAAAAGCGTATTGCCGGGCGAATCTAGGAGCGCCAGCACGGTATTCCCCAATATATATTCCATTCGGGCGGACCAAACGCCGGCCCAAATTTTCGTGAACACACCCATGAGGCCTGAGGCCACGAGGTGTTTGTAGTTGGGATCCACTGACTCGAGAATGTTGAAAGCGATGGGAAATTCTTGATCAGCCGGATTGAAATATACGATATCGTTGACCCGGTGATTGGGAATATGGTTTAGGAGCGTTTCGACTAGCTCGCCGTGGGGATCGATAATGCAAACGCCGTGACCTTTTTGGATATCCTGGATGGCCATATTTTCCAGCATCACGGATTTCCCCATGCCGGTCTTGCCGATGACGTAGACGTGCCTTCGCCGGTCATCGCGCTTGATGCCGAAAACCACCTTCTTGTTGCGGAAGTTTGTTTCGGCGAACAGATTGATGTCGTTCTCGTTAGTCACGGTTTGATGTCCCCTTGATGGTCATCTTCTGGCGACGCCAGAAGATGACCATCAAAAGCTTATTCCTGTATGGGAAGATTAATTGGCGCTTCGCCTTTTTTAATTTCGGTTTTAGTAAGCTGTGGAGTTTTTACGGTCTCGGTGAGCGGGAAGTGGAAAATTGTGGCCAATTCCTCAATGTTGAACACAAAGGGTTTATGGCCTTTGGTAAAAGAGCGGCTTTTGTAAAACATCACCAAACGGCGCTTTCTGCGGTTGACAAGAAAGTCGATAAAGGGCTTTTCCAGTCTTTTGGAGAGTTTGTGATGTATCCCCGTCCAAGTCTTTTTGGTGTCCGGTTTTAAGCCGTTGAGATTGATGTCGTCGAATTGGCGAAACGATCCGATGACGGCGGGGCGCGCCTCTTTGCGGAATTTACCTTTAGGCGCGAGATACATAACGCGGATTTTGGTTTTGTAACCAATCTTGCCCAAATTTGCCTCAATGGCGGCGATGACATCCTTTTGTCCCGGGGACAAGTGCATCATCAAGCTCGGGGGTTCGTATTCCTGCACCACGGCGGAAGGTTCGGAAACCCCGGCCGTAGCGCCTTCGAAGATGCTCATAAAACCTTTGAGCACGCCGCTCAAAACGGTCATGGCAAAGTTGTTTTTCTTCTCTTCCTTTTCACCCTTAAGTTTCCTTACCAGCTCCCGGCCAGCCTCTTTCCACTCCTCGTCTATGGGTCGGATAAGATACTGCACAGCCATAAATTCCCAAGGTTTTATGGACGACAGCGCTTCCAGGACTCCGGCCAGCGGATCGACGATAATTTGCGAGGCCTGATGCTCGAAAGCCTTGTAGGTGCGGATTGGGTAGGCGTCTTCCTTTTTTAGTTTGAACTCCGTGCCAAAAACCTCGTAATCCGAGGTTTTTACGTTATACGTAGGCAGATTTTTCACGTAGTCTTCCACCTCTTTGATTTCCGCGGTGGGATAATGGGCGTAAATGGCCGATTCAAGCAGGTTCCGGTATTGCTGCGGGATTTTGGCGATGTATTTTACTTGTCCTCCAAAACTGACAATCTCCAGCGAGGCCCACAGCACCAGTTCGCCGTGGAAATATTTTTCACCGAAAGTGTAGTTGGCGTGGATGGCGTGAAGTTGGGCAAAAATTTGCTCCACAGCCAAAAACGTCTGTTCATTTTCTTTGGGAATATCGATGGAAAGAAAAACCCATTTGACGTGACTTAAAAACTGCATCTGGTTGTATTCCACCATCAAAAACCAACCCATATACAAACTCGCGATGATAAAAACAATCCAGCCGCCGCTCTGGATGAGAAAACCCATTATGCTAAATATGTCGCCTGCTGACCCAGCCATTGTTGTTTTTAGCTTTGAATTTTGTTTCTGAAAGTCGCGCTCTTGTTACACTACGGTATACTTGTTTTTTCCGACTTTTTTGAACAGCTGTTTGTTGGCCAAACCCACTAAAATCGTATTTCTTTTGACCACGCGCTGCTTTAAAACGTGTTCGACAATCGCGTTGCGGTCCAGAGGATCCTGGCTTGCAGCTAATATTTCCTTGATGATATCAGAAACCAGTCCTTTTTTATAGCCCCATTCGGTTAAGGCGTAGATGCCTCGTCCAACCAGCACAAACCGGTCGTCCATAATAAGTTCGTTGTGAACGGTCTCCTTGTACGCGACGCGTTCGTCAAAACGATGCTGGTTGATGAGCTCTGTGATTTTCGTGTAATGCAAGGGCAGTTTGCCGTGTTTGAGCACCAAAAAAGCCTTGTCGCCGACATCCCGAGGGGCTATTACGCGCCAGGTATGCAAGCCATATTCCCCGAAAGGGTTGGATTTGACGTGCTTGGAAATGAGCAGCAAATTTTCTATGACGCGATCATTGTAATAGGAACTGTCTTGCGCGTAGATATCGTGGGCTTGGAATTTTTCTTTGAGCGTTTCCAAATTGAAAGGATCGCCGTGCGATTCAAATATCGATTTGACGGCGTCATGAAAGGTGTGCAGCCGATTGAGATCAAAATCCGATAAATGCCAAGCCAGGTGGTATTTGTCCGATTCTTGAAGTGTTATGAAATGATCCGAAAGTTCCAGTAAAAAAACCAGGGAGTTGATTTGCTTTTCGGTTTTGTCCGAAACGAGCAAATGGTCGATCAACGCGGCTTGCGCAAAAATTCCGCCATGGTCTAAAACTGTGCGACGGACAATATCCATGGTTTTATTCAAATTCTGCGCACCAGAATCTTTTTTTAGCTGTCTGATGCTGTCTTTTTCAACTTGGCGCACTCTTTCGCGCGTCAAGTTCAGCTGTTTGCCGATGGCTTCGAGCGTGTGTTGCTCGTTATCGCTTGATAAGCCGTAGCGCAATGTTAAAATTTGCCTTTCACGCTCTTTTAATTGATTTAAAATATCCGCCACCAGCTGACTGGGGCTAAAATCAGCCAAGGCGTGGGCTTGTTCAGATTCGATTACCGCGTCTAAAATTCCGCTGTTTTGTTCGTTCATAATAAACTAAATCGAGTTTGTCAATTACTTATAATATCGTATTTACAGAGTGATTCTCGATTTCAAGGACATTCTATCACAATTCTTTATTTTTGTCAAATGGTTGATCAAAATAAACTCCCGCTATAGCTAGGAGTAGGTTTTAAAGTATATTAAAACACTATTTGTTCCAAACTAGCAATAAAGTGCTGGCGATATAGATTGACGAATAGGTGCCAACAGTAATCCCCACTAACAAGGCAATGATGAAATAAAGTGTGGAAGCGCCCCCGAACAAGGCCAGCGCGAGCAAAACCAGCAAAACGGTCATGGATGTGTTTATGGAACGGGTAAGGGTCTGGTTGACGCTGTAGTTTAAAGTATCGATAAAGTTCATGCCGGTGCCGCGTTGCAAGTTTTCGCGCACCCGGTCAAAAACCACAATCGTGTCATGCACGGAAAATCCCAGGACCGTAAGCAGGGCGGTGATGAACAGAGAGTCTATCTCGACTCGCAAAAATTTGCCCAAGACCGCGAATACGCCCAACACGATCAGAAGATCGTGAATCAGCGCGATGATGGCCGCCCAACTCATTTTCCAGGAACTGACTTTTAGTCCTGATTTTGCCTGCGAAACTTTCCGGAACGCGTAGGCGATGTAGAGCAGAATGCCGAGCATGACCAACCCGGTCTGCCAGATCGCCTTGCTTTGCAGTTCTTTCCCTATGGTCGGTCCGAAGGTGTCGAATTTTTGTTCCTCGAACTTCCCGTATTTTTCCGAAATCAGCTGAACGATTTTTTCTCGCTGTTGCTGGCTTTCGATGCTTTGCATTTTTATTATCACGCGATTATCCGACGCGGGTTGAGTTGATACGTTACCAAAACCGGCGGTTGTTAGATCAGCGGACAAACTTTTGGCGTCTACGGCGTTTGGAAAACGCATTTCTATCAGCGTGCCGCCGCGAAAGTCTATGCCCAGATTCAAACCGAACATAGCCAGCGAAGCTACGCTGGCGACAACCAGTACGATGGAAATTGCGAAAAAGATTTTGTAGTATTTTATGATGTTCATTATTTGGAAATTTTAACGCCGAATAGCCGGGGCGTATTGAACGCTTTTATCATGGTTATCAGCCGAAGAAACGTTCTAGTCACGGTGATCGCCGAAAACATGGAAACCAGAATACCTAATCCCAAAGTTATGGCGAAGCCGCGAATGATGCTGCTGCCGAAATATCCCAGCACAAAAGTCGTGATCAGGCTGGACACGTTGGAATCCCTGATGGACGTCCACGCCCGGTCAAAACCGTCTTCAATGGCAGGGACTAGCTCTTTGCCCCGGCGCAATTCTTCCCGCGTTCTTTCAAAAATCAGGATGTTGGCGTCAATAGCCATGCCGATGGATAAAATGAAGCCGGCTATACCCGCCAGGGTAAGCGTCACGCCAAAAGTTTTAAACAGAGCCAGAGAAATGGAAGTGTAGATGAGCAGCGCGGCAACAGCTAACAGTCCCGGCAGCCCGTAATACACAATCATAAACAAAGCAACCGAAGCCAAGCCGATAAAGCCCGCCACCAGGCTTTGATTGATGGAAATTTTACCTAACGACGGGCCGACGTTTTGCTGGCTTAGGAGTTTGATGGGAACCGGCAGGGCGCCGGAATTGAGATTGGTGGCGAGCTTCTTCGCCTCATCCAGCGAAAAATTGCCGGTGATAACCGCCTTGCCGTCTTTTATTACCGTCTCGACCGTCGGCGCGGAAAGTAATTCATTGTCTAAAAATATTGCTACGCGTTTGCCCACGTTTCTTTGGGTTATCTGCGCGAACAGGTCTTTTCCTTCGTTATTGAAGACTAACGATATTTGTGGCGTGGACAGACCCTGTTGAGAGCCGCTGAACGTAACTTCCGCGCGCGAAAGGCTGGCGCCGTTTAATTTCGTCGGCTTGAAAAGCTGGTTGATGTCGAGATTAGTAGCGTCACTTCCCGGGGTGTAATCGGGATTTTCCTCGCGGAAATCCAAATAGGGAGTCTTGCCGATTTGATTGACCGCGGCGTCAATGTCTTTGATGCCCGGCAGTTCGATGATCAGCCTGTCGTCCCCGCTTACGGAAATAACCGGTTCGCTGACGCCGAAGGCATTAACGCGCCTTTCGATGACGTCGCGGACCGCGCTCATCGCATCTTTTTTGGAATCGGATGAAATTTTGGAAAGATCCCCCTGATACGTCAGATGGGTACCGCCCTGCAGATCCAGCCCCAGCTTAAAAAACAACTTTTTCCCCAAAACGTTCGCGCCGAAAGGATTGGCCAAATATAAAGCCGCTAAGGTTAACAAAAGAACGCCGAAAGTTGTTGAGAAAATTTTATTATTTCTATTCATCGCGTATGAAGATTTTGAACACGAAAAACATTATACCAAATCGTGAGGGAAGACACAACCTAGGGTATGTTATCTGGTTCTGAGGCCATAAGGTGGAAGTGTAAATATGTAATTTGCTGCTGACCGGGTCCGTTGGTTATCACCTGATAATTGGTCAAATTGCGGTCTTTCACCAATTTGCGGATGACCGCCAGCGTGTCCATGATGTACTCTTTGTCCGACTCGGAAATTTCGCCTATGTTTTTGATGTCTTTTTTGGGAAATATCAGCAGGTGCAAAGGCGTTTCGGGATGAGGATGCCTTAAGACGATCGTTTTGTCGGTCTCTAAAACGGGACGGATGACGTTTAAATCAAATTTTTGAATGCCGACCGAAGTGAGCAATCCCGCGATTTCCTTCGGCTGAAAACAATTGTCACCGCAGTCCTTGAGATTTAAGAAATGCCTGGGCTGCGTGTCGGCGAAAAGATAAGCCCCGAGCGCGAAGCCGATGGCGAGAAGAAAAAATATTTTTAATATTTTGAATTTCATTTTTTACTTGATCCGTTTAAACCTCGGCTCTCTTTTATTTCCGATCCTAACTTTCTCCAAAAAATTACTTAACGGCCTGGCCCACAGCTTTTTTTGCCTGTCTTTGGATTGATAAATTACCAGTTCTTCCAGCGTCTCACTGTGTTTGGCAACGCCTAGCACTTTGTACTTCCCCCCTTTGAAATGTCGGTATGAACCAAGTTTGAGTTTTGGACTCATGGCACTTTTTGATCTTTAACAACAACCGGAGGAATTATTCAATTTTTGATAAATCTCCACCCAAAACAATCGGTTGCATTGCTCTGATTTCATCGCGATAATTCATTTCGGGAATCCCATTTAGTAAAAAAATTCTCTTTTTCAGTACATGGGCGAACCCCATTTCCAGAAAAGCATTTCCGCCAATATAACCGCTGATACCGTCCTTCTCGTAATTGGCAACTAATATCGCGTCGCTATTCTTAATGATTCCCCAATAAATTCTAATTGAATCATGTGTAATCGCCCTCTCTGAAAATTTGCCATCTTTTTTTTCTTTTTTGATTTCTTCAAGAGAAAATTCCCCCTTAAGGATTTTCTCTGAACTAATGGGAATAGATGTCTCAAAACCCATCTTCCGTAGCTCATTCGCAAGCTTTTCAATTTCAAAGGTGAAGTTTAAACTTCCGCAAATAGCGATTTTCATAATCCTACGTCCATGACACTTTCAGCGCTTGTGATGAGGCGCGTTTATGAGTCCGCATTGTTTGTACTTATAGGCCCTGCCTGTGTTTGGGTTTACCGCTCCGCACGGGCACGGGTCGTTGCGGCCGATTTTTTCGGCTGCCGGAGAGAATCGCGGAGCGCTGTTGTGGACATGCTGGGTCTGCGGCGAAGATCGCAGTTCAACTTTGTAAATCATGTAAACGATGGCTTTGTCGATTTCTGAAAGCAGTCTTTGAAATAGTTCAAATCCTTCGCGCTTATATTCGACCAGCGGATCGCGCTGGGCGTAGCCGCGCAACCGGACGCTGTCCCGTAGATGGTCCATAGTGTCCAGGTGCTCCATCCACAATGAGTCTATGGCTTGCAAAGTAACTGTTCGTTCGATCGCGCGCATAATCGGCGCGGTGATTTGGGTTTCTTTGGCCTCATAGGTTTTGCGAGCCAGATCGGTAAAGTACTCCACGGCTTTTTCCGACGAAGAAAAGGTGGGAACATTTTGAGCATCATATGGAAAGATTCCCAATAACGTATCGTGGAGTTTTTTTTGGTCCCACTCGGCAGGCGCCTGATCCCCCGTTCCCGCCGAAATAACATTGCCGATTTCGACATCGATTTTTTGCAATGTCTCATCTTTAAGGTTCGCGTCGTCTTCTAACACCCGGTCGCGAATGCGATAGATTACTTCGCGGTGCTTGTTCATGACGTCGTCGAATTCCAGCACGTGCTTGCGGATGTCGAAGTTTAGTCCCTCGATTTTCTTTTGCGCCGATTCGATGACCCTTGATACCAGACCGTGTTCTATGGGCATATCGTCGGGCACGCCCAAGGTGGTCATCATTTTTTGCACCCGGTCGCCGCCAAACAAGCGGATAACGTCGTCTTCCAAGGACACGAAAAATTGACTGGACCCGGGGTCTCCCTGCCGTCCCGAGCGGCCTCGCAACTGGTTGTCGATGCGCCTCGACTCGTGACGTTCCGTGCCGATAATGTGCAGCCCGCCCAAGTCTCGCACTTTTTTTGCCTCGGTTTCGTTATACGGAAAACCGCCCAAGATGATATCCACGCCGCGGCCGGCGATGTTGGTCGCAAGCACAACGGCCTTTAAGCGCCCGGCCTGCGCGATGATTTTCGCTTCCTGTTCGTGGTTTTTGGCGTTTAAAATCTCGTGAGGTATGCCGGCCTGCCGGAGCACGCCGGAAATCAGTTCGTTTTTTTCTATCGAAACCGTGCCGATCAAAACCGGCTGGTTGGTGTCGAATCGGGACTTTATCTCGCGCGTCAAAGCTTCGTATTTGCCCTTTTCGGATTTATACACCGAGTCTTGCAGGTCTTTGCGGATCATGGGTTTGTTGGTCGGGATTTCCACGACTTCCAAACTGTAAATCTTACGGAATTCCTCGGCCTCGGTGGAAGCCGTGCCGGTCATGCCGGCCAGTTTGGCGTACAGGCGAAAATAATTTTGGAAAGTGATGGTGGCCAGCGTCTTCGATTCCCGCTCCACCGCGACGCCCTCTTTGGCTTCGATGGCCTGGTGCAGTCCTTCCGAATAACGCCGACCCGGCAGTAATCGCCCGGTGAACTCATCGACAATAACCACTTCTCCCTCGCGGACGACGTAATCGCGATCTTTTTTGAATAGCGATCTGGCGCGCAAGGCCTGCTCGATATGATGGACAGTGGCCACGCCTTTTTCCACGTAAATATTTTCTATGCCGAGCATCTTTTCGAGTTTGGTAATGCCCGGCTCCGTAAGTACCGCGCTTTTTTTCTTCAAATCGACAGTATAGTCTTCGTTCTCTGTCAGTTTTTCCACCAGTTTCGCGAATTCAAAATACTGATCCGTGGGAGTGGTATCGGGCGCGGAAATAATCAGCGGCGTGCGCGCCTCATCGATTAAAATGGAGTCCACTTCATCGACGATCGCGTAATACAGCTCGCGCTGCGATTTCTGCTCGGAATTCGCGACCATGTTGTCGCGCAGATAATCGAAACCGAATTCGTTGTTGGTGCCGTAAGTGACATCACAGCCGTACGCTTCTCGTCGCGAGCACTGCGCCAGGTTTTTTACGTCTAGCACGATTTTAACGGCCTCCTGTTCCAGTTGACCGTCTGTTTGCGGCAAAACCTCGAGGGCAAATTTGAAAGACTGCTCGTGTTGGATTACCCCGACGCTCAAACCGAGATAGTTGTAAATCTGTCCCATCCAAGAAGCGTCGCGCCGGGACAGGTAATCGTTGACAGTAACAAGATGCACTCCCCTGCCGACTAACGCGTTAAGATAAACCGCGGACGTTGCCGCCAAAGTTTTTCCTTCGCCGGTTTTCATTTCGGCTATCCGGCCGCAATGCAAAGTCATACCGCCCAAAAGCTGCACGTCAAAATGTCGCTGGCCTAGCGTCCTTTTGGCGGTTTCGCGCACAGCGGCGAAAGCCTGGGGCAAAATGGAGTTTAGGTAGTCGTCCAGCTGTTTGCGCAATCGTCTGCGGTCGTCGGCGCGATCGCCGGTCGTTTCAAAATCTTCGGATAATTTTTTAAGTTCCTGCTTCCATTGAGTAGTTAAATTTCGCAAATCTTCCTGAGATTTGCCCGAAAAATCTTGCTC
>Ga0163200_1001056_pt1 | contig 10543 bp, 6 predicted proteins | sample PL_2010_200m_FD_113535 | JGI IMG/M metagenome (GOLD analysis project Ga0163200, IMG submission 113535) | Freshwater microbial communities from Powell Lake, British Columbia, Canada to study Microbial Dark Matter (Phase II) - PL_2010_200m | ecosystem: Environmental > Aquatic > Freshwater > Lake ... | reverse complement strand
GTAGATGAACAGCTCGCGCGGCTGGCCATCCTTGGTGCCCTTGACCAGGTCGCCGATGCAGGTCTTGCCGGTGTAGCCCGGCGCCAGCGAGGCGGGATCAGGCAATACGGCCTTGACCACCTTGAGCGGGACCACTTCCAGGCCTTCGGCGGTGCGCACTGGCTGCTCGGAGAGCAGGCCGAGGTTCTTCAGCACGGTGAAGACGTTGATGTAATGCTCGCCGAAGCTCATCCAGAAACGGATGTTCGGCACGTCGAGGTGCTTGGAGAGCGAGTGCACCTCGTCATGACCGGTCAGGTAGAGGCTCTGTTCGCCCACGACCGGCAGGTCGTCGGTGCGTTTGACCTCGAACATGTGGTTGGTCGTCCACTGGCTGTTCTGCCAGCTGTAAACCTGACCGGTGAATTCGCGGAAATTGATTTCCGGGTCGAAATTGGTGGCGAAATACTTGCCGTGCGAACCGGCGTTGACGTCGAGGATGTCGATCGACTCGATCTTGTCGAAGTATTCCTGCTGCGCCAGGGCGGCATAGGCGTTGACCACGCCCGGATCGAAGCCGGCACCGAGGATCGCGGTAATGCCCTTTTCCTGGCATTCGGCCAGGTGCTTCCACTCGTAGTTGCCATACCACGGCGGTGTTTCGCAGATCTTGCCCGGCTCTTCGTGGATCGCGGTATCGAGATACGCAGCGCCGGTGTCGATGCAGGCGCGCAGCACGGACATGTTGAGGAAGGCAGAGCCGACATTGATGACGATCTGCGATTCGGTTTCACGAATCAGTGCCTTGGTCGCTTCCACGTCCATGGCGTCCAGCGCATAGGCCTTGATCTCGCCGGGCTGCTTGAGCCCGCCCTTGGCTTGCACGCTGTCGATGATGGCCTGGCATTTGGAGATGTTGCGCGACGCGATAGCAATACGACCGAGTTCGTCGTTGTGCTGCGCGCACTTATGGGCCACCACCTTGGCGACACCTCCTGCACCAATGATAAGAACGTTTTTCTTCAATTCCGGGATCACTCCTTAATCTGCCGGCCTCAGGAGAGGCTGGACAGGTAGTCGTTAAAGTCGAACTCACGAACCACCTCGACGCTGCCGTCGAGCTGCTTTACCACGATGGACGGCATTTTCAGGCCGTTGAACCAGTTTTTCTTGACCATGGTGTAGCCTGCCGCGTCGATGAACGACAGCCGATCGCCGATGGCCAGCGGACGATCGAATTGGTACTCACCGAAGATATCGCCGGCCAGGCAGCTCTTGCCGCACACCATGTAGGTGTGCTCGCCGTCATTGGGCGCCATCTTGGCGTTGAGGCGGTAGATCAGCAGGTCGAGCATGTGCGCCTCGATCGAGCTGTCGACCACCGCGAGATTCTTGCCGTTGTACAGGGTGTCGAGCACCGTCACTTCCAGCGAGGCGCTCATGGTGATCGCCGCCTCGCCCGGCTCCAGGTAGACCTGCACGCCGAATTTTTCCGAGAACGCCTTCAGCCGCGCACAGAAGGCATCGAGCGGATAGCCTTCGCCGGTGAAATGGATACCGCCGCCGAGGCTGACCCACTCGACCTGTTGCAGCAGATGGCCGAAGCGCTCCTCGATGGTGCTCAGCATCTTGTCGAACAGCTCGAAGCTCGCGTTCTCGCAGTTGTTGTGGAACATGAAGCCACTGATCTTGCCCATGACCTTTTCGATCTTGGCCGGGTCCCATTCGCCCAGACGGCTGAACGGCCGCGCCGGGTCGGCCAGCAGGTAGTCCGAGCTGCTCACCTGCGGATTGACGCGCAGGCCGCGGATGGTGCCCTCGGTGCGTTCAGCAAAGCGCTCCAGCTGGCCGATGGAGTTGAAGATGATCTTGTCGCAGTTGGCGACCATCTCTTCGATCTCGTCATCGGCCCAGGCCACGCTGTAGGCGTGGGTCTCGCCGGCGAACTTCTGCCGGCCGAGCTTGAGCTCATACAGCGATGACGAAGTGGTGCCGTCCATGTACTGCTGCATGAGGTCGAACACCGACCAGGTGGCGAAGCACTTGAGTGCCAGCAGCGCCTTGGCGCCGGACTGCTCACGCACGTAGGCGATCTTCTCGAGATTGCCTAGGAGCTTCTGTTTGTCGATGAGGTAATACGGCGTCTTGATCATCTGTTCGTGCCCCGAGGGAGTTGCCGGCTGAACCGGCAGCCCGCATTCGCAAAAAGGGCGAATTGTGCCGTTAACCGACGGAGATCGAAATAGCACTTCGACACTTCGTCATCTTTGGTGACGTTCGGCGCGCTCTGCCAGCCCGCCGACCCCGGCCAGCCTAACCTGGCGGTGATGACGCAAAGGTGACCTTCGCGACGCGCTTGGGCAAAACGCCCGATTGTCTGCCCAGCCATCACAGGGGTGCCGATGCAGTACAATCGGCGCTTTTTCATTGGCTGGACTGGCGCCACGATGATCGAACCCAAGCGCGTACTGCGTGCCCTCGCCGAACACTGGACGTTGCTCGAGCCGCTGTGCGAGCGTTTCGACGCCGGCACCCTGAGCCTGGTGGAGTTGCGCCATCAGCTCGCCGCACAGCTGCCCGAAGGCACGCCCACCGACATCACCGCCCTGCTCGACCAGTGGATCCGCCTGGACATCCTGGTGCCGGTGGCCAAGAGCCCCAACCGCTTCGAGCTGAACGCACAGATCCACGACTTCCTTGCCTACCTGCGCCGCGAACACCGCCTCGGCCTGTGCCTGGAAATCGAAGCCTACCTGCGCCATCTTGAGCGTCTGGCCGGGCATATCCTCGATGCCTTCGAGATTCGCGATGGCAACGACCTGGCCCGCCAGCTGCGCCTGCTCGACATGCGCGTGCGCGACGTGTTGAAGAAGCTCGACAACGACGAACAGGCCCTGGTCGCCGTGGCCGACCGGGCCAAGACCAGCGACCGCCAGATCCCGCTGCGCCAGCGCTATGCCGAGGTGCTGGCGACCTGGGACGAGTACGTCGAGCCGATGATCCAGCTGGTCTCCGCCGACGGCGCCTTCGAGCAGGGCGTGCACCGCGTCGAGCAGGTGCTGATGAAGCTGCTCGGCGAACAGCAGCGCCTCGGCCAGCTGGTCGATGACGACCTCCTGCTGCGCACTCATGCCCGCATCCTGGAAATGCAGACCACCGCCCAGCTGACCCTGCGCAAGGCCCGCGAGCTCTTGCTGCCGCTACGCGAGGAAGCGCGTCGGCACAACGCCGTGACCCGCGGCGCAGCGCTGGCACTGTCGGCTATCCGCAAGAAGGGCCTGGACGCCGTACCACAGGCCTCGCTGCCGCTGTTCACCCGTCCACAGAGCACCTTTCTCGGCACTGCCAGCCAGGTCGAGGCCTACGTCTACGCCCTGGCCCGCTTCGAGCCGAAACCGGCGCAGTTCCCGCGGGCCAGCGGCAAGCGCAAGGGCGAGCAGCCGCGCGCGCCGCGCACCGCCCGCGAAATGGTCGAGCGCTGCCAGCAGGCGCTGCCGCTGCCGGACCTGATGGCCTGGCTGCTGGAACAGGAACCCGAGGGCGCCACCGACGAGCTGCTCTACTGGTTCTCGCGCCTGTCCCGCGACAGCCGCTTCCAGCGCGATCGCCTGGAACGTCGCGAGTACCTGACCCGCGAACACCGGGTCAGCCTCAGCTCCTTTGCGCTGGTGGCCAATGCCAATGATTGAGCTATTCGACCGGCCGGAGGGATCGTCCGGTGGAAAAGGCTTCGCCGTTTTCCACCCTACGCCCACCCCTCTCGCGAAACCCGCCGTGGATTGGACAACGCGAAGCTTGTCCACCTTTGCCAACGCCAAACTTACCAGTGGAAAAGGCTTCGCCGTTTTCCACGCTACGACAGAGCCACATCTATGAACATCGACCTCAAGGAAATGACCCAGCTGGCGCCGATCTTCCGCGAGCTGTTCAAGGGCTATCACCTGTCGCGCAGCGAGCCGGAGCCCTACGCGCAGCTGTCGAACATGCAGGATCAGTACCGCGCACTGTTCAAGGCGCTCGGCTTCGAGCTGGTCTGCGATCCGCGCGGCTTCTACTACTTCGTCCCCGAGCAGATGGGCGCGCAGGTGAACAAGACCGCCCAGCGCCTGGCGCTGTTCACCTTCATCCTCGTCGAGCACCTGGCCGACCAGGGCCGCGACCCGCTGGCCGTGCTCGACGGTGGCAGCCTCGGTCGCGATGAACTGCCGGCGTTGCTGGACAAGTACCGCGACCTGTTCCTGCAGGCCGAAGTCACCACCCAGGAAGAACTGGAAGAAAAGGTCATCCGCCGCCTGACGCAGCTGGGCTTCGCCGAGGACAGCAACGGCGTCTACCGCTTCCTGCCGCCGATGCACCGTTTCCTCGACGTCTGCCTGTCGGTGCAGCAGGACCGCGATCTCGCCACCAGCCTGCACAGCAGCGACCTGCCGCTGCCCGCCCCGGAGCTGATCGCCGAGGACGAGGGCGAGGACGACATCATCCTCATCGAGGAAACAGCCGAAGAATCGGAAGAAGAAGCCCTGGCGCGCGCCATCGCCGAAGAAAAGGAGCTTGAAGCATGAGCCAGGAACGCTACGGCATCCGCCGCTTCGCCCTGCTGAACACCGCCGGCTACAGCCTCGGCATCTTTCCGCTGGAAAACCCGCTGTCGGTCTACGGCGCCAACAACCTCGGCAAGTCCGCGTCGATCAACGCGCTGCAGTTCCCGATCCTGGCGCGCATGTCGGACATGAGCTTCGGCAAGTACAGCCTCGAGCAGTCGCGCAAGTTCTACTTCGCCTCGGACACCAGCTACATCCTCGTCGAAGTCATGCTGCCCCACGGCCCGCATGTGATCGGCGTGGCCGGCCGCGGGCCAGGCGGCGGCTTCGGTCATCAGTTCTTCGTCTACCAGGGCTCGCTGGACCTCGACCATTACCAGCAGAACGGCACCTGCCTGCGCCAGCGCGAGCTGTTCGCCAACCTCGAACGCGCCGGCATCAAGGCCTACGAGGCCAAGCCGGATGAGCTGCGCCGGCTACTGGTCGGCGGGCATACCTCGATCCCGCTGGACATGACGCTGATCCCGCTGCGCTCGACCAGCGAGCAGAGCCTGAAGACCTTCCGCGCACTGTTCATCAACCTGCTGCATATGCGCGAGATCACCGCAGCGAAATTGAAGCAGCTGTTCCTCGATGCCTTCGAGCACAGCCTGCGCTCAGGCAGCGTCGACTATATCGCCGCCACCGAAGAAGCCTTCCGCGACGTGCGCCGCATGGAGCAGGACTACCAGGCGCTGGTCGCCGCCGGCCCGCTGGTCGAGGCGCTGGCCGCCGGTGTCGCCCAGCGCGAGCTGCTGCGCGGCAAGCTGCATCGCCTGTCGCCGCTACTCGACAACCTGCTCGGCACCTGGCACGACTACGCCGATGCACGCAAGGAAGAGCTGGTGATCCAGGCCGAGCACTATCGCCGCGAGCAGGACGGCCTGCAGAACGAACAGCGCGGTTCGACCGGCGAGCTGATGCGCCTGGAGCGCGAGATCAGCGAAATCCAGCGCTGGCTGGGCGAGCTGGCGGTGCTGAAGAACCGCTTTGCCCTGATCGAGGACGCCCATGTGTTGGAGCAGCAGCTGCTCGCCGCCAAGGACGCCCACGACGAGCTGGCCGGTGCGCTGGCGCAGTCCCGTCAGTTCTCCAGCGAGGACCTGGACGAGCGCCTGCGTGATCTGGAGAAACGCCTGAAGTCGGTCCGGCAACAGCTCGACCATGCCGACAACAACAGCTACTCGCGTCTGCGCGAGGAGTTCTCCCAGGCCGATGTGGATCGCCTGATGCGCCTGTTCAATGGCCAGCTGTTCAGCCTGCCGCTGGGTGAAAAAGGCATCAGCGCCGAGGGCGACGACTGGGTCAAGGCCGTGGAAGCGGTGCTGGATCGTTTCAAGGGCGACACCTTCTCGGTGCCGGGCCTGTCCATCGACCTCTCGCATATCGAGCCACCGGCGCTGCAGGCCCTGGCCGACCGTGCCGCCCTGCGCGACCAGAAGGATCGCCTGGAGCGCGAACTCAAGCAGCTCAAGACCCAGCATGCGGTGGCCGTCGACCGCGCGGCGAGCAAGGCCCAGGCCGAGGCGCTGTATCAGGCCGTGCTGGATGCGCAGAAAGCGCTGGAAGACTTCCGCCGCAGCCAGACCCTGGCCGCCGAGGAGCCGGCGAAGCTGGAACAGCTGGCCCAGGCCGAGGCCGCCCAGGAAGAACTCAAGCGCACCAGTGACGCCTTCGCCGAGCGCGTACAGCACCTGTCCGCCAAGCTGCAGCTGGTCGGCCGTCAGCTGGCGGATCTGGAAGCCAAGGAGCGGACGCTGGAAGACGCTCTGCGGCGTCGCCAGCTGCTACCAGCGGATCTGCCGTTTGGTACGCCTTACATGGACCCGGTGGACGACTCGCTGGACAACCTGCTGCCGCTGCTCAACGACTACCAAGACAGCTGGCAGGCGCTGCAGCGCGTCGACGGTCAGATCGAGGCGCTGTATGCCCAGGTGCGCCTGAAGGGCGTGGCCAAGTTCGACAGCGAGGAAGATCCCGAGCGTCGCCTGCAGCTCTTGGTCAACGCCTACGCCCACCGTCAGGACGAGGCGCTGACCCTGGCCAAGGCCCGCCGTGCCGCGGTCACCGACATCGCCCGGACGCTGCGCAACATCCGCAGCGACTACGAGAGCCTGGAACACCAGCTCGCGCTGTTCAACCGCGAGATCAACAAGCGCCAGGTGTCCAACCTGGCGAGCTTCCGCATCGTGCTGGCGCCGAACAAGGATGCGCTCAAGCACATCGACCAGATCATCCACAGCGCCGGGCAGTACGAGGAAGGCGAGACGCTGTCGGTGTTCGATCTGTCCCAGTCCGCCGATCAGGACGCGAAGAACGAGGAAGCCAAGGAGTACCTGGCTCGGCTGGTGGCGGCGAACAACAACCAGCTGGGCCTGAAGGACCTGTTCGAGCTGGCGTTCGAGATCACCAAGGTCGGCGGCCAGCCGGTGATTCATACCGACATCGACGGTGCGGCGTCCAACGGCACCACCATGACCATCAAGGCGCTGACCAACATGTACCTGTTGCTGCACCTGATGGACCGCGAGCAGGCTGGGCGCATCCGCCTGCCCTACTACCTCGACGAGGCGGCGGACATCGACGAGCGCAACCAGCAGGCGCTGATCGAAACCAGCCTGCAGCTGGGCTTCGTGCCGATCCTCGCGTCGGTGAAGCCGCAGGTCTCGGCCCATGTCGCCATCGACCTTGAGGGCGGCAGCGGGCCGGCCGGCATCTACATCGACGAGGCGGACTGGAAATACATCAGCCGCCGCGAACCGGTCGCTAGCCAGACCACTGCTTCAGCCCAACGGACCGAAGAGCCGGCCTGATCTACCGCAACGAAAAAGGGCCCCGAGGGGCCCTTTTCATGCGTGCGTAGGGTGGGCTTCAGCCCACCAGTAATGATCGGTCGACCGTCACTTGTCGCCGGCGGCTCGCCCCAGTTCGATCTTCGGTGCCCAGCCGAACCACTCGTCCTGCGGCTCCTTGAACAGCGCGAAGGTCTGTCCCGGCAGCGCCCGGCGTCCCATCTGCTCGCCCTCCGGTGTGGCGAAGGCGACGCCGCCCTCGATCAGCGACTCCAGCGAATCAGTGCGCAGGCTGGCGCCCTTGAACAGGCTGAAGTCCATCCCGAAGCCGCTGGTTTCCCAGAAGCGACTCCCGGTACGCACCAGGGGCGCATAACGTGGCTCGATCAACACCTTGATCAGTACCCGATCGGCATTGGCGCCAAGCTCGTAATCCACCACCTCGCCTACCTTAACCTCGCGGTAGGTCACCGCGTTTCCGGGTTTGATCGAGCCCAGACGCGCGGCGCTGAGGGTCAGGAAAAGCCCCTTGGCCGCCTCCGCTCGTGGTGCGTGCTCAAGCGCAGTGAATCGAGTCTGCCTCGGCGCCCCGGCCGCGGCCGGTGCGACTTCCAGATACGGGCCGGTGACCAGCGTCTCCAGGTTGGCCGTGCGCACGATGCCCAGCTCCGGCCGCACCACCCAGAACTGGCTACCCGCACGGGCGATCCGTTCGGCGCCAGTGGTGATCTGCGCCTCTACCACAACCCCGGTCAGATCGTCGGTAAGGGTTACCGATCGCACCGTACCCACCTCCAGGCCCTTGTAACGAACCGGTGTCCCGGCAGCCAGCCCATCGGCACGACGAAGCAGCACCTCGACGGCCTCGCCCTTGGCCAGAGCGGCCTCGCGGTCGGCATGCAGCACGAACCTCGGGATACGCTGCGTCAACGCTGCCTGGGGATCGGGCGTATCGAATGCGATACCGCCTGCGAGCAGGCTCTGCAGCGACTCACTGCGCACCTGAATGCCGGACAGCCCCCCATTCACCGTGACCCCACTGGCGTTCCAGAACCGAGTCGAAGCGTTGACCAGATCAGCGTAGGGCGGCTCGATGTGCACTCCGACGACCACGCTCCGCTTGTCGCGCGAGAACTGGTAACTCTGTACCGACCCTACCTTGACCTGGCGGTAAAGCACCGGGCTGCCGACATCCAGCGAGCCGAGCTGGTCAGCAGTGAGCACCAGATGCAGCCCAGGGGCACGCACATCCAACGGAGGTGCCTTGGCACGCGCCTCGAAGCTGCGCTTCATCGCACCGCCCTTTTCACCGGGGCGCACGGCGATGTAGTTGCCCTTGACCAGTGCTTCCAGGCCAGTGATACCGCCGAGCGAAATGGAAGGCTTGACCACCCAGAACTCGGTGTCCTCCACGAGATAGTCTTCGAGCAGCGGGTCAATGGTAAGCGTGGCCTCGGCACGAGAAAGATCCGGCTCGACAGCGAGTGCCTTCAGCGTGCCCACCTGCATGCCCTTGTAGATCAGGGGAGTCCGCCCGGCCTGCAGCCCCTCGAAATCGGTGAGGGTCAAGGTGGCCTTTATCCCGGCCTGGGCCGCGTCGAAGTCTTCATACAGACGGAAGGGCAGGCTGGGGTCGGTCGGTGGGCTATCCTGCCGATGCTCCGGCGTCGCAAAAGCAATGCCCCCGGCGACGATACTGGCGAGCGACTCGGTACGAAACTTGACCCCAGTCAGCCCCGCATCAACGGTGATTCCGCTGGCGTTCCAGAAACGGGTGTGTTTACGCACCAGGTGAGCAAATTCAGGCTGGATGAACAGCTTTATCTCAACGGTCGAGTTGTCTTGGGCCAATACATAGTTCTTGACCTGTCCAACCTGGATCTGGCGATAAAAGACCGGGCTGCCGCGGTTCAGCGAGCCGAGCCGTTCGGCCTTTAGCGTCAAGTGCAGCCCGGCGCGCGCATCGGGAATTGGCGGTTCCTCCGCCAAGGCGATGAATCGCCGGGCCGGCTCGCCGCTCGCCGGACTGATACCGATATAGTTGCCAGATACAAGCGTCTCCAGGCCGGTGATACCTGCGAGCGTCACGCTCGGCTTCACCAGCCAGAAGCGGGTCTCACTGCGGAGATATTCGCTGACGTCCTTGTGCATCTCGACCTCAGCAACGACATGCTGCTGCGCATCTTGCTGATCGAGGCGCAAGTCACGCACGGTACCGATCGTCATCCCCTTGTAGATCACATGCGTCTTGCCAATCTCGATTCCTTCGGCGCTATCGAAAACGATCTGAATGGCAATGCCTCTCTGCGTATAGGCCTGCCAGGCAAGCCAGCCACCTATTAGCAATGCGATGATCGGCAACACCCAGATAGCCGACCAACTGGATGCCGGGCGCACTTTTGCTGCGGGAAGGTCTGTCATGAGTCGTGTTCCGAATACGAATCCCAGATAAGGCGAGGGTCGAAGGTCACGGCAGCCAGCATCGTCAGAATGACGACGCTGGCGAAAGCCACCGCTCCCAGGCCAGCATCGACGCGGGCCAGGCTACCGAAATTGACGATGGCGACGAGAATGGCGATGACGAAGATATCCAGCATCGACCAGCGCCCAATCCATTCAATGAAGCGAAAGACCAGAATGCGTTGCCGTGCCGACAAACGCTGACGACGCTGCACCGAGAGCAAGAGCATAGCGATGCCGACCAGCTTGAACGTGGGCACGAGGATGCTGGCAACGAAAACCACGGCGGCGATCGGCAGCATTCCATGCTTGGCCAGCGTCACCACGCCAGACATGATGGTGTCTGGCGATCCGCTGCCGAAGGTGCTCACCGTCATGATTGGCAGGAGGTTAGCAGGCAGATAAAGCAAAGCGGCCGTGATCAGCAAAGCCCAAGTCCTGCGGATGCTGTGCGGGCGCCGCAGGTGGATGGTGGCTCCGCAACGCGCGCAATGCTGCGGCCCGTGGTCGGTCCGGGCCACGTTCAACTGGTGACATTCGAGGCAAACCATCAGACCGGCATCAGCGGCGCGCATCAGAGTTCTCCGAAAGGGCCTGCCACACCTGCTGCGGCGACATGACGAGCTCAAGCCAAACCTGGACCAGCAAGAGCGCCACGAAGCAGCCGAGCCCAACCCCTACGCTGAGTTCAGCCATATCACGAAGCTTGATCATGGCGACCAGTATGCCAAG
>Ga0163200_1001055_pt1 | contig 10550 bp, 8 predicted proteins | sample PL_2010_200m_FD_113535 | JGI IMG/M metagenome (GOLD analysis project Ga0163200, IMG submission 113535) | Freshwater microbial communities from Powell Lake, British Columbia, Canada to study Microbial Dark Matter (Phase II) - PL_2010_200m | ecosystem: Environmental > Aquatic > Freshwater > Lake ... | reverse complement strand
GCGTCACTTCGCGTGCAGTACGAGTAAGATCATCCCGAGAGTCAACCCGAAGCGGGCGACGGACTCAATGGAAACGGGGCAGCGGCTACGTGCACTGTCAAGAATCAGACTTGCCCCCGACAATTTACAGTTTACAGCGTTGACCCCGACGACGAACCCCGACGACCGACGCCTTGATGCTCGATGTGTGTGTTTTATATCTTAGATCCCTGATCCGCCTTCCTCGTCGCGTTTCGGTCGGTGCACCTTGGCGCTGAAATGTCCCCAGCAAATGAGAACCGGAGCAAATAGAATAACGAAAAGATCAACAAGATCGAAGTCATGCTTAATCTGCCATTTCAAACCCTCACAGCCCAAGAGAACCCATCCCATAAACACTGCAAAGGTCCTGTTCTGCTTCGAGATTGTTTCTTTCGTAGCGTTCAACGGGCCCGCCGGTTGGGGGAGCACAGATTTCGACGTTTGGCTCACAATGGGTTCTTCAACGGCCGTTCGGTTGCGTTCCTGCATCTGTGTGGGACTGTCCGTCGGCGGCTGTAGGTTTTTGATTGGGCTATCAGGATTGAAATCGTAGGGTCCAACTCTTGATTCTTGACAGTCCTTGTTCATAAGGCTCCTTTCGCCAGCGCGGCACAGTGGGTGTGGATTTTCCGGATCGCTTCGAGGATGTGGTCCATGTTCATGTTCCTGCGGTTCGCCGGCAGTATGAGCAAGACCATCGCGAGAGTCAACCCGACTCTGGAGCAGTTCTGGATGACGACGGCATCAACCCGAAGCGAGCGACGGACTCAACGGAAACGGGGCAGCAGTTACGAGGACTGTCAAGAATCAGGAGTTGACCCCGAAGACCCCTCTATCAAAATGGCAGTTACTTCACACAGTCGGGATCGATCTTCTTAAGAATCGACTTGGCTTCATCGACCTCCGCTAGCAACTGTTCATCGCAAAGATACTTTTCTAACCATTGGCGGAACTGAGGAAATAAGCAATAGTTACCTTGTGGCACTAAGTCCTTGTTTGAAATATGAGCCGCACTGATATGGAATCCATATATCACACGTTTGAACACCTTCTTGCTGTGCAATCGCTTTGTTCTCGTAACAGTCCACCATCCAGGTTTATCCGGGTTAGGTTTGGTGTTGGTGACATCCCATGACCACCATGTGAGGTCTTCGCCTAAGTTGTCCACATAGTCCGACAGACCGCCTCCAAACTCCAAGCGCCCACTTGCACGCCATTTGGAAAGGAACATGTCCCAGTCTATGCGGAAATGCTCCCACGAATCTGTGTCGGCCGGTATGAAATAAGGAGAACGAATGTTTCCCATATCCTTATACTGATACATTAGACCAATAGAAATATGAATATCTGATCTGGTCAGTTTTTTCGACGCTAGCAAAGCCTGCGACTTCTCGCGGTCCACTGTGTTTAGTGATGGTGGCGACATACGCTGTTCGTAAGAACTTATATTCCCGCTCGTTTGCGCTCTACGGGCAGCTTGCTGTTTGCCTCTGAATGAATCCAATGTGTGTGTATCCGTTTCGCAGCCGACACATAAGCACCAGACCAGCACAATGGCGACTTTCAGCAAGGGAACTGGGTCACATCTTTGCATTCAACATTTTCCTTTCGGTCATCACGCCATCTTCGCCAGCGCGGCGCTGTGGGCGTGGATTTTCCGGATCGCTTCGAGGATGTGGTCCATGGCGCTGCGGTCGGCCAAGAGCATGCTCTGATACATCGTGACGGTCGTCTCGCAAGCCTGCTTGTTGCCTTTCAGTTCCTTGAAGCTCTCGCGATACGCCTTCAGCCGGTCGGCGCTCCAAAGACGCTTGTAGCCGGTCGAGTTGATCGTTTCGTCGAACATGCCGTCGTTATATTGCTGGCTGTAACCGCCGCCGCAGGGAACGCCTTCGGCATCGAGCGCCTTGATGAACTTGGCTTTCGACAGGCCGTTGAACTGCGCGGCGTCGTAGCGAATCGGGAACAGATGCCAGACCGCCCGGCTCTTCTCCGGCAAACGCGCGGGGGCGACGCCGGGGATTTGTTTCAGACCGGCAATCAGATGGTCGGCGTTCGCTTGGCGGATCTTGGTTTCCTTCACCAGTTTGTCGAATTGCGCCAGGAGGATGACGGCTTGGAAGTGTTGCATCCGGTAGTTGCTGCCGCGGGTGAAACAACCGCTGCCCTTGAAGTTGCCGGTGGAACGCCCGCAGTTGTGGAAAGCGTGGCAACGGTCGAGCAGATCGTCGCTCATGCCGGTGATGGCGCCGCCTTCGCCGGCGGGAATGTGCTTGGAGTTCTGGAAACTGAAGCAGCCGAGATCGCCGAGCACGCCGCACTTGCGGCCTTTGTATTCGCCCAGCCACGCCTGACAGGCGTCCTCGACGACGGCGAGTTTGTGTTTCTTGGCGATGGCGTTGATCTCGTCCATGTAGCACGGCATGCCGTAGATGTGAACCGGCAGGATGGCCTTGGTGCGCTCGGTGATCCGGCTCTCGATGGATTTCGGACACATCGTGAGCGTTTCGGGATTGGTGTCGGAGAACACCGGCAGGGCTTTGTGATTCAGGATGGCATTGTAGGTCGCGTTGAAGGTGAAGGGCGCGCAGATCACTTCGTCGCCGGCGTCCACGCCCACGACGTGGAGGCTGGTGATGAGCGCGGTGGTGCCGCTGGCCGTGGCGAGACAACGTTTGGCGCCGAGCAGTTTCGCCCAAGCTTCCTCGAACTCCGGCACCTGACCGCCGCCGCCGGCGCGGCACCATCGTCCGCTACGCAACACTTGGAGGACGTTGGGTTCCCACTGCTCGCGCCATTCCGGCCACTTGGGCCAGCCGCCGGTGTGAGCGGGCTTGCCACCTAGCAGGGCCGGTTTGGCGGCATCGGCAGCGAAGACGTTCGGCGCGGTGCGCGCATTGAGCCAAGTGAGAGCGGCAGAACTTGCCGCTGCGGTGCGGATGAAATCACGTCGTGTCATGGTGCTTCCTCCTTTGTAACGCAGCGATGCAGAGGCTACGCCGCTGCTCTGACCTGTGCAAGCAGATTCTCCAGCATGCCTACGACTGCGGCCCGGCAAGCGCCTTGACCGCCGCTTCGATTTTCGGCTCGTAGGTTTCCTTGCACTTGTTGACGAGCCGGCAAGCAACACAGACCTCCTCGGCGAACACCTTCTTGGTCACGCGCGTCTTGATCAGCCGGTAGAGGTCATCGGCGTTCATTGTGTCGCCGGGCTTCATGCCGAGCACACGAATGGCGTTCTTGTCGGAGGTCAACGAGTTCTCATTGTCCTGCGGATGCGTCGTCAGGCTTTTCTTGCAGTGTCCTTTCGTGTGGTCCCACCACTCGCACGGCGCGCAGATATCGTCCACACCAATGACAACCTTGATCGGTCCCTTCGGGTTGGCCCGGACCTTCTGCGCCACCGGGCCGAGAGTTTTGTGGCTGGACTTGCCGGTTCCGAGCGCACCGAGCATGTCGAAAAGGTGATGCCCACGAATAGTGATTGTTCCGCCTCCTGCGGCGAGTGCAACGCAACACGGAACAAAAGGGTAAAGCGCGGCTACTCCCGCCGCTGTCGAGGTTGTCTTGAGAAACTCACGCCGTGTGATAAATGATCTTGGAACTTTTTCGTCTGTGGTCTTCATGTTTGGCCTTTCGGTCGGCATAGTAGTTCTCCTGCGGGCCTGCTGCAAGCGCCATGAAGCTGCATGTTTCCCAACGTGGCAGCGCAACCAAACCGTAGCTGCGTCTTGTTCAGCGACGGTCTCCAGACCGCGCCGTTTCGCCCGACCACAAGGTCTTCCGACTGGCTGCTGGTGGGAGACCTTCGGCCAGTTATGTGCGGGGTCAGGAGACCCTCGCACAACGGGGTGGCTGCCGTTGCAAGGTTTTTGAATATGCAGGTGAAGCTTCTCCGCCGGCGCACGTCAAATGGTTGGCGGTCAGGAGGAACACGCATGAACGACTGGACACCCGATTCCTGGAAGCAAAAGCCACTGCGCCAAGCCATTGTTTATCCCGATGCCGAGGCGCTGGAGGGAGTGTTGCACACTCTCAGACGGCTGCCTCCGCTGGTGACGAGTTGGGAGGTGGAAACACTCAAGGGATTGCTCGCCCAAGCCACGCGCGGCGAGGCGTTCCTGCTCCAAGGTGGCGACTGCTCGGAACGGTTTGCCGATTGCCGATCCGAGCCGATCGTGTCCAAACTGAAAATCCTCCTGAACATGAGCATGATCCTCACGTACGGCACCAAACGCCGCGTCATCCGCGTCGGCCGGTTCGCCGGGCAGTACGTGAAACCTCGCTCAGCCGACACCGAGACCCACGACGGCACCACGTTGCCGGCGTACCGCGGCGACATGGTGAACCGACCGGAGTTCACTCTCGAAGCGCGCACGCCCGACCCGGAGTTGTTGTTGCGCGGCTACGGACGGTCCGCGCTCACGTTGAACTTCATCCGCGGCCTCGTGGATGGCGGATTCGCCGACCTTCATCATCCCGAATACTGGGACCTTGGCTTTGTGAAGTACGCCAAGCTCGCCGAGGAATACATGACGATCGTTGGCAACATCGCCAACGGCCTGAACTTCCTCGAAACTCTCGCCGACCGGCAACTCCACGAGTTGCAACAGATGGAGTTTTACAGCAGCCATGAGGGCTTGCACCTGCCCTACGAACAAATGCAGACGCGCCACGTGCCGCGCCGGACCGGCTGGTACGACTTGACCTGTCATTTCCCATGGATCGGCAACCGGACCCGCGCCCTCGACGGCGCCCACGTCGAGTTTTTCCGAGGCATTACCAACCCGGTTGGCGTCAAGGTGGATTCCCAAATCGCTCCCGACGAACTCGTCGAACTCGCCCGCATCCTGAATCCTGCCAATGAACCCGGCCGTCTCACCTTCATCCACCGTTTCGGCGCCAAGCAAATCGCACGGAGCCTGCCGCCGTTGATTGACGCGATCCGCAGCGCCGGCCAGACGGTGTTGTGGGTTTGCGACCCGATGCACGGCAACACCCAGACCACGCAGACCGGCCGTAAGACGCGCGACTTCAACGCCATCCTCTCCGAGCTGGACCAAGCCTACGAAATCCACCGCGCCTGCGGTTCGCTGCTCGGCGGCGTCCACTTCGAGTTGACCGGCGAAAACGTCACCGAGTGCATCGGCGGCGCCCGCGGCCTGACCGAAGCCGACCTCGAATACGCCTACGAGAGCGATGTTGACCCGCGCCTGAATTACGAGCAGTCTCTCGAAATGGCTCTGCTGCTCGCCCGCAAACTGCACCGCAACGGAGGATGAAGATGCGTCATGTCACAGCCCGGTTCACCATCATAGCCTTCCTGCTTCTTCAATGTTGTGCGACCAACGCCGACCATCCGCCCCTGCCCGGCACGCAGCCGTTGACGCTGACCGGCGACATCACCTCCAACCTCGTCGCCGGTGCGGACAAGTTTCTGCTCCGCGAAATCGAAAAGTCGGTCGCACGCCGGGCCAAATCTGGGGACCGCCAACGGCTCGCGCACATCCTCGGCGTCCGCGACGCACGCGTGCCGTTCGACGGGCTGGAGTTCGTCGGCACAACGGCACAACCTTCGCTCGTCGGACGCGGCGACAACTACGAAATCCACGCCGTCCGCTGGCCCGCGTTCGGTGACGTTCACGGCGAGGGCTTGCTGCTGACTCCCACCGGCTCGCGCAAGCCTGTCCTCAACATCGTCGCAATCCCCGATGCCGACCAGACACCCGAGCAATTCGTCTTTGCCGAATCTTCGTTCGCGACCCGGCTCGCCGCGAGCGGTTGCCGGGTGGTTGTGCCCGTGCTGATTGACCGTCACTTGGAGAAACGCAATGGCCGGGCGAACGTGACGAGCCGCGAGTTTCTTTACCGCAGCGCGTTCGAGCTTGGCCGACACATCATCGGCTACGAAGTTCAGAAGGTGCTCGCCGCCGTGGACTGGTTCGCCAAACAAAACGACGCGAAGATCGCCGTGACCGGCTGGGGCGAAGGCGGCATGCTCGCGCTCTACGCCGCAGCGCTCGACACGCGGATTGATGCAGCGTGCGTCAGCGGTTACTTCGACGACCGCCGCAACATCTGGCAGGAACCGATTGACCGCAACGTTTTCGGCCTGCTCAACCAATTCGGCGATGCCGAACTCGCCGCGATGGTCGCGCCGCGCACGCTGATCATCGAGGCATCGCGCGGACCCGAACTGACGCTTCAAAGTCAAGGCGGCGCACCGGGCCGGTTGGTCAGCCCGAAACTGGAGGACGTGAAAAAAGAAATCGCGCTCAGCCGGCAGCCGCTTGAACTTGTTCTGAATGACGAAGAGGCGTTGAAGAAACTGCTCGGCGCACAGTTGGTTGCGCCCGGCAAGGCGCCGGAAAACCTGCGACCGCAATTCGACCCGCAGCGCCGCCAGGCGGCGCAGTTCCACGAGATTGACCGGCACAACCAGTGGTTGCTCGCCGAAAGCCCGTACGTCCGCGCCGGGTTCATGAAGAAGCTCGATACTTCGTCGTTGGAGAAATACCAACAAAGCGTCGCCTGGTACCGCGACTATTATCGCGACGAAGTCATTGGCCGATTCGATCAGCCGTTGTTGCCGGCCAACCCGCGCAGCCGGTTGTGGAAGGAAACTGACAAGTGGACCGCCTACGAAGTCGTGCTCGATGTCTTCCCCGACGTGATCGCCTACGGGATTCTGCTCTTGCCGAAAGACATCAAGCCCGGTGACAAACGCCCGGTCGTTGTTTGCCAGCACGGGCTGGAAGGCCGTCCGGAGGACACGATCAATACCAACAGCCGGTTCTATCACGATTTCGCCGCGGCGCTAGCCGAGCGCGGGTTCATCACATTCGCGCCGCAGAACCTCTACATCTTCGGCGACCGGTTCCGCACGTTGCAGCGCAAGGCCAACCCGCTCGGCAAGACGCTCTTCTCGATCATCGTCCCGCAACACCAGCAGATCACCGACTGGCTCAAGACACTGCCGGCGGTTGACCCGCAACGGATCGCGTTCTACGGCCTCAGCTACGGCGGCAAGAGCGCCATGCGCATCCCGCCGTTGGTGGACAACTATTGCCTCTCGATCTGCTCCGGCGACTTCAACGAGTGGGTTGCCAAAAACGCCTCGACGCGCCTCCCCTTCAGCTACGTCTGGACTCAGGAGTACGAGATCTTCGAGTTCGACCTCGGCAGCACGTTCAACTACGCCGAGATGGCGGCGTTGATTGCGCCGCGACCATTCATGGTCGAGCGCGGCCACTTCGACGGCGTCGGCTCAGACGAAGCCGTCGGCTACGAGTTCGCCAAGGTCCGATTCCTCTACGAGGCGAAGCTCGGCATCGGCGACCGCTGCGAGATCGAGTGGTTCAACGGCCCGCACATGATCAACAGCAAAGGCACCTTCGATTTCCTCCACAAACACCTCCGCTGGCCAAAACCATAAACAGGTAAGCTGCCGTTACAACGCTCCCACCGACTCACTATCATTGCGGGATAGGCATTTCTGGTTGCGATTGTAGTCACCGATCGTAGGCCGCAAGTATTTCTCCAGTGTATCGCTGTTGAGTAAGCTCACCATATTCGATACTGAAATCGTTTACTGCCGAAGCTGCACGCATAGCGGCGATCAAGTCGGGCGTGTCTCCCTTCTGAAGGCGGCGGTAGAACACTGCAAAGGCCAGAGCAGCGTCAGGCAAATCTATTGGGGTTGAAGTACCGACGATCCATCCTATCGGCACTTTCTCTGGCCATGGTATCTCGGCCATTCTGCGCGCATGTACTCCCATACAAGAGGACATACACACACCAACAGGACCAAAGCACTGCTGAATAGGCCTGATGTAATCGGAAAGCTGAGCCCAACTAATGTACGCACCTTCGTTTCGTTGGTCCGTAAGTTGAATGCCATGCTCGCTTCCATGTGCGCTAAGATGAAGAAGGGGAGGAGCCTGAAGTGAACGGCTACCTTGGACGATGCGTTGTTTCATCGCGATTCCAAACTGCTCCTTGTCAACCGCCAGATTATAAAGAAATGGGATCCGGGCGATCCGCAAGAACGAGCAAAGCGCACGCCCTTCCGTCTCACCGTTTAGCAGTTCACTTGCAGAGGGAGATTCCACAATGTGTACATAGAAGTTTGCTGACATGATTTGCTCCGATTATCGGCCTTGCGGTTTTTTCTCCCTTCCAGTGCAAAAGAGAACAACCACAAGAATTATCCCGACAAATGAAAGAGGCGAGGTGAATTGACCCACTGTTTGAATAACACAGTTGAAAATAAACGCGGTCAAAACAGATGAGGACCCATATTGATGCACCGGCGTCTTTCTTATGCCGTCCTGCATCCATTGATATGACCTTGCTATTCCACAATATGCCGCCCAGATGATGCTAAGTGTCAGCAAAACCCATGCAATTTTTCTTCTTATCGAAGTTCTGTGACCGAAAGAGGTTTGGGGTGGTTGCCGGTTCTGAGCATTCGTTTGGTGAATTACATCCCTGATCGGTGACTCTACAGTCATCGAAATGGGTATCACAGGAGGGACAGAGGGAGGATGAGGAACGACCAGTTTGCACGAACAGGTAGGACAATCAAACTCTTGTCCGGCCCATTCATCCTCGGCTTCAACGCGTTGACCGCAGCTTGTACATGCAAATTTCATTGGTGGGAATCCTCGGCTAGGTGATCGCGAACGCAGACGGTGGCAGGCTGGCTGGCGGCGAACAGCGCGACCCCGATCAGCAACACTCCAAGTCCAGTTGCTTTCATGCGAGGCAGCGTAGCAGAACGGCTGCAAAGCGACAACGTTTCATTACACAGTCCGCGGCCCGCTTGGTGAGTGCGCCCTACCTAATGCATCCGGAACAAAACCGGAACATTTCCTTGCTCCACCTGAAGACCCACCATGCTTGACACGAGCAGATCACGGTGACAATCTCCGCGCCAGAAACCGGAACCGACACGCCCACGACAAGCGTGTCGTGTTCCGGGAAAGTTCTGCACTGGCCCAAACCTTGAACACGAGAAACAAAGACGGTCGGATGGGGCGCCGGGATTTTCTTATCCGCTCGGCATACGGGTTGGCGTTGTGCCGGCTGTCGCTGGGATTGGCTGATGCTGGCGACAGACCAACCACCGCGGCACAGCAACGGCTTTATTGGTCGTGGTGGGGCTGGGAGCCGTTGGATCATTACCGGCGCACGGGCGGCGTGGTCGGTGCGGTGGACACGACCGCTCCGTGGTTGCCGCAATGGTACGACCGTCTGCACTCTGAGGAAGTCGTCCGCATGATGGCCGGTCTCGGCGTCAACCTCGGCGTCACGCATTTCTTCAAGGGCTTCGGACTCGTTCACGAGCAGGCCGAGCAACAGAATACGGCACGCCTCGTGAAGTTCGCTCACCGGCACGGCGTCAAGATTCTCGGCTACTGCCAGTCACGCTCGCTGTACCACGAGAACTTCCTCGCCGAAGTGCCGAACGTCAAGGACTGGATTCAGCGCGACGAGAAAGGCCAGTTGCGCACGTGGGGCGGCGCGAAGTTTCGCTGGGCGCCGTGCATTCAGTGCGGCGAGTTTCGAGATTACATGAAACGCGCCATCCGCGTTGGTCTGGAGGAGATCGGTCTCGACGGACTGCACTTCGACAACAACTACTGCGAGCCGTGCTACTGCGAACGTTGCGAGAAGGCGTTCCGCGCTTGGATGGCCCGTCGCCGGCCCGATTGCCGCGAGGTGAAGCAGCCGCCGACCGAGAAAGCTCCGAAGCGCATCACCGACCCGGTGGTGCAGGAATGGGTGCGTTGGCGCTGCGAGAGCCTCGCGGAGTATCAAGGCGACCTTGCCAAGCACGCGCGACGCATCAAACCCGACGTGATCCTGCTCGGCAATCCGGCCTTCCCGCGTGACCCCAACGGCGCCTACAAACGCAGCGTCTGGGCGCCGTGGCTCGGTCGCCATCTCGACCTGATGTTCGCCGAGAACGGCAACTTCCCCGGCATGGAGGACAGCGTGCTCACTTCACAAGTGCGCGCCTCCAAGTACGGCGCAGCCATCGGCTATCGCGTGGTCTCCACTGTCTGGAAGCGCAACAAGCTGACCGGCCTCGGCCTGCCCGATACTGCCGAGGCCATCGGCCTCCAAATCGCCGAAGCCGCCGCCAACGACGCCCTACCCGGCCCCAACTGGGCGTTGCGTCCGCTAGGCGAAGGCGACAAGATGCGCGTCGAGCGTCCTGACTTGCGCGAGGCACTCGCGAAATATCTTCGTTTCGTCCACGCACAGGAACATCTCTGGCAAAACGCCAAGCCCGTCCGCGACGTGGCGGTGCTGCACACGTTTGCCTCCACCGTGTTCGACAATCACGAAACGACTTCGCTCGTGAGCAGTGCCGAAGAAATCCTGATTCGCGGCGGCTTTGCGTGGGAAGCTATCTTCGACGAAAACCTCGACCGCTTGAGTGAGTTCCCTGTGCTGGTCATGGCGGGTCAATCGCACCTGAGCGACCAACAGATCGCCGCCATCCGCAAATTCGCCAGTCG
>Ga0163200_1001051_pt1 | contig 10618 bp, 11 predicted proteins | sample PL_2010_200m_FD_113535 | JGI IMG/M metagenome (GOLD analysis project Ga0163200, IMG submission 113535) | Freshwater microbial communities from Powell Lake, British Columbia, Canada to study Microbial Dark Matter (Phase II) - PL_2010_200m | ecosystem: Environmental > Aquatic > Freshwater > Lake ... | reverse complement strand
GCTGGTATATGGTGGCGGCCACACATATTAATTATGGTAACAATATAGATAACAAAGGATAATTACATGTCAAAGTGTCAGGTTTGATTTTGCAACAGGGCCAATAATGGAAAAAATGAATCGGCAATACCTGCATTTCCAGCGTTTCTATCAGAGCCTTGACTTGACCGGGCCTAAGCCATGGACCTGTGCGCGATCTTCAAATGAACCCCACGCCATCCACCGGAGTCTCATCCGGCACCTTGGATAATTGAAATCATGGTTGACCGTGGTGTTTTCATCAGTCCCGCTGGTTCGTTCTGAATGAAGGAGAGCACGAACTGAGCCTTACGGTAGCTGTTGTTATCGGCCACGACTTTCACCTCGCCAGTATGACCATGCGGTCCGCCTTCGGAAACGGATTGGGACATATCAATGGCGATGGTTCAGTAGGTCAATACATTGGTCGCCTCGGCGACCTCCTTGATTATGGTGGGGGCGCCGACCACCACCACTCCGTCGATGAGGTCGCTCGGCTCGATGTTGCGTTTCCTCATGCAGGGCTGGCAAACGAGCAGCCTTCCATCCGCTTCGAGGAACTGCTGCAGCAGATCGACCAAGGGCGGGAAGGGGTTCTCATGGATGAGCTTCGCGAAGCCTTTCTTGGCCAGCCAAACGGCCGACGACTGGAGGACCACGGTGGCCTGGATATCTGACGCCAAGGCCGTAACCGCCATGACCACGGGAAGGGTCGCCTTCTCAGCGTCCTCCTCACCGTGCGTTATGATGAAGACGAGCTTGTCCAAAGGACCACCTTCAGGCCTTCTTCTTGAGGTAGAAGTGGAGGTCGTTGCCTTCTTGCTTCATCTCCAAGAGTTCGTTCCCCGTTCTGGAGCACCAGGCTGGAACATCCTCCTTCGACCCCGGGTCGTCCGCGATCAATTCCAGGACCTGCCCCGTCTGGAGCTCCTTGATCTTCTTTGCCAGCTTGACGATTGGCATGGGGCACATCAGGCCCCTCGCATCCAGTGTGTCATCCTTGTTCATACAATCACGTCGGTTTTGCACGGTTGTGCGAAAAATATTTTATACCGTTGAATCATAGACATTTCCCAGGACGAAGTCGCACGAGAGGAGTGTACCAAGTGTTCCCTGAACGAGTGATCGGTGAGGTCTCGACCTGCCACGACCTGGTTCAATGCGCCTTCAGCCTTGGAGACTTCGAGGTCGCGGTATATGAGGATTTGCTCAAGTCCGGACAGGTCAGGGCCGACGAGCTGGCGATCAGGATCGGAAAGGACCGCAGCACCGTTTACCGCGCCCTCCAGAAGCTGATGACCTGCGGAATGGTCTATCGCGAGACCAAGAGCATCGAGAGGGGCGGCTACTACCATGTCTACAAGGCCATCAGCCGCGAGAAACTCAAACAGAAGCTCGCGGCATGCGTGGATGATTGGTATGCGCGCATGCAGGAAGTCTTAATCCGGTTCGCAGCCGACCTCGAGGGCCAAGCGTGATGTCCAGCAATGAAAAAACGAAGAGGTCATATAGGCTATCGTGGTATTCAGAGGAGATGCCATGAGCTTCAAGGGGATGGACATAGTATCGATCAGGGACCTTTCTATGGAGCAGATCGACCAGGTCCTCCAATTGGCGGAAAGGATGATCCCTTATGCGAAGGGGGAGCTCTTCACCAAGACCTTGGACGGCCGTATCCTGGCCAGTCTGTTCTTCGAACCCTCCACTCGGACCAGGATGTCCTTCGAGAGCGCCATGCTGCGATTGGGCGGCAGGACCATGGAGATGTCTCATCCCTCCATGATGTCCATAGCCAAGGGGGAGACCCTGGCGGACACCATCCGCATGGTCGAGACCTACTCTGACGTCATTGTGCTTCGGCACCCGCATGAGGGCTCGGCCCGCTTGGCGGCCAAGTTCTCCACCAAGCCCGTGATCAACGCGGGCGATGGGGCCGGCCAGCATCCGACCCAGACGTTGCTCGACCTTTTCACCATCCGCCGCCAGTTCGGCAGGATAGACGGGATCAAGGTCGCCTTGGTGGGCGATCTGAAGTACGGAAGGACGGTGCATTCATTGGCCGAAGCCCTCACCCTGTTCGGGGGTGAGGTGACCTTCGTCGCTCCTCCACCGCTGCAGATGCCCCGAGAGACCGTGCGCCAGGTGGAGAAGATGGGGGGCAAGCCGAAGCTCACCTCTAAGCTGGAGGAGGTCATCAAGGAGGCCGATGTACTCTACGTGACCCGCATCCAGAAGGAGAGATTCCCCGACCCCGCGGAATACCAGAAGGTCGCGGGCTGCTATCGCATCGACAACACCCTGCTGAGGGAGGCGAAGGAGGACCTGATCGTCATGCACCCATTGCCCAGGGTCGACGAGATCGCCCCGGAAGTGGACGGAACCCGGCATTCCAAGTACTTCGAGCAGGCCTTCAACGGCGTCCCCGTGAGGATGGCGCTGCTGCAACTGGTCCTGGGAGGCGACATACAATGAAGGAATTCAAGGTCACGCCCATACGCAACGGGACGGTGATCGACCACATCGAGTGCGGCATGGCCCTGAAGGTACTGCGCATCATCGGGGTGGGCGGCGCCAACGTCCAGTCGCCGGTCAGCGTGCTCATGCACGTGCCCTCCAGCAAGAACATATTCAAGGACGTGGTCAAGGTGGAGGACCGGGAGCTGGATCCGAAGGAGGTCGACAAGATCGCACTCATTTCGCCCCGGGCCACCATCAACATCATCCGCGACTTCAATGTGGCGGAGAAGTTCACGGTCGCGCTCCCTGATGTGGTCAAAGGGATCGCCCACTGCAGCAACCCCAGCTGCATCACCAACCTGAAGGAGCCGGTGGAGGCCGAGTTCCTCGTGGAGTCCAAGAACCCCCCGGTCCTCAGGTGCATCTATTGCGACCGGATACTGGAGGACGCGGCGGACCACCTGATCTAGGACTTGGCCTTTTTCTAAAATGGTCTTGGAAAAACCTCAGCGCAACCAGACGAGTTCCTGCTTGGTGCGGGTGACCACCTTGGACATGTTTTCCAGGATCTTGTCCTGGTCCGCCGCCTTCTCAGCCGTGACCACGATCAGGAGGCTGGAGCTGACCTCAGAGATGACCAATTTGCTGCCCCTGAAGTTGCATAGGATGTATTCCAGTTTGTCCTTCAACGCGTCCGTCCTGGTGGCCTCCGCCGAGGAGTACATGATCGCCGCCATGGCGGAGAAGGTCTCGGGTTTGGAGGGGGATGCCGACTTGCCGGCGATCATCAGCCCGGTCTTTGAGACGATGGAGACGCTATGGATGACGGGATCGGCGACAAACTCTTGCTGGATAATCTCCTCCAGAATGTTCTCAACGGACTTTGTCTGTTGCAACTCTTCATCCCCTCTGACATCAATGCGATTGATGGCTTCTGGTTATTAAACAGCCAATACGCATTTCGCATTTTAATTCTTTTGGCCAAAGATATCAGATTTGATTGCGTTGGATTGCCCATCCTGGACCTAGAACGCTCCTTGGTTGGGAGGGGCGCGGGCATCCACCTTTTTAAATAAGGCGGGCGGGAATCCGCAACCGGTGCGTGGGTGCCTATCAGGATAGTCGCAATGAACTGCATCGGCTGCGGACTGTGCGAGCTGGCATGCAGCTTCCGCCGGGACCATGCCTTCACCGCGATGCGCTCCAGCGTGATGCTGCGCCTCGACGACAAGCGCCACTACTTCGGCGTCATGATCAAGCTGCCCGGGGGTGACCTGCTCCTGGGCAGGCCCGAGGGCCCGGAGGTTCAAAAGGCCGGTGCGGGCGAGGGGGGGAGCGCCAAGCCCATCCTGCTGCGAGAGGCCTGTGACGAATGCGCGGGCGAGGTGCCGTACTGTGTACGGGCATGCCCGGCCGAGTGCCTTCATCTGGAGTGATCCCGTGGAATACCTGTACGCCGGCGGAGTGCTCATCGTCGATCTGGAAGAGGGTGAGATAGAGCAGGAGGAGCTGTCAAGGGATCTCATATCCTCCAGACTGGGAGGGGCGGCCCTGAACCTGGCGCTCTTCGAGGACCTCAAGGAGCGCGACCCATTGGTGATCGGCACCGGCCCGTTGACCGCCACCATGGTCCCGGGCGGCGCCCTGGCGGTAGCGACCCTCCGTTCGCCCATAACCAACAGTATCATGCATGTCCCCCTGGTCAGCTCCCTGGGGGTGGAGCTCAAGTTGGCCGGGTTCAGCTTCATCGTTCTCCATGGCCGGAGCGAGGGGCCGGTCCACCTCTGGCTGCATGACGAGATAGCGGACCTTCTGCCCGCGGATGAAATGTGGGGGGAGGATACCTGGACCACGACGGACCGCATCCGCGAGGAGCAGGGGGACGAGCGCATCCAGGTGCTGTCCATTGGACCTGCCGGGGAGCGCGGAGGGAGCATCGGCCAAGCGGTGGTGAACTTCTGGTCCGAGGGGGACAAGGTCGGACTGGGGGCCAGGATGGGCCAGATGCGCCTGAAGGCCCTGGCCTGCCGGGGAATGGGACAGCTGGAGGTGGCGGACCCGGAGAGGACGCTGGACCTTTGCATAACGGAGATCCGACGAGCGAAGGAGAAGTTGGGGCCGTCTAAAGGCATCGCGTCCCTGATGCCCGAGGCCGACCTGAAGAACATCGTCGCGGTGCACCATCGGGACTCGGCATGCTCTGGCTGCCCCTGGCCATGCAGAAGCTTCTCCAAGTTCAACGAGCCGCCGACGGTGCTGGGGGAGGGCCTCAGAGAGCCAGGGATCCTACTGGCTGACGCGCCAGGGTTCGTTTCGTTGCTGGACCGGGGCTTCGACGCGGTGGGCGCCTCGCGCCTTATGGAAGCAGCGACCAGGCTGGGCATCGAGCCCGTTTCTGCCAGCGCACAGCTGCCGTCCGATCTTTCAAGTGCGATCGGGAAGTTGCAGGAGCTCGCGTCGGCCAGGACGGGCGTCGGTGGTGTCCCATGGGTCAAAGGGGCGACCAGGCCGGACCTCTTCAGCCCCTTCGCACCGAACGGAGGCGAGGCGAAGGACATCGCCCTGGCTTACATCCTGGGGATCTGCCCTCGCTACGCGGCCCGCATGGGCATGAGACCGGACTTCTATGTCCAGATCCTCGAGGCAGGCGCGGAGATCGAGACGAGCGGGGAAATGCTGGCGTCCCTCGCTAGCTCTATAATCCGGTAGAGCCTATCCAGGGCAAGGCTTCAGGTGCTGAGATGAGGGTCTTGGTGATCACGGGGATGCCAGGCGCCGGCAAGGAGGAGTTCGTCCAAGTGGGCCTCTCGCGAGGTTACGCCGTGGTGCGCATGGGGGACGTGGTCCGGGCCGAGGCGGCCAAGCATGCCATGGAAAAGGACGACAAGGGCGTGGGCGGGTTCGCCCACTCCGAGCGCCAGATCCACGGCCTGGACATCTGGGCCAAGCGCTGTGTCCCCTACGTCACAGAGGAGAGGACGATAATTGACGGCAGCCGAGGGAGCCAAGAGCTCTCCGTCTTCAGGAAGACCTTCGGGGACGATGTCCAGCTGGTGGCCATCCATTCCTCGCCCCATTCCAGATACCCTCGGCTCCAGGCCAGGAACCGAGCGGACGCGCCCCGGTCGTGGGAGGAATTCCAGGAGCGCGACCTGCGAGAGCTGGGTTGGGGGCTTGGCAACCTGATCGCGATGGCGGACGTGATGCTAGTCAACGAAGGCACGCTGGATGAGTTCAAGCTGCTGGTGCGCAGCTTCCTGGAAGGGAAGGCCTGACATGCGGTTCAAGGTCCTCCGGGTCTGCCAGTCCAAGGCCTTGTCTGTCGTGCCCCAGGAAGCGGTCCGCTTCGACCTGGACAAGGCCGCGCAGGTCCTTAGCCGGGAAGGGTATCTGGTGACGCACTCGGAAGTGCTGGTGACAGCCTCCAAGGAAGGGAAGGAGATCACTCTCTACACCAACGGCCGCCTCATGATCCAGCCGGTGGAAGAGCGGGACGTAGCCACTGAGATGGCGGACGAGCTCTATGCCATGATCGAAGAAGCGAGGCAGGGCTGATCGGTACCGATCAGGTCGTGACCACCGTCTTCCGAGGCGAGAACTCGAAGACGCTCTTGCCGCCATCGGTGAACTCGACATCGATCGACAGATGGTCCTGCTCTATACGGAAGTTGATGGCCCTTAGGTTGGAGGTATAGCTGGCGATGCTGCTCATGGGGTCTTCATGCTTCTTCAGCATGCCTCGTTTCTCCATCTGGCGCACCAGACGATAGCATTTGGTGATGGGCATGTCCAACTTGGAAGAGATGTCCTTGACGCACATGGCGGATGGACCGGTCACCAGAAGTATGCGCCTGACGTCCTCGTCAAACGCCAATTTGGTTATCTTGAACTCTGTTCCGCCGATGGTCATCGTCCAATTGATTCTCCCTGACCTTATTTATGTCCATACTGTTCGGGTATCATCCTTGATTATTTACTTTGATTATCACGGCTGATTATTAGTGCGGATATCGAGCCGACCAATAAGGTTGAGAGCGCGTCGGGATGCTGGCCGCCTTGAAGAATTCCTGCGCCAGATGCAAACAAGTTTTAAATCTTTGGATGCGAATTCATAAGCGCGCGGGATGGGAGCGATGTCATGGCTTAGGAGGCTGAGCATAGTAGCTCTAGCTGTAACGCTTCTGCTAGGCCCCCTCTTGATGGCTGGCGCCTCGGCTTTTTCGTCCGAACATCTGCCTGAGCGGGAGACCGCCCCCTCATCGACCCAATATGATCCGGCCGCTCAATTCGCCGCAGGGACGGTCTTCGACAACCAGTCCAGCGCGAGAAGCGTGGACCCCTGGACCAGGGACTTCGCCATGGGCGACCTGAACAACGACGGCTTTCAGGATCTGGCAGTCATAAGCAACTACACGAACTCGATATGCATCTATAATCGAAGTGCGAACGGTGGCCTCGCATCCGAGCCATGGAGGATATCGAAGCCAGGCGTTGTGGATATGCGCAGCATAGCCATCGGCGACCTGAACGACGATGGTCTGAACGACATTGTCGTTGGTTATAACGACACGTCAGGAAACGGACATTTCTGCATCTTTTATCAGTCTTCTCAGTATGATCCAAATTTGGCCTTGGTCAAAGACCTTCAATATGAACCCTATGGAATTGTGATTGGACATTTTGATGGGCTAGGAAATAATTCAGTCGCTACAGTTTGTATGGGGGACAAACAATATTCGGACGATTATATTGATATCTGGAGATACCCTTTTTCAACAGGCCCAAAGGACAGATACCAGATTCCAATTTCAGCTTCACCAGCATTCTTCAAATCAAAATTCATAGCGGCGGGTGATGCAAACAACGATGGTCGAACGGATCTGATCGTCGGTAACGAAAGCGGGCCGAACGTTTTCATAGCCCTGCAGCCTGCCACATGGAAATCTCCTTGGACCACTTCCACCAAGCCGATCGCGGGCTCGTGCTCGGACCTCCAGATGGCCAACGTAATGGGGAATGGCCGAAGTGACCTCGTTTTCGCCGATGCGACCGTGGCCTTAGGGTACTCGAAGACGCTGGTCTACCAGAATGACGGCACCTCCTTGCATGGTGGCACGGGATTGCTGCCCAATGCCGAAGCGGCCCTGAAGACCCCGATGGGTCTTGGGACTGTGGCGGTGGGAGAGCTGTCAAATGGCCAAGGTCCGGATGTCTTGGCGCTCTCCAAAGGATATGCGAACGCCAGTGCCTTCCTCCGCAATAGCAAATCAGTATGGCTCGGTCCATTGCCCAATCTTACCTTCCCATTGGATGTCTCGCCCATCAAGGCGATCATTGACAGGTCGATCGCCGGTGCGGAAGGGGTATTCATCCTGAGCCAGGGGGCTCAGGACCGTAATGGGACGCTGAGCTTCTTCAGCGCCAACCCCTCCCTATCTGGGAATGCGAACGAGAACAGATTCACCGGGACCGATTCGTCCACATGCTCCGCGGTGGGAAGCATGTCCAACGGCGATACCATCATCGCCTCCACATTGCCTGGGTCGGACAAGATCCTGATCTACCAGAAGAACGGAAGTGTGTCCAGAATCATCTACTCGCCCTCCGGACCGATCGCGTTGGCGTTCGGCCACTTCGACTCAGATGAGAACGAGGACCTGGCAATCCTCAATGCAGCCTCCCACAACATCAGCCTGTTCAATGGATCGCAGTTGCTGACCTCATCGAGGCCATTTAAGAGCATCACGCTTCCGTTCGCGGACCCCCAGTGCATATCCGCTGCGAGCATCAGGGACGATGGCTATGATGACCTCGTCGTCGGTTACGGGAATGGAGCCCAGATCCTCTACAATATGGAGGACGGGACCTATTTCGACGCCGGTAATTCAGAGATGATAGGGACCAGCGTCGCGGGTGTCAGAGCAGCGGTTCATGTTGGTGACCTGGACGGCAATGGCGCATCGGCCGATATCGCTATGCTGAACTCGGCCTCCAACAATATAGAGGTCTATCTCCGCAACGCCACTGGCTCACCGGGTCATTATTTCACTCCATCGCCTACAGCCAACCTCTCGGCACTTGAAAGCATCACCTCGTTCGCCTGTGGTGATTACGGGGGCTCGGCGGCCATCGATGTGGCGGCCATTGCACAAAGTGGAAAGGTCTTGCTCTTCCTTCAGCCGAGCTTCGGCTTCATCCAGGATCGGGTCCCGGATGTGCAGATGACGGTCGGGATGAATGCGGCCACGATCGCATCCGGCGATGTCAACGATGATGGCATGACCGACCTGTTGATAGGATATTCTGAGCCGCCTAAGATAGCTGTGTTCCTTAGGATCGGCTCCGCTTTCTTCCGCAATGCCTTCAATTTCACCTCCGGGGCTGCAAGCTCGAGCATCCTGGTGCAGGACGTCAACGGTGACGCTAGAAACGACATCCTCTGCGATTCTCCTGGAAGCCATTCCATCAGCATCTGGTACCAGAACAACCTGGTGCCTTTGGCCGTGATGACCCACACCACCTCAGCTTATGAAGGAACGGACGTGGGATTCAGCGGGGCTCTGAGCCAGGATTCCTTCTCGGACCTGAGTTCGTTGAATTACACCTGGAATTTCGGTGACTCGTCCGTCGGATATGGGGAGGTGGTCAGCCATCGTTACCTCAACAATGGCCAATTCTCGGTCTCCCTGCTTGTCACTGACAGAGGAGGGTTATCGAACCGTAGTGTGACGGGAATTTCGATCCTCGACAGAGGGCCGAGCGCTAGCTTCTCGTATCTTCCCAACAATCCAACGGAAGGACAGAGCGTCACCTTCACGGACAACTCCTCCTCCTATCCTGATACCATCGTAAATTATGATTGGTATTTCAGCGACACGGGTGAGCATAAGAGCGGAGCGACTACGAGCCACACCTTTGCTCAGGATGGTAACCGCGACGTCACCCTCACCGTGACAGACAGCGATGGAAGCACCAATCACATGACCCGGACCGTGGTGGTGGCAGACACGCACCCCACCGCCTCCTTCACCGCCAACACCACCTCGATCTTCGAAGGCGGTTCGGTGATGTTCAACGATACCTCCGTCAGGGGTGCGGGCAACGAGGCCATCACATACTGGAACTGGACGTTCGGTGATGGCCATTACTCTAACCTGCGCAACGTGACCCACATCTATGCCGGCGTGGGCAATTTCACCGTCACTTTGAAGGTGAAGGACTTCGACGATGTGGCCTGGAGCGTCAGCGCCACCAAGGCCATAGTCGTGAGGAACATCGCCCCCTCGGCCAACTTCGAATGGAGCCCGCTCCAACCTGTGGAGATGAGGAGCGTGACCTTCACGGACCTTTCGTGGCACTACGCCGGCGACTCCCTGGTCAATTGGACCTGGAGCTTCGGGGATGGGGGGGCAGGCTATGGCTCGATGGTCGAGCACCTCTACGGCATGGCGGGAGACTACGAGGTAACGCTGACGGTCTGGGACGAGGACCATTCGAGCTCGTCCATCATTAAGACGGTCACGGTGTTGGATACGGTGCCAATTGCGAACTTCAGCATCGGCCCTTCTGTCCCGGTGGAGGGCTCACCCGTATACTTCAACAGCACCACCGAGATATTCGCACCCATCCTCTATTACAACTGGACCTTCAGCATCGGCCCGCCCTCGAACGGAGCGAACGTCATCAGGACCTTCGTCCAGTCAGGCTGGTACGAGGCCACCTTGACCGTCACGGACATCCATCACAAGAGCAACAGCACCACCAAGAGGTTCCACGTGAGCGAGTTCAACCTGATAATCGACTTCAGTTGGACCCCGAACTCGCCCTTTGAGACCCAGAAAGTCGCACTGAACAGTACCTGGATATCCTACGAGCCTTTGGTCAACTGGACCTGGTCGATCGAGAATCTGGCTCAGCTGTATGGCAGAGAGGTCAACTTCACCTTCGATCGCGCGGGAACCTACAACGTCACCCTATCTGTCACGGACAGCGACGGAAGCACCGCGAACCTCACGAAGGCCCTGCGAGTGAACCAGACCTACCCCTTCGCGAACTTCACCATCTGGCCCAAGGATCCGGACGAGGGCGCCTGGGTCGAGTTCAACGATACCAGCATATCCTCGAGCATCTCGGGGCTTCCGAT
>Ga0163200_1001050_pt1 | contig 10619 bp, 8 predicted proteins | sample PL_2010_200m_FD_113535 | JGI IMG/M metagenome (GOLD analysis project Ga0163200, IMG submission 113535) | Freshwater microbial communities from Powell Lake, British Columbia, Canada to study Microbial Dark Matter (Phase II) - PL_2010_200m | ecosystem: Environmental > Aquatic > Freshwater > Lake ... | reverse complement strand
CCGGTCCTCGTCGATGTGTAGAAATTTAGGGCTCGTCCACATGGCCGGTTCAAACGCCTGTCTGGATTCATCGATTGACAAGGCATGAAGACGGATGTCAACAAGTCGATTCACATCAGTATTGTGGAATTCAAACAAAGAGCGATTGAATTTGCGAAAAAGGTGGTGCTGTGTGAAATCCGGGATGCCGCGCGCGCCGACGGTGTCGAATACGCCGAGGACGCGCACGCGCATACAACGTTCATCATGGACGAGGGGCAAGGGCTGGCGGAACGAGAGCCACTCGCCGCTGAGACGATCATTCGGTGGCGTGCGATAATAGTTCCATGCGCGCGTTTCGTTCTCTGCGTTGCAGTGTTCACGCTTGAGAAGTCCGACATCGTGGAGGTAGCCGCAGAGGCTGCGCGCCGTGAAGGCGCCGCGGGAGAATCCAAAAATGAAAATTTCATCACCGGGGCGAAACCAGTAACTCAAAAACTTGTAGGCTTGGCGGATGTGTTCTTCGAGGCCGGTTCCGAACGCGCCACCGGTCAACTTGTCCATGAGGGGCCCCGTACCGACACCACGCTCGTAATGGACTATGTACTCGAACCCATCAAACACTCTTCCCGAAGCTCCCTTCGTTCGGAAACTGAAATCAGCGGGAAGTAACTTGAAACTGGCCTGATCCTCCGGACTGTTTCGCATCCGCTCCTTCATTCCCCAATAGAGAAGTTCCCGTAGATAGACAATGTTTGAGGCAGGCGATTTCTCATCATCCTCGTTCCATGTGCCATCCAAAAGAACAATCAGACGGCGGCAGATGTGCGATTTGTTGGAAGATATCACGCGGATATCTGATGAAATCTCAATTGTCATAGTCCCCCTGCACGGTCGTCGGACTTCGTTTCTCCGCTGTCTTCAGACGTTGCATGGATGTTAGCGCCCGGTTTCGGAGTGTCAATGTTTCTTGCAAAAGCGTCAGCCAATGTTCCGGTTTTGTTCCGGGTGAGCAGCCAATGCGCTCCCGCGACGGCACCAATCAACACTAAGATGATGAGCACCCGTTTCATGTGAGGCCATTCTAACAAAGGCACTCGGCGGATGCAACGCAGCGTGCCGGTCTGGGGGAACTACTGAACTGATAGGGAATTGTTTTTGCAGGTGGCGTGCGGAGTGGGGGCGGACAGAAGGTTAGTTGCCCCTTCCTAAATCGCTCACTTTGTTCTCTTCGCGGCTTTTGCACCGGGCCTGGCCGCGCCGGGGCCGACGGCAAGGGGGGCGATCTTCTCGCCGGGCTTGGGTAGCGTGGCTTTCACTCTTTCCCAAGCAGGGTTGAGCGTCGCTTCGCGGATACAGAAGTTGCGGAAGTCCACGCTCTGGCCACCGACAGTGAAGCCGGGGGTCATGCGGTCCTGCTTGAAGAGGTCGTTGCTGCCCCAAGCGACGAGGCCATCCACTTTGCCCAGCATCGTATCGCCGACCATCTCCATGTGCACCTTGTGCCAACTGCCGTCGGTGAAATCAACGGCGAAGCGGGCGAAGACCACGGCCTTATCCGGTCCGTCGTGATCATTGTCGTCCTTCTGGATGGTGACGAATTTGGGTACGATCATGATCCGCGCCATGTGATCCTTGGGGGCGTTGATGCTGAGGCTCGTGGACCTGCCGCCCTCGAACTTGAATTCATATTCGATGACGAAGTCCGCCAGTTTGTTCGGCAGGCGCGTGACGGCGCCATGTTTGTCCTCGGTTTTTTCGGAGCCGCGCCAGACGCCGCCCACCAGTTCCCATTTGCCCTTGGCAGCTTTCCACGGCTCACCGGGTTGAGTGTTGAGTTTGTTCTCGTAGATGACCTTGCCAGGGATCGCGAGGAGTGGTTGTTCGGCGGCATTGGCGGTTAGAAGCGTGCAGAGCGCGCAGATAGTGAACAGAACGGACTTCATGATAATTCCCTTTCTTGTGCTGACAGGAAGTAATAGCGGTTGATTCATGACGACGGACTATAGCGAGACCGGCAATCTTGGCAATCCTTCTTTCGGAATGTATGTGCCGGTTGAAGTTGACGCGGCGCGACGGAGCCAGCAGAATGTCGGCGCGTATGAGTCACGAAATGTGGTTGTGGACAATCTTCGGCATGGTGGTGGTCGGCATGATGGCGCTCGATCTTGGCGTGTTTCACCGCCAGTCGCGCGAGATCAAGTTCAAGGAGGCGCTGGCGTGGAGCGCGGTCTGGATTGCGCTGGCGCTCGGGTTCATGACGTTGATCTGGTGGCTGCGCGGTCGCCAACCGGCACTGGAGTTCCTCACCGGCTACGTCATCGAGGAGTCGCTCAGCGTGGACAACCTGTTTGTGTTCCTGCTCTTGTTCTCCTTCTTCCGCGTGCCGAAGCAACACCAGCACGACGTCCTGTTCTGGGGCATCCTCGGCGCAGTGGTCATGCGGCTAGTTTTCATCGTGGCGGGCGTGGCGTTGATCAACCGGTTCCACTGGATCATCTACCTCTTCGGCGCGGTGCTCGTTTACAGCGGCCTCAAAATGGCCTTTAAGAAAGACGAGGACATCCACCCGGAATCCAATCCCGTCCTGAAACTGTTCCGTCGGTTTTTCCCGGTGACGAAAGACTACCACGGCAAGAGCTTCTTCGTGCGGCTCGAAGGCCGACGGTTCGCGACGCCGCTGTTTGTGGTGTTGCTGGTGGTGGAAACCACTGATCTCATCTTCGCCGTGGACTCGATCCCGGCCGTGCTGGCCATCACGCGCGACCCGTTCATCGTGTACACGTCAAACATTTTCGCCATCCTCGGGTTGCGTTCGCTGTACTTCGCGTTGGCGGGCGTGATGAACCTGTTCCACCACCTGCACTACGGCCTGTCGGCCATCCTGGTCTTCGTCGGCGCCAAGATGATCCTCGGTCACTGGTACGAAATCCCCACCGGCATCGCGCTCGGTGTGGTGGCTGTCCTGCTCGCGCTGAGCATCATCGCCTCGCTCATCTGGCCGGAGAAGAAGGATTAGATTATCAGCATGCAGTCGCCGTAGCTGAAGAAGCGGTACCGCTCGTGCACGGCTTCCTCGTAGGCGCGCAGGATCAACTCCCGGCCGGCGAACGCGCTCACCAGCATCAGCAACGTGGACTTCGGTAGGTGGAAGTTCGTCAGCAGCACATCCACCACTCGAAACTCAAACAGCGGGTGAATGAAGATGTCTGTTGCGCCTGACGCCGCCCGCAGCTCGCCGGCTGTCTCCAATGTTCGCGCCACCGTTGTGCCGACGGCGACGATCCGCTTGGCAGACTTCATTGCTGCAGCGGCCTCGGCGCTGATGGTGAACTTCTCGGCGTGCATCTTGTGTTGTTCGATGTTCTCGACTTTCACCGGACGGAACGTGCCGATGCCGACGTGCAGCGTGATGAAGGTGTGTTGGAACTTCGCCAACATCTCCGGCGTGAAATGCAGGCCCGCTGTCGGCGCGGCAATCGCGCCGGGCGTTTGTGCGAACACGGTTTGGTAGCGGTCGCGGTCGGCGGTGGTGGCGGGGCGATCAATGTACGGCGGCAACGGCGGTTCGCCGTGATGTTGGAGGAAGGAGTCAACGTTGCCGGTGAAATGCAGGACGCGTCCGCCGAAATCGGTTTCGCCTTCGATGGCGGCAGACAACCACGGCGTGAAAAACAAGTTGCGGCCAACCTTGGCGCGGTGGCCGGGTTTGACGAGGGCGCTCCAACGGTTGTCGCCGAGGTTCTCGACGAGCAGCAGTTCGATCAGCGGTTTCGTGGACCAGATGCGGGCGGGGATGACCTTGGTGTCGTTGAGGACGAGCAGGTCGCCGGGTTGGAGATGGGTGGCGAGGTTGCGGAAGTGGTCGTGGCGGATTTCTCCCGTGGCGCGGTTGACAACCATCATGCGCGAGGCGGCGCGGTCGGCCAGCGGTTGCTGGGCAATCAACTCGTCGGGCAGACGATAATCGAAGTCGGAAGTTTTCGCTGTAACAACCGGGGTCAAATCTTCCTGGGCATCTTGGTCCAGACGCCTTTTTTCTTGGCGCTCTTGACGCAGGTCTCAATGAACGCAATGCCCATCCAGCCGTCTTCGACGTTGGCGTATTTGCTGCCGTCAATGGCGACGGGTTTGCCAGTGGCTTTCCATTTGCGGACATCAGCCTCGAAGCAGCGGTGCAGACGCGCGAAGGCGTCGTGGAACGCTTCGCCGTGGCCGGGCGGGATGTTCGGCTCGGCCATGAGGTCTGCGGGAAGGTCTTTGAGGAAGCCGTCGTTGGCAACGACGCAGCCGCGGTAGTAGGTGCGGTCGGGCTGGCCCATGAGGCTGACGGTAATGTACTCGGAGTCTTCCTGGCGCCAGCGCAGCGAGCCTTTGGTGCCGCAGACCACGATGCCGAGATCATTCTTGTGGCCGACGCAGATCTGGGAGGCGCGAACGAGAGCTTTCGCGCCGTTGTTGAGCTTGCAATAGATCGTGAAATGATCGTCAAGCTGGCGACCGGGGAGGAAGGACTCCAGTTGGGCGGAGAGCTCGGTGACGTTGAGGCCGGTCACGTAGCGCAACTGCATGAGCGCGTGCGTGCCGATGTCGCCGCCGCAGCCGGAGGCGCCGGCGAGTTTGGGGTTGACGCGCCAGGAGGCTTGTTGCTGGCCGGTGTCTTCGAGCTTGGTGGCGAGCCAGCCTTGGATGTAGTAGCTGTCCACCCAACGGACTTCGCCGAGCAATCCGCTGCGGACGATGGCGCGGGAGAAACGGCTGGTCCAGTGGCCGAGGTAGGTATGAGAAACGCCAAAGGGGATGCCGGTCTTGCGGACCATTTTCACGAGATCGGCGGCTTGCGGGAGGTTGACGGTGAGCGGTTTTTCGCAGAACACCGGGATGCCGGCCTGGAGGGCTTTCATCGCGGGGTCGTAGTGGACGTGGTTGGGAGTGACGATGAGGATGTAGTCGAGCTTCTTTTCGTTGGGCAGTCCGGCTTGGGCGTTGATCATGTCGTCGTAGGACGGGTAGCCGGTGATGGGGTAGGGCCACTTGACGGCTTCTTCCATGGCGATCTTCGGATCGGGAAAGAGCGCGCCGGCGGTGACGCGGCGGGTGCCGTCGCTGTTGATGGCACGCTGGTGGGGCTGGACGATGAACGCGCCTTTGCCGCCACCGATCAAACCGACATTGAGGGGTCTTTCTGACATGGTGCTTTCTCCTTCGTTGTTGAAAGTGCGGGCGTAGTAAACCAAAACCTTCTTCCATTCACAAGTCTTTTGCGTTACAAATGCGGCATGAACCGTCGCGAGTTCCTTCGTTGTTCCGTCGGCGTGGTCGCGCTGGCGGGGGCCATGCCGCTGGCGTTCGGTGAATCCAATAAACGTCGCGCGCTCCGTCTCGGCGGGCCGGCGTTCGCCAAGGTGGACGATCCGGAGGAACTGGCGCTCGCGCACCGCAAGCTCGGCTATCGCGCGGCATATTGTCCGAAGGTGACGCTCGGCGACGCCGAGCGGGTCCGCGCGTTGCAGCAGGCGTTTGCCAAGCACGACGTTGTGATCGCGGAAGTTGGCCGGTGGTGCAACCTGCTCGACGCCGATGCCGAGAAACGTCAGAAGAATCTCCAGAACGTGACCGATGGCCTTGCGTTGGCGGACGCCATCGGCGCGCTTTGTTGCGTGGACATTGCCGGGTCGTTCAGCACGACGCAGTTGTATGGACCGCATCCTGATAATCTCACGCCGAAGTTCTTCGATGCCGTCGTCGAGAACGCGCGGAAGATCATTGACGCCGTCAAACCGAAGCGGGCGAAGTTCTGCTACGAAATGATGGGGTGGGCGATGCCGGACAGCCCGGACTGTTACCTCAACATGATCAAGGCCGTGGACCGCGCCGCCTTCGCCGTGCATCTGGACCCGTGCAACATTGTCAATTCACCGGAGAGATTTTACCGCAACCGCGATTTGTTGAACGAATGTTTCGATAAATTGGGCCGGTGGATTGTGAGCTGCCACGCGAAAGACTTGGCGTGGGACGTGGAAATGAACGTCCACTTCCGCGAAGTCGCGCCCGGCAAAGGTTCGCTCGATTACGCCACGTACCTGCGACGGCTTGCCGGGCTGCCACACAACCCACCGTTGATGATTGAACATCTTGCGAAGCCGGAGGAGTACGTCGTTGCCGCTGCGTACATCGTCGGCGTCGGCAAACAGGAAGGTCTGAGTTTCGAATAACACAACAGGAGAATCCCATGAATCCACATTGCCATTGCACATGCTGTTCGCATTCCAACTCCGTCAGCGACGGCGTCACGCGCCGCGAATTCCTCTGGCGGGTTGGCGCCATCGCCGCCGGTGGCGTGGCGCTTCACACGCTCGATGGTTTCGCCGCCGACACCGGGCCGCAGCGGCCGGCGCGGGTGCGCAAGACGTTGAAAGTCCAACCGGTGCTCATGTACAGCACGCCAAAACGCCGGGAGGGCACCAGTTGGCGGGGCTGGGGCGGCATTCAAACCGATGCGGACGCTGAGAAGGAAAAAATCCGCATCAACGCCGAACTGACGAAGTTGAAGGAACAGGCCGACTTTCCGGTTGAGTTCCTGCCGCTGGTCGCCGGCAAGGGTGGCGACGAAGCGGTGAAGGCTGTCGGCAGTGCGGAGTTTGACACGATGTTGCTGTACGCGGCGGGTGGCTCGGGGGCGGAAAAACTGGTGAAACCGGGACAGCACAACCTGATGTTTTTGCGCCACGAGCCGGGGCCGGTGTATCTCTGGTACGAGATTGTGCATCCGCGGTTCCTCCGCAAGATGGTGGACGAGTACGCGCCGAGCGGCATGGATGTCTGGGATGTGGTCGTGGACAAACAGGAGGACCTGCTCTGGCGGTTGCGGGCGTTGAGTGGGTTGAAGAACACGCTCGGCAAACGCATCGTCGCCATCGGCGGCGCGGGTGGCTGGGGCGCGGGCGGAAAACGGGCACCGGCCATTTCGAGGGAACTCTGGAAGATGGACATTGTGGATTATCCGTACAAGGAGCTTGCGCCACGTTTGCAAGCTGCCTATCAGGACGCCGCGTTGGTCAACCGTTGCAGTGATGCGGCGCGCCGGTTCCTGCGGCAGTGGGGCGTGTCGCTTCACACGAAGACGGAGTTTGTGGACCGCGCGTTCGTGCTCACGGAAATCTTCAAGGACATCATGGACGAGGCCAAGACCGACGCCATCACGGTCAATGCCTGCATGGGCACGATCATGGGCATCTCCAAGACGACAGCCTGCCTGCCGTTGAGCCTGCTCAACGACGACCACTACCTCGCGTTCTGCGAATCGGATTTCGTGGTGATTCCGTCCGGCATCCTGCTGCACTACATCTCCGGCAAGCCCGTCTTCCTCAACGACCCGACCTATCCGCACGACGGCATCGTGACGCTGGCGCATTGCACCGCACCGCGCAAGATGGACGGCCACCACACCGAGCGCACGAAGGTGTTGACGCATTTCGAGTCCGATTACGGCGCCGCGCCGAAGGTCGAGATGCGCCTTGGCCAGATCACGACCAACCTCGTGCCGGACTTTGCCTCCAAGAAATGGGTCGGCTTCGCCGGCACCATCGTGGGCAATCCGTTCCTGGACATCTGCCGTTCGCAGGTGGACGTGAAAATCCACGGCGACAGCGCCGCGTTGCTCGAACAGATGAAGGGATTCCACTGGATGCTCTCCTACGGCGACTACCTGAAGGAAACCGGCTACGCCCTCAAGAAAGTGGGCATCGAGTTCCTCAACGTCAGCGCGTCGAAATCCGTCTGAGCGAGAGAAGATCGGCTGGTGGCGAACAATGTCTTGATAATCGTCGTTGGATGCTTTCTTGCGGCCGCCGCTCCGGCATGGTCGCAAATCATCGCGCTCGACAATATCTCCGCCAATGCGCTGGCGAGGTTTGACCGCGCTCGTGCGGTGTTTGACGAGCGGCTTCGCATCACCAGCATTGAGGACAATGCGGTCATTCCGAGGAACCATCTGCACCCGATTGTGGAGTGGGAGACGCCGGAGAGTTACAGTGCGGCGTTTCTGGTCGAGTTGAAGTCCACGAAGAGGACGCTGGAGGTGCTGCTGCGGAAGGAACCGCGCTGGCAGCCCGACGGCGACGAGTTCGCGGGACTGCTGGATGACGGCGAGATGTTGGTCACGGTTTACCGGTTGAACCTCGGGCTGACCACGAAGAGCCGGCCTGTCCGGCTGGTGGTGTCGGAACGGGCGCTGGCGGATCGGATCATCTTTCGAGTGGTGCCGCTGTACTTCGTCCCCGGCGAGCCGGTGGGCATCAAACTGTTGTTCCTCCACCAGAAACAACCCGACCTGCTGCTGAGGGTCGAGCGGGCCTGCGTTGGCTGCCACGCCTACGCGCTGGACAGCGCCATTTTCAACTGCGTCCTGAAAAAGACCCGCAAAGCCGTGACCTTGCAGCGCAGCGACCGCGGGTTTCGCCTCAACCGTCATGTCTTCGACCAGTTCTCCTTCGTCTCGCTTTCCCCCGACGGCAAGTACGCCGCCGTGGTCAAGAGTTCCGTGGGAAAAATGGTGACAAGGAAGGACCTCATCGAGCCGTTCGATCTCGTGTACAAATCCGCAGACATCCACATCTACAACTTCGAAACCGGCACCATCGCGCCGTTGCCGGGCGCCAGCGACCCGCGGTTCAACGAGGACATGCCGTGGTTCAGCCCCGACGGCAAATACGTGCTCTTCTCCCGCTATCAAGTCGTGGAGAAGAAAAGGAAGAACCCCACCATCGAGTCCATGGACCTGTACCAAGTCCCCTTCAACGACGGCAAAGGCGGCGAGCCGGTTCCGATCCCCAATGCTTCCGCCAACGGCATGCACCACTACTTCGCCCGTTACGCGCCCAACGGCAAATGGATCTCGTTCTGCCGCGCCGACGGCCAGAAGGGAGTCTTCGCCCGCAAGGACAGCGACATCTACCTGCTCTCCCTCAACGACCACGCCGTGACCAAGCTGTCGTTGAATAGGGACGGCACGATGGACTCCTGGCACGATTGGTCATCCGACTCCCACTGGCTCATCTTCAGTTCCAAGCGCGACAAGAGCCAGCTCACCGCTATCTACCTGTCCTACATTGACGACAACGGCAAAGACCATCCACCCATCAAGGTGGCTGATGAACGGGGCGGCAAGACCAACACACCGCAGTTCGCGCCCCCAACGCTCGCCCTCGAAACCGCCGGCAACGTCACCGAGTACATCTACGGCTGCTTCAAGTAGCTTGTTACTTGAGCGTCTTCTTCAGGAAGGCGAGGCCCTTGATGGCGATGTCCTCGCGTTTCGGTTCGATCTTGCGCCAGATCGCGGCGGCCTTCGCGATAATCTTCACGTCCTTCGTGAACGATTCGATCACCACGTCGCCGTTGTATTTCACGGCCTTGAGCGCCTTGGCGATGCCGGGCCAGTCAATGTGATCGTTGCCCGGCGTGCCGCGGTCGCTGCCGCAGGCGTGGAAATGGCCGAGATGTTTGCCTGCCCTGCGGATGGCGCACGGCTGGCATTTCTCCTCGATGTTCATGTGGAACGTGTCGAGGTGCAACTTCAACGCGGGGCTGCCGACGTCCTTGAGCATCTTCAACGCCTGGTCAACGGTGTTGATGAAGTCGGTCTCGAACCGGTTCAACGGCTCCATGCAGATGAGCTTGCCCTTTTGCTCCGCGTATTTGCAGAGGGCCTTGAGGTTCTTGACGACCGTGGCCCATTGCTTCTTGTAGTCGTCCGGTTCCACCGCCTCAGCACGACCCACCGCCGAATAGACCGGCCCGATCAAGCGCGGACAATCCAGCACGACCATGATGTCAATGCACTTCTTCATGTAGTCGAGCGCGTTCTGCTGCACCTCGGGCGTCCCGCGCAGGTCGCGGTCCGGTCCGAGACAGGCGCAAGCCGAGCCGCAAACCAGCCCCGCCTTGTCCAGTTCGGCCTTCACAAAAGCGGGACAGAACCCGGCGGGATCATCAATGCCGATCTCGACGGTCTGGAAACCCCATTTCTTGAAGGTCTTGAAGAGCTTGGTGCTCTCGTTGGTGAACGGAAACGTATAGAGGAATGTATTGATGCCGAATCTCATAGTGGCGCTTTCCTTACGCCGCCGCGCCCGGCGATGCAATCTCTTTTTTCATGGACGCCCGGCCGAAACACCGGCCACCGCCCTAAGGACGCTGTAGCTTGGCCGTCCAAAACCCAGCCGGAACAAAACCGGAACATGACGCTGACATCCGGAGGGCGCTGCTCCGTCAGCGCCTTCGGCTGATTCACGCTGGTTTGACCAACGCGGCGTCATTTCTCACGCAAACGAGCCACGAGTGCGCGACTGATTTCTACGTCCTTCTGCCAAGTGGCATTCGTGCGGTCGAGTACGGAGAGACGTTCATCAATGGCCAAGCTGGCTTCGGCATGGTGGAGCGCCTCCGACCGGTTCCCTTGCTTGTCGTACAATTGAGCGATAATCTTGTGACTATAGGACAGGTCGCGCTGCCAGGCGGCGTTGCCGGGGTCCTGCCGGGCCAGCCGCTCGGCAATCGCCAACGACTGCCGGTAACTGGCCAGCGCCCCGGCCAGGTCGCCTTGGGCGCGCTGCACGTCGCCGAGCTTGTTGTAACTG
>Ga0163200_1001048_pt1 | contig 10628 bp, 12 predicted proteins | sample PL_2010_200m_FD_113535 | JGI IMG/M metagenome (GOLD analysis project Ga0163200, IMG submission 113535) | Freshwater microbial communities from Powell Lake, British Columbia, Canada to study Microbial Dark Matter (Phase II) - PL_2010_200m | ecosystem: Environmental > Aquatic > Freshwater > Lake ... | reverse complement strand
GTTGTAATAGTGTTGTTAGCATATCTTGTCTTTATTGGAGTCCCGTCGAGCAACTACGAGGTCAGCCAGGCTATCGCAGATAAAGCTAACCTGACAGACAAAGTGATACTCATCAACGGAACTATGGTTCAGGGGACGGATAAATGGGACAGCTTTAACCGAACTCTGACATTTAAACTCACAGATGGCATCTCCACAATAGATGTCGTCTTTACTGGAGACAAACCCAATCTTCCGCCACAGGAAGATAATGAAAACAATGTCCAGGCTGTTGTCACAGGTAAGTTTGACGACAATGATGTGTTCAGGGCTTACCAGATGCTTACGAAATGCCCTTCAAAGTATGAGGGGGCTAATAATATAACTGATACTGCGAAATAATAAACCAGTGTCTGAAAGCCTTTCCAAATCCGGGAAAGAAAACGTGGTTATCTCTGATTGATAACCAAGTTTTTTACTTGATTGGATTTAATGGTGGTGTACTTCTTCTTTTTCAGCAACTCGTCTTTTCTTCGTATCCTTACAGGCTTCAAAACAGCTATCACACAGGGCTTTATTGACTTCCCTGTGATATGGTTCCTGAAATATAGGTATGTTGACCTTTGCCTGGAATAAAGGTACATTCTTTATACTGCAAAGGTCGCATTTCTTAGCATTAGAGGGTACCCTGTTCAGGTTCGCCTTAAGACAGATTTCAAGACATTCTTCATTTATCCCGCGCCATGTGCCTGTGGGGTAGGCTAATCTTACACGCGGGTCGTTAACTTTTACAGGACACAGGGTGGGTCTTGCCACACCGCATAGTTCACAGTCTGCCATAATTATCTCACTCCTAAAACAGATGCTGCATTCATTGCCATATTAATCACTGGTTCTGGATACAATCCTATTCCGATCGTTCCTATGACAGCAAGAAGTAACGCTATCACGTATGGAAGAGGTTCATGTATCTTTTCCCCTTCAGGCGGCAGCACATACATGTATCTTATTACGCGCGCATAGTAATAGATCGAGAGAGCGCTGTTCAATATAGCTATTATCACGATTACCAGAAGCCATGTGCTTGCTGTGCTCACTGCTTCGATCGTGACAGAATAGAACAGCACGAACTTGCCTATGAAACCTGCTGATGGGGGAATGCCGGCAAGAGCCAGGAAGAACACGAACAGGGACAGCGCGGTTATTGGCGCGCGTTTTCCGAGCCCTGCGAAGTTGGAAATATCATCTGTGTTCTTTGCGTTCTTATTATCAGACAGTACCATGTATCCCACAACTGCCACTGCAATGAACGCCCCGCCTTTCATTAGAGCATGACCAAGAGCAAGGAGGACGCCTCCTGCTATTGACATCTGTGTCATTACCACGAATGCCAGTGCTATGTAGCCTGCCTGTGCTATGGATGAATATGCAAGCATTCTCTTGATGCTCTTCTGTGATATCGCAACAACGTTGCCGTATGTCATTGTAATCACTGCAAGGATCGCGAATACTATCTGGATGTCAGCACGTACTGCTACGAGAGCAAGCACCAACACTCTGAACGCAGCCACAAATCCCATTTTCTTTGAGCCTGCGGCAAGAAGCGATGAAACCACGGAAGGTGAACCTTCGTATGTATCTGGTGCCCACATATGGAACGGTACAAGAGCCATCTTGAAACCAAAGCCAGCGACAAGGAATACCATTGCCAGTACATCAATTCCTGACACCTGGGCAGTCTTGAAATATGCAAGTATCTCAGGGATGTTGGTACTGCCTGATACCCCGTACACCAGCGACATACCGAACAGCATCAGCGCTGATGAGAGGGAACCTATTATGAAATACTTCAATGCAGCTTCAAGCGAAGCAGGGTTCTTTTTCTCAAATCCTGCAAGCACATACGTTGACATGCTGGCAAGTTCAAAACCCACAAAGAGGGATAACAGGTCATTCGCTGAAGCCACGACCATCATACCAACAGTTGCAAGGAGGATGAGAGCGTAATACTCATCCTGGTTGCGGTTATCCTTGAAATATTGGATAGAGGCTATCACTGCAAGCAGTGAAACAACTAAGAAAATTATTTTGAATATCTGGGACAGTGGATCGACCACAATCGCATTGTAGAAGAAGCTTCCTTCTCCTGTTTTTCCAAGGATCATTACAAGAGAAGCCGCAAGTCCAATTGCAGAGACGTATCCTATCATATTCTTTGATTTATCACTTACCAGAAGACCGATCAATATGACTGCCAGAGCAAGGACGGTCAACAGTATTTCTGGCGCAAGTAAAATAAAACTCATACTATCACTCCTAAAAGACCTGCTGCATCCCTGACAAGCGGCGTCGCTGTTGCTGTCATCATATTAAGCACGGGGTTCGGATAAAGCCCGAAGAATATTATCAGAAGCACAAGAACAGCCATGGAAGCGATCTCATAGTTCGCTCCATCATGGATATGCCCCAGCTTTTCGTTGAATGTTCCGAATACGGCGCGCTGCATTGCCCAGAGATGGTAACCCGCTGTGAACACGATTCCAAAGAGAGCCAGTATCACGAATGTAGGCAGGTTGGCATACGAATTGAGAAGCACAAGTAACTCAGCGATAAATCCGCTCATTCCTGGAAGTCCAAGAGATGCCAGGAACCCTGCAAGCATCACGAAGGTGAGTTTTGGCATGTGCTTTGCTATCCCGCCAAGATCGCCTATTATCCTTGTTCCTGCTGAATGTTGTATTACTCCGCAGGACATGAACAGAACGCAGGTGATAAGACCGTGTGAGAACTGCTGGAACATGGCGCCGCTCACTGATAACGGAACAAGCGCGGCTGCGCCAAGGGTCACATATCCCATGTGGCTTATGCTTGAATACGCCACCATCTTCTTGAGGTCGCGCTGGGCAAGTGCAAGGAATGTGCCGTAAAGGATGCTGAGAACTCCTATTATCGCCATCAGCGTGATCATTTTTCCAGGTGAATCCGAAAATGGAAGCAACGGTACTATCACCCTGAAAAGACCATATCCGCCCATTTTGAGCAGCAATGCTGCAAGTATGACACTACCTGCTGTTGGTGCTTCGACATGCGCATCAGGAAGCCATGTGTGAAATGGAACTGCAGGCATTTTTACGATGAAACCGAACAGGAGTCCGATGAATATCGCATCTTTTATTGTGATCACGTTCGTTATTAGCCAGCCTTCAAGCAGTGAATAGTTCTTGAGCAGATGGAACATGTTAAAATCTGGTGAGCCCGTGATTTGCCACGCATTAAAGTACAGTGCAAATATCGCAAGCAGCATCACAAGACTTGCAATGTGGGTATATATGAAGAACTTAATAGCAGCATAGTCCTTGCGAGGTCCGCCCCAGATGCTTATCAGGAAGAACATGGGTATGAGCACTATCTCCCAGAATATGTAGAACACGAAAAAGTCAAGAGAAGTGAAAACTCCGAGTACCCCTACGAGTTCAAGGAGTATGAGACCGTAGAACTTGTTGGCTTCTTTTGTCTCACCCCATGCAAAGATCACCGTAAGCGGGATCACAATGCATGAAAGAAGGACAAGAGGCATTCCTATCCCGTCCACACCAAAACTGAGGGTTATTCCAAGACTTGGGATCCATGAATGTATTTCATCGAGCTGGATGCCAGTGACAGAAGGATCAAACCTGGAGAGCATTATCAACGAAATAAGAAGTGAGATGCCTGATGACACCAATGCCACTACCCGTGCTTGCTGTCTTGTCTTTGTAAGGAACGCAATGAGCGCTCCAATTAACGAGATAGCTATCATTAATGAAATATATGCAGTCATCTTAAATACCTCCGCCGAGCTTGAGCAAGAGCAACAATAAACCAACTCCAAGCAGGGTAACCGATGCGTAGTTCTGGACCACACCTGTTTGCAGTTTCCTCGCAGTTTCACCAAGGAAGAATGTGGTCTTTCCTATGATATTATCGATAACAAGTCCGTCTATTATCTTCCTGTCCACGAACTCGCCTGACTGTGCAACCACATCATGTGTCAGTTTAACGCCTATAATATTAGCGCCAATGGTTGGCTCATAATATCTGTTTAGCAGAAGTTTGTAGAGTGGATTGCTGGATGAAATTATCTTGCTCATGTCAAGCCATCTCTTATAGTATATTGCATAGGATATCAGGAAGCCAAGCACACCTACAATTACAGGGAGAAGGATAACGATAACAGGTATTTGTGGTGCTTCACCTTCATGACCAGCCATCTCAACTCCCATAAGTTCAAAGTTCTTTTCAAGATAACCATAGAACCCTGCCTGTGTGAAGCCGAAGAACAGAGCAAGAATTGCTAGTATCATGAGCGGTCTCGTCATTACGTTCGGGGATTCATGTGGATGCCTTTCTGAACGCGGCTTCCCTGTGAAAGCCATGAACCACAATCTGAATATGTAAATGGATGTCAGAAGGGCTGCTATTACAGCAAATGCGTATGGGATCATATCGCCTGTTTTTTCTCCATACTCGAAAGACCCCTCGATGATCATGTCCTTGCTGAAGAAACCCGCAGTGCCTATATTGAGGAATGGAATACCGATGCCTGCAAGAGAAAGCGCCGCTATCATCATTGTTATGGCTGTGATCTTCATTTTGCTGAAAAGTCCCCCCATCTCACGGATATCGTTCGTACCCATTGCATGGATAACGCTCCCTGCGCACAGGAAGAGAAGAGCCTTGAAGAAGGCATGGCTTATCAGATGGAATATGGATATTCCGACTGCTTTTGCCCCAAGTACCGCGCCTGCGGTTCCAAGAGCCAGCATCATGTAGCCCAGCTGACTGACCGTTGAATAAGCAAGCACTCTTTTTATATCGTTCATTACAAGCCCCATCGTTGCTGCAAAGAGCGCAGTGAATCCGCCAATGTATGCCACTATGAGCAGTGCGTCGGGTACATGGGAGGGGAAAAATGAAGGATACAGTTCGCCCAGAGTGGACGGGGTTGCAACGAACATTGGGAACGTCCTGGCGACAAGATAAACGCCTGCCGTAACCATCGTTGCAGCATGGATCAAAGCTGAAACTGTGGTCGGACCTTCCATGGCATCAGGCAGCCACCCGTGAAGAGGGAACTGACCACTTTTGCCGACTGCGCCTCCGAAGAACAGCAGGGTGATAAAGGTGAGCTGGGTCGGATCTATCAGATGTGCTGCTTCGAACATGGTCTTGAATTGCAGAATGAAATTACCATGCTCAGGTGTGAAAAGCCCTTTGTTTATGAGCACATTCAGATTGACATAAAGAAGTACAATACCTGCAAGGAACAGCACATCCCCTATTCTTGTAACGAGGAAAGCTTTCTTTGCAGCAGCGGCTGCTGATGGTTTGTGGTACCAGAACCCGATCAACAGGAAAGAGCACACCCCCACAAGTTCCCATGAAATGAAGAACTGGAGGATGTTGTCAGAAAGCACAACACCCAGCATGGCTGCTGTAAACAACGCGGTTTCCGCAAAGTACCTGGGTTTTGCAGGGTCGTGCGACATGTATCCAACCGCATAAATATGAATGAGAAGGCTTACGAATGTTACCATCATCAGCATAACCACTGCAAGCGGATCGATCAAAATGCCAATATTCATGTTGGCGAACCATGGCCAGGACTGCTGGACAATTCCATCCTTCGGATATATCTCAAGGAAAACACCGAGTGAGATGATGAATGAACCTGCAATCGCAGCGATGGGGAAATATGCCCCCCCATGAGGGAGTTTCTTACCCAAAAAGAGCGTCAATACGAACGCAATCACTGGTAACAGCACAATAAAGGCTGGAAAAATTGAGTCTGGTTCACTGAACATTTTACCACCTCAAAATATTGATATTATCAAGATTGATGGTATCCTTCACCTTGAACAGCGCAACAAGGATCGCAAAACCAATGGCTGCTTCCGCTGCCGCAATGGCTATCGAGAACAGTGCAAATACCTGACCTGAGGCATCTCCGTTGAAGCTGGAGAATGCCACCAGATTGATGTTAGCAGCATTAAGCATCAGTTCGATGCACATGAGGATCTTTATTCCACTTCTCTGGGTGATGATCCCATACGAACCGATCGTGAATATCATCGCAGATATTATGAGGAACATGAAGAGATCAGCCATCAGTATACCTCCTTTTTGGCAATATACAGCGCACCGATCAGGGCTGCGACCAATAACAATGACAGCAGTTCAAAGGAGAAGACATAATCTGTGAATATTCCCCCTGCGCCGTTAGCAAGTGTCTCGACGCTTATCTCATTTGCCAGGTCTTTTCCTGACCAGACCCTGACGCTGTCATCTATAGATATGAACATAACAGTGAACAACAGCAAAGCAACAATTAAATTAAATATCTTATTCAGCATTCTCTTCCTCTCCTTTTCTGGTTAACATTATAGTGAATAATATCAGGGTCACGACCGCCCCTACATACACAAGCACCTGCGCCCATGCAACAAATTCGGCTTTCAGAAGCAAGAAAAGTCCAGCTGTACCCATGAACGTACCTGCAAGATATACAGCACTGTGGACTAACTTTTTTGATAAGACCACCATGATCGACGAGATTATCGTGATAATAGAAATAATTAAAAATACGATATCCATTATTTACTCACCTCTTTCTTGAACAAAATCCTTTCTGGACCGTACACCAGGCTCTCCCTGGAATAATCAGCCAGTTCATAATCTCCTGTCATTTTTAAGGCATTCATCGGGCACGCATCCACGCACAATCCACAGAACAGGCACATGCCAAGATTGAACTCCGGGAACCATCTCGTTCCATATTTTACTATCGTGATAGTGGAATTGGGACAGTTCGTCTCACATATACCGCAGCCGATACATGCGTCCTCGTCCACTGCATGCTTGCCTCTGAACCTTGGCGCCACCTTCATTCGCTCATAGGGGTACTGTACAGTTACAGTCTTTCTATCCCCTATCTGGAGAATGTGTTTCATCGTGACTATAAGCCCTTTTATTATACCGATCATTGCCCAATTCTTGCTTATCCATGCCATTTATATCACCCCGGCAGTTACCACAAATGCTGCAACCAGAAGGTTCAATAATGCCAGCGGGATCATGATCTTCCATCCAATATGAAGAAGCTGGTCTATCCTGACTCGAGGGACGGTGTCCCTCAACCACATTGCAAAGAAGATCACAGCATAGGTTTTTATTATGAAGTATACCAGCGAGGTGATCTGGATTGGTATTAACGGGATCGCAGGACCTGTCCAGCCGCCAAGGAAAAGGGTGACTATTATACCTGAAACTGCGAACATATGCGCGTACTCTGCAAGGAAGAACATGGCGAATTTCATGCCGCTGTATTCAGTGAAGAAACCTGCTACAAGTTCCTGCTCAGATTCCTGGAAGTCAAATGGAATGCGTCCCATTTCAGCAATGCACGCTATAAGGAACAGTATGAACCCGAGCGGCTGCAAAAATATGAACCATTTCGGAATTACCCCGAACCAGTAACCCTGCTGGGCATTTACAATATCCACTGTGCTCAGCGATCCAACGAATACGACCACAGCGATTGCAGTGATCGCAAGAGGGATCGTGTAACTTATGTCCTGAGCTACTGCCCTTATGGCGCCCATTAAAGAATATTTGTTGTTGGACGCCCATCCAGCAAGCAAAATTGATACTGGTGTTATGGCAGATATTGCAATTATATAGAGAAGCCCCACCCTCAGATCTGAAAGGATGAGCGATTCACCGAATGGAAGCGGGATATAAACCAGCAGTACAGATACGAATACAATGTAAGGAGCTATGGTAAAGATCCACCTGTCCGCAGTTGCAGGGATAATATCCTCTTTTCCAAGAAGTTTGATGCCGTCTGCAATAGGCTGGAACAGTCCGCGAGGGCCTGTGACCATTGGTCCATACCTTGCCTGGACCACAGCGAACATTTTTCGTTCAAGCCAGGACAGGAACATCACTGTAACAAGCGCGAAAGCAACAACTGCTGCAACTTCCACAAGGACGATTATTGCCCTGAGAACGAATTCCATTCCCATGTTCTCGAAGAATCCAAGTATAATGTTGTAAACTCCAATTGCATTAAGTATCGCAACTATCAAATCGTAAGCGTTTGGGTTTGTAATCATAATATCACCTGTCCACATCGCCAAGAACAATATCAATTGTACCAAAAGCCGCTATCAGGTCAGGTATCTTAAGACCTATGACCATTTTCGGCAAAGCCACAAGATTGCAAAATGATGGGGAGCGTATCTTGACACGGTATGGTTTTGTTGTGCCATCGCTTGCAACGAAGAAACCAAGTTCTCCTTTTGGCGCTTCTATCCTGCTGTAAACTTCACCTTCGGCTGGCGTGAATATTCTGGGGAAGTATGACGTGACAGCTGACGGTGCGCCTGTGTTTGGCGCAAAACTGTATCTCTGGTTAATAGTCTTTCCTTCGGGTAATTTATCTACTATCTGTCTCAGTATGTGCAGGCTTTCCCTCATCTCGTCCACCCTGACAAGGTACCTGGCATAGCTGTCTCCTTCCATGCGCATGCATGCCTTGAAATCAAGGTCTGAATATATGGAGTAAGGCTCTACTTTTCTTATATCATAATCCACGCCTGAACCGCGCATTGACGGGCCTGTCATCCCGTAATTTATGGCTTCTTCGGCGCTTATCACCCCAATATTCTTCGTCCTCATGAGGAATATTTCGTTACCGTTGACAAGTTCCTCGTAATCCACGATGCGCATATCCATATCTTTTATGAATTCATTGAGTTTTGGAATGAAGCCCTCGGGAAGATCTTCCCTCACCCCTCCCGGTCTAATATAATTGAAAGTCATTCTTGCTCCACAAAGACTCTCATAGAGCTGAAGGGCATTCTCTCTCTCCCTGAACCCGTACATTATCATGGTGGATCCTCCAAGATCTAACAGAAGAGATCCCATCATTACGAGATGGTTGATGATCCTGTTAAGCTCCATAACGAGCACACGGATGTACTCCGCCCTCAGCGGTACTTCTATACCAGCAAGCTCCTCCACGGCTTTGACAAAAGCATAATTGTTCGGCATCGCAGCAATATAATCCAGCCTGTCAGTGTATGGTATGAACTGAAGATATGTTTTCATTTCCCCGAATTTTTCAGTTCCCCTGTGAAGATATCCCACGACAATCTGGCAGTCCCTTATTATCTCACCATCCATCCTTAACTTAAAGCGCAGCACGCCGTGAGTACTGGGGTGCACAGGACCCACGTTCAAAAGAAGTGTTTCTGTTTCCATGTTACTTCCTCCTCAGCAGGTTTGACCCGTCAAAGCTTACTATATCTTCGCCATCCTCTCCGATGGTCACGAACTGTTCAGTGTTCATATCATAATCCTTCCTCAGTGGGTGACCGATCCATCCTTCTGGAAGAAGTATCCTCTTAAGATCCGGATGACCATTGAACTTTACCCCGACAAGATCGTATGTTTCGCGCTCAAGCCAGTCCGCAACTTTCCATATCGATATGACCGAATCAACTTCCGGAGATCTATGATCAAGAACCACTTTCAAAGCAAGGTTCTGTTTTTTCTTGTATGAGAAGAGATTATAAATTACTTCGATCCTGTCCACGCGGTCAACGCCTGTGATAACAGAAAGACTGTCAAAACCTAATTCCTTGACTTTTTCAGCCACTTTTAAAAAATCCTCTTTTCTGATAACAGCAAGCGGCTTGTTGGTCTGTATGCCCACACTGACAACTGAATTAGGAAGCAAATATTTCAATTCCTCTGCCGGGTTCATAAAGCGACACCTCGCTTTATGACAGACAGGGTATGCGAAGCATACCCTTCATTTGATAAAACTTTCTTAAAGTTTTTCATTTATTGAGCCCCCATTTTGCGCCATATCCTTCGTTCTTAATCTTTTCACGCAGCTGGATAATTCCGTAAAGCCACGCCTCGGGGCGAGGAGGACATCCAGGAATATATACATCCACTGGAATGATGTTGTCCACGCCTTTGAGGACGCAGTAGGATTCGCGATAAGGTCCTCCTGTGTTCGCGCAGCTTCCGACGGCGATCACCCATTTGGGTTCAGCCATCATCTCATAGAGCTGCTTTACCCTGGGCGCCATGCGCTTTGTCACGGTGCCTGCCACGAACATGAGATCAGCCTGCCTTGGGCTGGCTCTGAAAACTTCCATACCAAAACGGGCGATGTCGTGATGCGCCATGGACACTGCCATCATCTCGATCGCGCAGCAAGCAAGACCAGAAGTAACAGGCCACAGGGAACTAAGCCGCCCCCAGTTCATCGCCTGGTCAATAGTAGTCAAAAGAATAAATCCTTCTCTGTCCTTTGCTGCAAGAAGCGTATTGATAAGATTAGTATCTTCCAGCTTCTCAAGCGCTGTCTCAGGCTTTCTTTTTGTTATCCTTATTTTTGTTGTATCTATAGTTACTGGATCCACTCTAATGCCTCCTTTCTCCAGGCGTAAGCAAGACCGATAATAAGCACTTCAATGAAAAGCAACATCTCGATGAACCCCATCCCTCCGAGCGCCCTGAGCTGCACAGCCCAGGGGTACATGAACAGGACTTCTACATCAAAGATCAGGAAGACAATTACGATCATATAATAT
>Ga0163200_1001047_pt1 | contig 10629 bp, 8 predicted proteins | sample PL_2010_200m_FD_113535 | JGI IMG/M metagenome (GOLD analysis project Ga0163200, IMG submission 113535) | Freshwater microbial communities from Powell Lake, British Columbia, Canada to study Microbial Dark Matter (Phase II) - PL_2010_200m | ecosystem: Environmental > Aquatic > Freshwater > Lake ... | reverse complement strand
TTTCTACAGCAGGTCAAAAGCGGCGCAATCACCATCACGGATGAGACCATGACACGGTTCTGGCTCACCCTGGAGCAGGGGGTCCGCTTTGTTATTGATTGCATTGACAGGATGCAGGGTGGTGAGGTTTTTGTGCCTAAGATTCCCAGCATGAAGGTTACCGACCTGGCAGATGCCATTGCCCCGGGATTAGAGCGAAAAATCATAGGTATACGCCCGGGAGAGAAAATCAATGAAACTCTGATAACGGAAGATGAAGCCCGTCACGCGCAGGAATTCGATAGCTACTATGTTATTGAGCCGGAGTTTCCTTTCTGGCAGCCAGATGATCTTAAGGGTGGTAAATCTTTGCCCCGGGCTTTCACATATACCAGCGCCAACAATAGCCGGTGGTTAAGTCAAAAAGAATTAAAGGGGATGATAAAAGAGTTTTCCCCTGAAGCTCAGGCCTGACAGCAAGCGGAGAGCAAAATGCGAGATTTGACCAACCAGTTACCTCGTTTCGTAATGCCGATATTAAGACCACTGCAGCGGCTAATCAGAGGGCTTACTGTGTTTCAGCTGGTGGAGGAGCGTTAGATGGAACTGCCTGTAATCATGGGAGGCAAGCCAGTAAGGAGCAGCATGCTGCCTTATGGGCACCAGTGGATAGACGAAGAAGATATCACCGCCGTTGTTGAGGTGCTGAGAAGCGACTGGATTACCCAGGGGCCGAAAGTCGCTGAGTTCGAAAGGAAAGTTGCCGGGTATTGTGGCGCTGAATTCGCGGTGGCAATGTCCAGCGGCACGGCGGCGCTGCATGCCGCCTGCTCGGTAGCCGGAATCTCAGCCGGAGATGAAGCGATTACCACGCCCATCACCTTTGCAGCTACGGCAAACGCCGTAGTATATTGCGGCGGCAGGCCGGTCTTTGCTGATATAAGAGAAGATACGCTAAATATTGACCCGCGTGAAATCGAGAGGCGGCTCACGCCCAGGACAAAGGCGATTCTGCCGGTGGACTTTGCCGGGCACCCTGCCGACCTTGATGAGATCATGGACATCGCCCGCTCCAGGAAGCTCACAGTAATCGAGGATGCCTGCCACGCCCTGGGTGCAGAATACCGGGGACGCAAAACAGGCAGTCTGACCGATATGACTGTATTCAGCTTCCACCCGGTTAAACACATCACCACGGGTGAGGGCGGCATGGTTCTGACCAATAACAAGGAATACTACCAGCAGCTCAAAACATTTCGTCAACACGGCATAGTCAGGGACACCTGCGCCGGGCAATCCTGGTACTATGAGATAGTGCACCCGGGTTACAATCTCAGGCTTACCGACTTCCAGTGCGCCCTGGGCATCAGCCAGCTTAAGAAATTAGATCGCTTTATCGCCAGGAGGCGAGAAATAGCAGCAAAGTACAACGAGGCATTTGCTGAGATGAAAGAGATTATAACTCCTACAGAGGAAGAATACGTTAAAGCCGCATATCATATTTATGTCATTCAGTTGCGGACTGAGCAGCTAAAGGCGGGCAGAAAAGAGATCTTTGAAGCCCTGAGGGCAGAAAACATAGGAGTCAACGTCCATTATCTGCCGGTTCATCTCCATCCCTTCTATCAAAGGGAGTTCGGTTATAAGAGGGGTGATTATCCCCGGGCAGAGGCATATTATGAGCGGGCTATTACCCTGCCCCTGTTCCCGAGTATGAGTAACGATGACGTAGATTGCGTCGTGAGTGCAGTGAAAAAATCCTGTGTTATTACCGCAGGTGACCCGGTTGATTACTGCTGATTTCCACTTTTGCCGGTGCGTCATATCGCCGGATTTGGGAGAAGTATGAAAGTACTGATAATTAATGTTTGTCTAAGGCCGCACAGGACGGATTCCATTTTTTTCCCTATAGGGCTCGCATACATAGCCACTGCCATAAAAAGAGCGGACTTTGATTTTGAAATACTTGATTTAGACGCAGCAAGACTATCCGACGAAGATTTTGAGGAATATATTCGCAAAACTGATTTTGACGTGGTCGCCCTGGGCTGCATTGTAACCGGATATAAATATGTTAAGCAGTTAGCCGAAGTAATTAAGAAAAATAAAGACGTGTCGATTATTGCGGGAAACTCCGTTGTCACTTCAATTCCCGAGATATTATTAACCAAAACCATGGTAGATATCGGGGTCATGGGTGAAGGTGACATTACAATAGTTGAGCTATTGAGGGCAATTGAAAATAAAACTCGGCTGGAAGAGGTAAAAGGAATTGTTTTTAAAAAAGAGGGCAACGTAGTATTTACACTTGAAAGAGAGGTTATTCCAAACCTGGATGAACTTCCCTTTATCGATTATGAACTTTTTGACATGAAAGCCTATATTGATAAATTCAAATACAGTGTGAGTGAACCATACCCGGTTGCATTTGATAAGCTCAAAGCCTTACCGATAAATGCAGCCAGAGGATGCCCGTTTAATTGCACATTTTGCTATCACGTTTTTAGAAATAAAAAGTTCCGCATGCGATCAGCAGAAAACGTAGCCCGCGAGATAGAATACCTGCACGATAAATTTGGTGTGAATTATATCTTATTTTCGGACGATCTCTTCCTGGTTTCGAAAGAACAGGCAAATTATCTGGCAGATTGTTTTATAAGACAAAATATCAAGGTATTCTGGGATGCAAGTTGCAGGGCCGGTCTTTTCAAAGAGTCCGATTTAGAGCTTGCGCTGAAATTAAAGAAGGCAGGCTGCGTTTCTCTTGGATATTCCCTGGAATCCGCCAGCCAGGAAATTCTAAAGGCGATGAATAAAAAAATAACCGTCCAGGATTTTATTATTCAGACAGACCTGCTTCACAAAGCCGGCATTAATCCGGTAACGAGCTTGGTCATCGGCTATCCACAGGAAACAGAGGAAACGCTGAAGCTGACATTTGACTGCTGCTATGACTGCAATATATATCCCAGCGCGGGATACCTGCTCCCCCAGCCCGGTACCCCGATGTATGAATATGCCGTTAATGCCGGATTAATTAAGGACAAAGAAGAGTATTTATTGAACATGGGGGACAGGCAGGATTTTCGTATTAATCTAACGGGCATGAAGCAGGAGAGGATAGAGGAACTGGTCAGATATCACCTGAAAAGAATCTCTGACAAGATGCAACTGGGGTTAGATGAAGATCATCTTATTAAGACAGGCCACTACACACAAAAGGATATCCAGGAGCCTTAGTGCCTGCGCCTGACCGCGAAGAGAAGCCATTGGCATGACGCACGTCTGTAATATGTTTGTAATAAGCGGTTGCTATCCTATCTGAAAGGAGGGATATACGATGAAATACTGTAAGAGATGCTTGATGCCGGATACTCGTCCGGGTTCTATTTTCGATAAGGATGGCATCTGCCAGGCTTGCCGGAACTATGAAACACGGCAGAAAGTAGGCTGGAACCAGAGGCTTAAGAAGCTGGAAGCCTTTTGTGATAAATACCGGAGAAGCGATGGATACTACGATTGTATAATCCCTGTAAGCGGCGGAAAAGACAGCCATTTTATAACATATGTAATGAAAGAGAAGATGGGGATGAATCCCCTGCTTATTTGCGTGGCCGACCCGTTCACACATACTGCTGTTGGCACACACAATTTACGGAATCTCGGCGAGACTTTCAATTGTGACATAATTACGTTTAATGTGAGCATCGACCTGTTCAGACGTGTAACCAGGATTGGATTCGAGAAATTAGGCGAGCCGTTGCGCTTCATAGAGGCAGCAATATATACTGTACCTTTCAATTACGCAGTAGCTTTTAATATTCCCCTTGTTGTCTGGGGTGAGAATGCAGCTTTTCACTATGGCACTACCAGCGAGGATGGCTACAGTGCAAAAAGGTTTATTGAAGCCGGACACAGCGCAAGCGGCCAAAAACTTGGAGAGAAAATCACCGATTTCTGGTCCAAACGTGGTATACCGCTAAAAGAGATGAATGCAATCATTCCACCGTCACAGGAACAGTTGGATAAAGTCAAACCTGAGCCACTTTTCCTGAGCTACTTTGTGCCCTGGGATGATGAGAATAACCTGGCTGTTGCAAGAAGATTTGGCTTTAAGGATTTGCATCACGAATGGAAAAGGGAAGGCTGCATAGAAGACTATGCCCAAATAGATTCAATTGCCTATTTCGTTCATCTCTGGATGAAGTACCCGAAATTTGGGTTCTCCAGAACCACGGATATTGCCAGCCGCTGGATCAGGAAAGGGACAATAACCAGAGATGAGGGCAAGCTATTAGTTATGAAACATGACCATAAGCTGGACCAGCGCTCACTGGATGACTTCGTTAATTTAATGGGTTACGGTTTCCGTGAGTTCTGGGATATCGTGGAACCATTCTGGAACAGGAAAATATTTGAGAATATTAATGGTGAATGGAAGTTGAAAAATCCTGTCTATGGCGATATAAAGTAAAGGAGAGAAATGGATCAGACGACCAGACAGATGCAGGAGTGGGCAGGACAGTTTGGCAAGGAATACACAGACCGGAATGCCCTTTCCCTGGAGGAAACTGAGCTACTATATGGCAGGAATTATGGCATATTACGCTCACAAATGAATGCAGAATTCGTTGGTAAACTCAACCGGAATATGAAAATCCTGGAGGTTGGCTCGAATATCGGCATTCAATTGCTGTATTTACAGCAGGCTGGCTTTCAGAGCCTCTACGGCATTGAAATAAATGACTATGCTGTAGAGCTATCTAAAAGCCAAACAAAGGGTATAAACATAATCAAGGGGTCGGCCTTTGATATCCCTTTCAAAGACGGCTTCTTTGATCTTGTTTTTACCTCGGGCGTCCTGATCCATATCGCTCCACAGGACATTGGCAGGGTTGTAGATGAAATGTACCGCTGCACAGTAAAATATATCTGGGGTTTCGAGTATTACGCTGAAGCTTATACTCAGATAAAATATAGGGGGAATACTGGTTTGCTCTGGAAGACTGACTTCGCCAGCCTTTTTCTCAAGCGTTTCAGCGACCTGAAGCAGGTAAATGAGCGACATTATAAATACCTGTCCGATGAAAACATAGACACCATGTTCTTATTGCAAAAGGGGGCATGAGGTAACCGATTAATAATATTGTAGCTATTATTCAAGCACGAAACGGCGCCACCAGGTTGGCCGGCAAAGTATTGCTGGACCTGGCCGGGCGCCCGATGCTGGAGCGCGTGGTTAACCGCGTTAGACGCTCAAAAACTGTAAGCAATGTTGTAATTGCAACGACAATACAACCGGGTGATGATACTATTGTCGATCTATGCGAATCACACGGTTGGAAATATTTTAGAGGCAGTGAGACAGATGTTCTTGACCGTTATTACCAGGCGGCTTCCACCTTCAAGGCAGACATCGTAGTCCGTATTACTGCAGATTGTCCGCTCATTGAACCTGAGATCATTGATACGGTAGTAAATGAATTTCTGTCTGTTTACCGGGATGCCGATTACGTAAGTAATACTTTAATTCGCACGTTTCCGCGGGGTCTTGACGTAGAGGTCATCAGTTACACAGCCTTGTCAAAAGCCTGGCAAGAAGACCATGATCCTGCTTCACGGGAACACGTGACGCCTTATATATGGCGCCGACCTGAGAAATTCAGAATCCGTAACGTGGCTAACGACAGGGATTATTCGTATATGCGCTGGACAGTGGATACTGCTGAGGACATGGCTTTTGTTCGCAAGATTTATGACTATTTCAAAAATGATACCTTTAGCCGGCGGGAAGTTCTGGAGCTGCTGAAAGTGCACTCGGAATGGTTAGAAATCAACCGTGATGTTCAGCAGAAAATGGTTCCCTGAAACCAATGGAAAACCTAAACGGTGAACAGTTAATTTTAAGATCTGATGCCAGCACACAGATAGGCTCAGGCCACTTGATGCGCTGCCTGGCACTTGCTCAAGCCTGGAAGGACGCTGGCGGTAAGGTCACCGTCATCACGTCTTGCCAGGGCGAAGGGCTGCTCCAGCGGCTCAGGGACGAACAATTCGATATTAAACTGTTATCCAGTGCCTATCCTGACAAAGCTGATTGGAATTTTACCAGAGATATCCTGGCTGGCCATCCCGGTGCCTGGGTTGTGCTGGACGGCTACCACTTTGACGAAGTTTACCAGCGTCAGATAAAGGAAGCCGGGCATCGGCTGCTGGTTATTGATGATATGGCTCACTTGAAGCACTATTACGCCGACATCGTGCTGAACCAGAATTTGCATGCCGAACAATTGAATTATGCCTGCGAACCTTTTACCCGCCTTTTGCTGGGCGCGCGCCATGTGCTTCTACGACGGGAGTTCCTTGCCTGGCAGGAATGGCATAGGGCGATTCCAGAAGTAGCCCGCCGTGTGCTGGTGACCCTTGGGGGTGGTGATCCTGAGAATAACACGCTCAAGGTCATCAAGGCACTCGAGGAAGCGGATGTACATGACTTGGAAGCAAAGGTGCTTATAGGGGCAAGCAACCCGCATGCCGGCGCCCTTGAACAGGCAGCAAAGCAAAGCCGTATTCCCATCCGCCTTATGCGCGACGCAAAGAATATGCCTGAGCTGATGGCCTGGGCAGATGTGGCGATTTCCGGCGGCGGAACAACAGTCTGGGAGCTGCTCTTCATGGGAATACCTTCACTTTTCCTGATAGTGGCCGATAATCAGCGTTACACTACCGAATGCATAGAAAATCAGGGATTTGGAAAAAACCTCGGTACGGCACAGAATATATCCACTGAATCGTTGACTGAGGCGATTACCTCTTTTATGAAAGATTCTAATTTGAGGGCAACGATAAGCCGCAAGGCAAGACAGATGGTAGATGGACAGGGCGCTCAGCGTGTAATTAGCTCTATGAAGAGACTGAGAACTGGTGAATTGAAACTCAGGCCGGCAACTTTTGAGGATTGCCGCCTGCTGTGGGAATGGGCTAATGAACCGGCAGTACGAGCCGCATCATTTTCCACAGAGGTTATCCCCTGGGAAGAGCATGTAAGCTGGTTAAGGAGGAAGGTCTCCGAGCCAGGTTGTCACCATTATATTATTGTACTAAGCGGTAATGATTTCCCGATAGGGCAAGTGCGCTTTGATAGTATAGGCAATGAGGCAGAGATACATGTAAGCGTTGCTGCAGATTTGCACGGTCATGGTTACGGGTCTCAGGCAATTCTGATGGCGAGTAAGCACCTGTTTAAGGAAACAGTGATTACGCGGATTTACGCTAACATTAAACCGGATAATGGCAATTCTGTTTGTGCCTTTACCAAAGCAGGCTTTAAGCCTGATGCACCTGTTAAAGAAGTAAAAGGGCATAAAGCTGTGCAAATGGTTCTTGATAAAAACGCAGGAGATTCTTGAAGGATGCTCTTTATTACGATTGGTAACAGGAAAATTGGACAGGGCTTTCCCGTTTATATCGTGGCCGAGCTGTCCGCTAACCATCAGCAGCAGTTCAGTGAGGCGGTGAAACTGGTCGAAGCGGCCAAAGAAGCTGGCGCCGATGCGGTAAAGCTGCAGACCTATACCCCGGATATTATTACCATCGATTGCCGAAATGAGCACTTTAGGATTGGTAAGGGCACCATCTGGGAAGGCCGCTATCTATACGAACTCTATTCGGAAGCGTATACTCCCTGGGATTGGCAGCCCAAGCTAAAGAAAATCGCAGAGGAACTGGTGCTAACTCTTTTCTCCACGCCATTTGACAGGACGGCGGTGGACTTTCTTGAAGAGATGGATGTCCCGGCATACAAAGTAGCCTCATTTGAAATTGTGGATATCCCGCTTATCGAGTATATCGCCGGTAAGGGCAAGCCTGTGATAATATCCACCGGCATGGCTACACTGGAGGAGATATCTGAAGCCGTGCAGGCAGCACGCAGCGCAGGCGCTTCCCAGGTAGCGCTGCTCAAGTGCACCAGCGCCTACCCAGCATTGCCGGCTGAAATGAACTTGAGAACTATTCCCCATCTGGCAGAGACCTTTGGCATACCTGTCGGACTTTCTGACCACACCCTGGGAATCGCTGTGCCTGTAGCGGCAGTGGCTTTAGGGGCTTGCATTATTGAAAAACATCTCACCCTGTCAAGGAGTAATCCTGGCCCTGATTCCGCCTTCTCTCTCGAGCCGGGCGAGTTCAAGGCAATGGTCGACGCCATCCGTACAGCAGAAGAAGCGCTCGGCGAAGTCAGCTACAAGGTAAGCGAACAGGAGGCCAAGAGCCGCGTTTTCCGCCGCTCACTTTTTGTGGTCAAGGACACTAAAGTAGGGGATACATTTACAGAGGAGAACGTGCGCTCGATAAGGCCGGGTTACGGTCTCCATCCCCGCTGCCTGGGAGAGGTGATGGGAGCAAGGGCAGCCAGGAATATTGCCAGGGGAACACCGCTCACCTGGGATATGATCTTGAAATGAGAGTGGGGTGTAGCCTTTTCAACAAAGACCATCAATTAGATGGCCCTGAATGCAAATGAGTGCGGTTAGAAGTCATCTTATTGAAACATACTGATGTTAGAGCACTTTCTGAAGCTTGCCCGAAAAAGCGCTGTATATCTATTGGCCACTGGTATACCGGTGTTTCTCGGCGTGCTGCTGCTGCCACTATATACACGCTTTCTGACGCCTGAAGAATATGGCATTACCTCCGTTGCAGCATCAGTCACAGCGTTTCTAAGCATCTTCTGCCAACTGGGGTTGCTTGCCGCGTATCTCAGGTTCTACTTCGACTATAGGCAGAATGGTGCTGAGCTAAAACGTCTCATCTCTACGGTAACGATCTTCCTTACGTTGTATGGGCTGGTGCTGAGCACCACAATCACGCTCTTCGGTCAACCACTCGAAATGCTTATACCCGGCGTCGCCTTCTCGCCTTACATCCAGATGGCAGTGTGGTCAAGCTACTTCAGCCTCATATTCATGCTAAGGTTGGGCCTCTACCAGGCTGAGCAAAAAGCAAATAAATACCTCCTCTTCAGCGCTGCACAAATCGCCGTTACGACAGTACTGACCATCCTGCTGGTCGTGTTCTTGAAGCAAGGTGCACTGGGATACATCGGCGCTCAGCTCGTCAGCAACGCCATTTTCAGCGTCGTCTCCCTGTGGCTGCTGCGCCAGCACCTTGCGCTGATTGTCGATCCAACTAAGCTAAAAGCCGCGCTGAGGTATGGGCTGCCTCTGATATTTCATTCGTTAGGCGCATGGATGTATAGTGCAGCCGACAGGCTGTTACTCAACGACCTGGTCGGTACAGCCGAAACCGGCTTGTATACCGTCGGCTTCCAGGTCGGCCAGGCGGTCAATCTGATAGCCAGTGTCATAAACTTCGCCTGGAGCCCATACTTCTTTTCCCTGATGGCAGATAGGGGTGACGCCGCAAAAGGGGAAGTGGGGAGGTTCACTACGTATTGGGTGATGGCAATGTGTTTTGTCTTTCTGCTCATCAGCGTTTTCTCGCGCGAGCTCGTTGCGCTTCTGGCGGCAGCGCCATACCGCGAAGCTTACCGGGTAGTGCCCCTTGTGGCTCTGGGGTTTCTATTTGGCGGCCTCTACTATGTGGTTGTCAACCCGCTTTTCTGGCTTGGCAAGACCCGCATAATTGCCACCGGAACCCTGACAAGCGGGGTACTGAACGTGGCACTCAATCTGACGCTCATACCACAAATGCAGATGATGGGCGCCGCCCTGGCGACAGCCCTATCCAGTCTTTACTGCTTCCTCTTTATCGCCTTCTTCTCCCTCAGATTGTTCCCTGTTCCCTATGAGTACAGGCGGCTTGTCAAAATATCGATAGCCACAGTGGCCTGCTATTTATTATCCCTGGCAGTTGCGGACCCGGGTGGTTTCCGGATCGTGTTTGCTGCTAAACTGGCTATAGTTATTCTATTCCCGGCGCTTATTATTTTTCTGCGTTTTCTGGACTCGCAGGAAAAGCGTGCGGTTAAGGATTTTTTTCAAGCGGGAGTTCAGTGGTGTTATGGTAAGATGTCTCTGCGCAAAGGAAATAAGAGCCCTTAAGTGTTGACCGAATCTGGAGTGCAACATGCTCGTAATCTATTTGTAATATTTATTTAATATAAATATGGGAGCTAATAAATCCTAAGTGTACCCTTCTGTAGGTAGGGATATCGTGCTAACTGAACAAACGGACAATATAGTAACCAATATAATGAAGGATATTGAAACACGATATCCTGTTGACACAATTCTGGTGGATGGCAAACAGGTATGGCCTTTGTTGCGCGCAGAGTATGCGATGCGCTATATCGATGACACCTCCAACAAATGGGGAGAAATAGGACAGGTGGAAAACAGGTTCCACCGATTTATACGGGCAATCAATAACTCATTATATGGGTTCAATAATTGGTTTGGAAAATATGAATATATTGCCTTGTCTGACACGATGGAGCGGCGAAATATCGAGGGGGAATTCTGGAATAAACTACTGGATCCCGTAATAGACTGCATAGGCGCAGACAAAGTCCTGCTTATTGAAGACCCGGTCCCCAGGCATTTTCCCGCTGGAAATGTACATACCAGGCATGTTGTAAGTATGGATATGCTAATGCTGGCCATTGCATATCAATTCGCAACCCCATAC
>Ga0163200_1001046_pt1 | contig 10637 bp, 9 predicted proteins | sample PL_2010_200m_FD_113535 | JGI IMG/M metagenome (GOLD analysis project Ga0163200, IMG submission 113535) | Freshwater microbial communities from Powell Lake, British Columbia, Canada to study Microbial Dark Matter (Phase II) - PL_2010_200m | ecosystem: Environmental > Aquatic > Freshwater > Lake ... | reverse complement strand
TGCTATGCCATAGACGCGATAAAAAGGGCAGAGAAGCTCGGCAAGGTGGAAGCTGCGAACATGGTGATGTTGGGGGCTTTGATCCAGATATCGGGTGCCGTTTCCCGGGACGCTGGACTGAGAGCGATCATGGACCTCAGCCCCCTAGGCAGCGCGGAGATAAACGAGCGCGCTTTCCGCGAAGGGTGTTCCCTCGGGAAGTCGTTCCAGTCCGAAGCATGAGGCGACAGCAATAACTAAATGCAGATTAGCGGGTATTCGGTCGGGAACGATGATAGACGAGCCGAGCGAGACGCTGGAGTCCATCATGACCGAGGCACAGGTCAAGTCCCTCCTCCGCGACAAAGCGATATCCACCACCGATTTCAGGCTGCCATCGAGGGACCAACTGGCGCATCTGGACCTGAGATTCCCCGTGGCCGTCAAGGTCTGCTCTCCCCAGGTCTTGCATAAGACCGAGGTCGGGGGGGTGTTCCTGGACGTCGCTGATGTCAAGACCCTGCAACAGCGCTACGATCAGATCATGGACCGGTTCCCCGACGCTCAGGTGCTGGTGGAAAGCATGGAGGCCAAGGGACCCGAGGCCATCCTCGGCGTCACGGATGACCACGATTTCGGGCCCAGCATCATGTTCGGCATGGGGGGGGTCTTGGCCGAGCTGTACCAGGATGTCACCTTCCGGACCCTGCCCATATCCAAGTTCGACGCGCTGGAGATGACGGAGGAGACCAAGGTGGACGAGTTCTTCAAGGGCTTCAGGGGGATGCGCGCGGACCGCGAGGCCGTGGTTCGACTGCTCCTTGCGGTCTCGGACTGGGCCATCGAGATGTCCGGAACGCTCAGCCAATTGGACCTGAATCCGATAATCCTCCGGGAGAAAGGGTATGTGGTGGTGGACGCCAAGATGATCAGGCGAGAGGGTGGCAAGAATGGGCGCAGGAGCGGGTAGGATGTCCGGGAACCGAGAAGAGCTGGCCGCCAAGTATTTTAACTGCACCTTGTCCGAGAGGGCCGTCTTCGAGGCAGGCATCAAGCTAGGGACCATCTATCACCAGTTCGTGGGGACGCCCCTGTGCGCCGCCAACGTGGACATCCTGGAAAGGGCGATTGAGGACGGAGTGCGGGTCCAGCCCTTCGTGAAGGATGTCAAGGTCCGCATCAACCGGCGCGCATTGCGGAAGAAGCGGGACGAGTTCGATTACCAGACCCTGAGCGGCCCTATGCTGGATGTCTCTCTGACCATAGAGATCGAGACCGTCAGGGTGATAGCGGAGATGAGATACGTGGAGGAGCTGAGATACCCGCTCATGTTCGTCCGCGAGGTCATCGAGGGCCCTTCTCGCTGACCGCCGGATCGCCCGAGCATCATTGGCATCGTCTCGGTCACACCCCAAGGGGGTGCAGGAATGACATGTTCTGACTGGGTCACAAGCGAGGATCGCTGGTGCAAAAAAAGAACAGGGGACGCCGCCCGCACCTCTATTCCAGGCAATGGATGGGTTGGCCTGAGGGGGAGAGGACGGCCCCGGAGATGGTCGGTCAGAGGCTTGCAGCGACCGATCGAGGGCGACGGCTCGCATGATGCCCGATTGCGGCCTGCCGCACCATCAGCGGCGCTCGTTGCATCTAGGCCCCAACACGAGGTAGGGGGGATGAGAGTTTGAGTCCATTAGAGAATTGAAAGACCCGGACCAGCGCTTTCCAAGAAAAAGGTAGTTAAGTAGGAAATGTTATATGGGTAGTCCATCCGGTTCGGTTGAAGGGGGCGTCTATTATGCCAACCCTTCGGTGAATGATGAACAGTATAAAGATTGGTATCACAGGCCTGCCAGGCGCAGGCAAGACGCACGCCCTCATCAAGGTCATCGAGATGCTCGAGGGCGAGGGCCTCACTGTGGGGGGCATGATCACAGAGCCGATCGTGGAGGACAACCGACGGATCGGCTTCTCGGTCATCGATTGGAAGACCAAGGAGAAATCGGTACTGGCCCACATCGACATCCAGAGCAAGTTCATGGTGGGCAAGTTCGGGGTCGATCTCTCGGTCCTCGAGAACGTGGGCGTGAACGCGCTGATGAAGGCATGCGAGGAATCGGACGTGATCGTCATCGACGAAGTGGGCAAGATGGAGGTCGAGTCCGAGCATTTCGTCGCTGCGGTCAAATTCGCCCTGGACGTGGAGAAGCCGATGCTGCTCACCTTGCATAAGAAGTCCCGCAACCCCCTTCTCCAGGACATCCGGAGGCGGGACGACGTGCGCATCCTCGAGGTCACACCCATAAATCGGAACCTCCTGCCCTACAAGATAATGAAGCTCATGAAGGGAGAGCTCTTGTGATCCGGCCGTCCGCAAGCATAGAGATCCAGGAGGGTGCGACGCGGCTTTTTGTCCCGGAGGCGCACTCGACCAAGGGCCCAGGCAAGCGGGTGGGGAGGGTGTTCTTCAATGACCAGATGGCCTTCAACCGGGACATCTCCGTGGCCTTCTTCCACACCCTGGATTTCAAGGGGCGCAGGGGCTTGGACGCCATGGCGGCCACCGGGGCACGGGGCGTCAGGATCGCGCACGAGGTGGGAGGGGATGTCGAGATCACCCTCAATGACCGCGACTCCGAAGCGGCGGATTACATCAGGGCCAACATCGAACTGAACGGACTGAGCAATTGCACCGCGAGCCACGAGGACCTGAGATGCCATCTAGCCAGGAAGGTCTACGATTACATCGACCTGGACCCCTTCGGCACCCCTGCGCCCTTCATCCAACCCTGCCTGCAGGGCCTCAAGCGCAACGGCGTGCTGGCCATCACCGCCACCGACACCGCCCCCCTGGCCGGCACGCATGCCAAGAAGTGCCTGCGCCGCTACATGGCCCGGCCCCTCCGATCGGTGTTCGGCCATGAGACGGGATTGCGCATCCTCATCGGTTACGTGGCCCGGGAGGCGGCCCAGCTGGATAAGGGGATCGAACCGCTGCTGTGCTTCTACGCCGACCACTACTTCCGCTGCTACCTCAGGGTGAGGGACAACGCCGCCGCGGCGGACGAGTCCTTGAGCAAGCTGGGATACCTTACCTTTGACCCTGGAACGCACCAGAGGGGCTTCAGCCAGGATCAGGGACCAGGATCGTACGGCCCCATGTGGGGGGCGCCCCTCTTCGACCATGATCTCATGGCCCGGATGAGCGCGGACGGCTCCCTCGAGAAGGGGGAGCGCTGCGCCAAGTACATCGACCTCTGGCGCGATGAACTGGACATCCCCTATTTCTACGAGAGCAACGAGCTGTCCTCGATGTTGAAGCTCTCGCCTCCTGTCCTGGACCGGTTGCTGCAGCGCCTTAACCGGGTGGGCCGGGCCTCGAGGACGCATTTCTCGCCCAGCGGCTTCAAGACCGATCTCCCCCTGCGCGAGCTGCTGCATCATTATCCAGACGAATCGGAATGAGACCCAACATTTTATTTATGCCTTGAGGGATGCGAGGCCGGTGAAGGATTGAGCACTCTCGCGGTCATCGGCACACAATGGGGTGACGAAGGGAAGGGCAAGATCACGGATTACCTGGCTGAGGACGCCGAGATGGTCGTGCGCTTCCAGGGAGGGGCCAATGCCGGGCACACCATCGAGATCGGCCCGGAGGTCTTCGCCCTTCACCTGCTGCCCTCTGGCATCCTGAGGCCCGGGGTGATCAGCGTCATTGGCAACGGGGTCGTGCTCGACCCAGAGTCCCTGGAGGAGGAGATCTCCAAGGTCCTGGCGAGCGGCCGCTCCATCGCGGGGCTGCGGATCTCCGACCGCGCCAACATCGTGCTGCGCTACCACCGCGACCTGGATGGTGCGGAGGAAAGGGCCAGGGGAGCGAAGGGCGTTGGGACCACGGGACGTGGCATCGGTCCCTGCTACGAGGACAAGGTGGCCCGTCACGGCATCAGGGTGTGCGACATTTTGGACCAGGTGGGCCTCAAGGAGAAGCTCGACCTCGTCTATCCCATCAAGCAAAGGCAGATTGCGGTTCTGGGAGGAGGGGAGCTGCCCCCCAAGCAGGAGATGCTGGACATGCTCCTACGCTTCGGCGAAAGGTACGCTGAGCACATCTGCGACACCTCCGTCCTGGTCAACCAATTCATCAGGAACGGCAAGAAGGTGCTCTTCGAGGGCGCGCAGGGCACGATGCTCGACATCGACCACGGCACCTATCCTTATGTCACATCCTCCAGCTGCATCACCGGTGGGATCTGCACCGGGGCCGGTGTCGGGCCGTCCTCGATTCACGAGGTCATCGGGGTGATGAAGGCCTACACCACCCGGGTGGGTGCGGGGCCGTTCCCCACGGAGCTATCGGACGAGGTGGGGAAGGAGCTACTCACCAATGGAGGGGAGTACGGCGCGACCACCGGAAGGGCGCGCAGGTGCGGGTGGCTGGACATGGTCGTGGTCAGACACGCGGTGCGCTTGAACGGAATCACCTCCCTGGCCGTCACCAAGTTGGACGTGCTCAACGGTATGAGGTCCTTGAAGGTCGCCGTGGGTTATGAGATCGATGGCAAGGTGGAGGCGAATTTCCCTGCCGACCTGAGCAGGCTCGCCCGGGCCCAGCCCGTGTACGAGGAGCTCGCGGGCTGGCAGGGGTGGGGCGAGCGCCGTGCGGCCGACGTCGCGAGCGGAGGATATGACGCGCTGCCTGAAGGTATGAGGGAGTACCTCGAGTTCATCTCCAAGACCGCGGGCGTGCCCATCAAGATAATCGGCATTGGCAAGGAGCGCAACGATACCATCGACCTCAGATGCAAGAAGCGCGTCACGCCTGGAAGATCGTTCTATTGATGAGCTCAGGAGATATGTGGCAGGGCTCGGACCGGTAGCTCCGTCCTCATGACGGCAACTTTGCCAGGTCGAATCCCTTTCCGCCCAAGGGCTTGGTCGCGTCGATTCCGACCTTGGAGGTCGTGCCATGCGCGCTGGGGTCGAGCGATGACCCGGCCGCGTGGTTCACCACCACCAGCCCCCGGTGCGCCTGGAACCTGGTCGCCACGGCCCATTCCACCTGCCGCTCGTCCAGGATGTCGATGTCCTCGTCCACTATTATCACCTGCTTCATGGACGGATGGCCCGTGAAGGCGGCCATGATGGCGTTGACACCATCTCCCTCCTTGTTCTTGGTGAGGGAGACAACACCGTGCAGCCAGCAGCACCCACCCTCGGTCAACCGGACGCCATGGACCCGGGGCACGACCTGGTTGACCGCCCGGTATATCATCGGCTCCCGGGGCAGGCCCATGAGCAGGTAATGCTCCAAACCCCCGGGCAGGACGATGTGGAATATGGGGTTGCGCCTCATGTAGAGCCGGTCCACCTGGAAGATCGGCTGGACCCGGCAGTCGTCGTAGGTGCCAGTGATGTCCACGAACGGACCTTCCTCCGTGATATCGCTGGTCAATCGGCCCTCCAGCACGAACTCGGCCCCGGACGGCACCAGGAGGCCGGACCTGAGCCTCGTCGCCTCCAAGGGCTGGCCGAGACAGGCATGGTGCAGGGCGGAGGCGATCTCCAGCTCATCCTGATGGTAGTCGGTGGAGGTGGCCGCCGCCAGCAGGACTGAGGGATGCACCCCGATGCAGAAGGCGACGGGCAGGTCCCTGCCCTTGGCCTGGCTGGAACGGTACATGGTGTACAGGTGCCGAGGCACCAGGCGGACGGCGAACCTATCCTTGTCCAGAAGCATCAACCTGTGGAAGGAGACGTTCTTCTTGCCCTCGAACTCGGATATCGCCACGCCCGAAGTGACATACCTCCCCCCGTCCCCCGGATAGAACTTGGGGATGGGGAGGCGGGTGAGATCGAGAACGTCCTCGAAGCGGTCCCAGAGCCCGGGATCCTTGATCTCGGTGGGTGGCATCGGATCAGAGCCTGCCTGCAGCATCTTGGCCATCAGTTGGTCCCGCTCGATCCCGAGGCCGGAGGCCATGCTCCTCCTGGTGGAGTAGAGGTTCCCCACGGCTTCGAAGCCATTGAGGTCCATGAACCTAACGGGACGGGATTGGTTCTCCGAGAGGATGCGGGTGACCTCGTACTCGATGGATACTGGCCCATCGATGACCAAAGCGTCCTTCACGTCTGACAGGATGGCACGCAGGGACATGCGACCAATATCGGACCGGGTTATATTAATCCCATCATCGGCCGGGATCCCATGGCCATGGACCGCCGAAGCCACAGAAACTTACCATCCCTACGGACCGAGCTCCGAACCAAAAGAAAGATAAAATAACCGGATACCCAATGGCCGGGCGATGTCCGACGCGGAGATGGAGCAGACGATCAGGAAGTACGCCCTGCAGAATGCCGTGCTGTATGGCGGCAAGGCGAACCCCAAGGCCGTTTCAGGCAAGGTCCTGGCCGAGGAACCTCAGCTCAGGCCGAAGGCCAAGGAGATATTGCCATTGATCGGCCAGATCGTCGATGAGGTCAACGGTCTGCCCCCGGAGGAGCAGAGGCGCATCCTGGAGAGCATCGACCCCGCGCTCATGAAACGGGAGGTCAAGGAGAGGGTGCACGCGCTGCCCGATCTGCCCGGCGCCGTCCCAGGCAAGGTGGTGATGAGATTCGCCCCCGGCCCCTCGGGACCCTTGCACCTGGGGCACACCAGGGTGGCCATCCTCAACGATGAGTACTGCAAGCGCTACGACGGCCTTTTCATAAATCGCATGGAGGACACCAATCCAGACAAGATCGACCCCGAGGCCTACGAGATGATCCCGCAGGACCTCGAATGGCTGGGGGTCAAGGTCGGGAAGATGGTGATCCAGAGCGATCGTTTCGAAATCTACTATGATGTCGCCAGGCAGCTCATCGAGATGGGCCAGGCCTATGTCTGCACCTGCCCCGTGGAGGATTGGCGGAAGCTGAAGGAGGGCATGAAGCCGTGCCCTCACCGGGAACTGGACAGAAGCATCCAGATGGAGATGTTCGAGAAGATGCTGGCGGGCCATTTCGAGGAGGAGAGGGCCGTGCTGGTGGTCAAGACGGACCTGCACCATCCGAACCCAGCGGTGCGCGACTTCGTCGGTCTGAGGATCGTGACCTCGACCCCGCACCCCCGTACGGGCTCGAGGTATTGCGTGTACCCCATGATGAACTTCAGCGTGGCGGTCGATGATCACCTCCTCGGCCTCACCCACGTCATCCGCGGCAAGGACCACATAAACAACACGCATCGTCAGGAGTACATCTTCAGGTACTTCGGATGGAAGCAGCCCTGGTATCACCATTACGGCCTGGTCACCATACCCGAGACCATCCTCAAGACCTCGACCATCGGGAAGGGGATCAAGAACGGCGATTACAGCGGTTGGGACGACGTCCAACTGGGCACCGTGAGGGCCTTGGAGAAGCGCGGGTTCGTGGCCGATGCCATCCGGGCCTATTGGGTGGACTGCGGCATCAAGGACGTGGACGTGGAGTTCACCTGGGACACCCTTTACGCCTACAACCGGGACCGGGTGCAGAAGCTGGCGGACCGCTATTTCTTCGTATGGGACCCTGAGCCCCTGGACATTCATGGGATAGAGCGGCTGGAGTCGCACGCCCCGGTCCATCCGGACTTCCCGGAGCGTGGGGTGCGCAGGTTCACCCTGAGCGGAGACCCGATCCGGCTCTACGTGGTGCCTGAGGATCTAAGGCACTTCCAAGAGAACGGAAGGGTCAGGCTGAAAGACCTGTGCAACCTGGAGCTAATTAATGGGAGGGCCACCTATATCGGGAACGACCTCGCCATCCTGAAGGAGAAGGTGAAGATCATCCATTGGGTCCCGGCCAATTCGGTCCCGGGAGTGGTCCTCATGCCGGACGGATCGAGGAAGGAGGGACTGGTCGAGCCTCTCCAGCAGAACGAGGATGGCAATGTGGTGCAGTTCGAGCGCTTCGGCTTCGCCCGCATAGCCTCCAGCAAGCCGACGGTCGTCGCCTGCTTCACGCACCCATGACCTGGAAGGAGAAGCCCGCGGCCTGCAGGATGAAATGGGCCGCCCCTCCCATGCCGAAGGCTATTACGATCGACGAGAAGGTGATTATGGCCGAATCCCTGATCCCGAACTCTCGGGTGAGGATCGCCAGGGCGGAGAGGCAGGGCAGGTAGGTCGCCATTATCAGGGCGAAGACGAACAGCTGCGCCGGCGTCAGCACCAAGGCCAGGTTCGCCGTCCCGAATAGGACGATGAGCAATTGCAGGGCCATCTCCTTCCGCAGGACGCCGAAGATGAGCGCGATGATGATGACCGGCGGGAGGCCCAGGAACCCCACGGTGAACGGGGCCAACGGGTCCACGATGGAGCTCAGGACCCCATACGACATCAGGAACTCCAGGACCAGGCTTCCCACCAGGAGGATGGGGAACGCGACCACGAAGAAGTCCTTGCTGCGCACCCATGTCTTCCAGAGCACGTTCATGGGCCGGGGCCAGGTCAGGTCAGGGATCTCCAATGCCAGGCTGGAAGGCTCGAACTTCAGGACCTTGTGGAGCAGCCGGCCCAGGAGCAGCAGCAGAACTATGAGGATGATATAGATGACCACCGCCCAGGCGAGTCCGGCGAAGGTACCCGCGGTCCCGATGATGACCGCCGTCTGGGCCGAGCAGGGCACCGCTATCACGATGACCACGGCCAGGATGATACGCTCCCTCCGGGACTCCATGACCCTGGTGGCGAGGATGGCCGGGACGTTGCACCCCATTCCCACGATCATGGGGATGATGGCCCGTCCGTGCAGGCCGATCCGGTGCATCACCCCGTCCAGCAAGATGACCACCCTGGGCAGATAGCCGGTATCCTCCAGGATGCCCAGCATCAGGTAGAACAGCATGATGTAGGGAATGACGATGGTGAGGATCGCCTGCAGGCTCAGGCTGATGCCGCTGGATATGGCCTGCCCGGCAGGTCCCCCGATCCAAAGGGCCAGGTCAATGAAGAACTGGCTGAATAGCTCGTCGTACAAGGTGATGAGGAGTTTGTCCAGGGCGCCCCCCACGAACACGATGGTCAGGAAGACCGCCCCCAGCACCGCTATCAAGATGGGTATGCCCGTGGGCGGACGCAGGGTCAGGTCCGATATCCGGTCCGAGAGCCGCCGTGGCGGGATCTTTCCGCTCACCGCATGGTCCGCCACGTCCATCGCCTCATGGTAGCGGTCCCGGTTGATGTGCACCTCCAGGTCCTCGAAGTGCTCCTCCTTGAAGGCCTTCCGGACCTGGTCCACCTTGTCCTTGAACTCGGCCGAGAACTGGCTGACGAAGTAGCTGTTGCCCTCCAATAGCTTCAGCAGCGCACCGCGCGTCGGGAACTTGCCTGCCGCAGAATCGCCCCCCGCGTACAGGTCGACCAGCATCTGCTCGATCTCCGGATCGTAACGCACCTCGAAGTCCGAGGCGGTGGTCCGTTCGGCGAGAAGCACGTCGACCAGGCTGTCGATGCCCTGTCCGGTGATGGCCACGGTGGGGATGACCGGCACATGGAGGACCTTCTCGAGCTTCATGACCTCGATGTTGAACTTGCGCGAAGCCACGTCCATCTGGTTGAGGGCCACCACCACCTTGAACCCCAGCTCGATCAGCTGGAAGAGCAGCACCAGGCTGTGCTCGAAGCGGGTTGCGTTGGCCACGAACACCACGTAATCAAGCTGCTCCTCGGCCAGAAGCCTGGTGGCCACCAGCTCGTCCTCCGAGGCCCCGGCCAGGGAATATGTCCCGGGCAGGTCATGGAAATTGAGCCTCGTGCCCCCCTTGACCACCGACCCCTCCTGGAACGTCACCGTGGTTCCAGGATAGTTGGAGGAGATCGCCCCGATGCCAGTGAGCTTGCTGAACAAGGCGGATTTGCCAGAGTTGGGCTGCCCGATGAGGCCGATCTCCAATTTCCCACCCACGAACTCACTCGACGACAGGGGCGGCTTTGGACCCTCGCCTGGGTTTGCCCCCCTTATGCACCATGATAAGCTTCGCGTAATCCTTGGCGAGCGCGATGCGCGATTCGTGAATATGCACCAGGACCGGGCCTCCCAGGGGCAGATGGTCCTCGATCGAGACCTGGTTGCCGGGGACGAAGCCCATCGATATCAGGCGCCTGATCTTGGCCGAGTCCTCGCATATGAGGTGGGTGATCTCGGCATTGACGCCCGGGGGCAGTTCCATCAGCGGTATCGAAACACCGCTCAGGCAATTCGCGCAGTCCCCGTCCTCGCATTCGGGGATCGGACCTCCATCCGGGCCGAACTTGGGATTGTTGGTCATCTGGCATATCTTGCGCTCCGATTCGTCCGATATGACATGCTCGAGCCGGCAGGCCTCCTCGTGGCTCTCCTGCTTCTCAGCCCCCACGACGTCATAGAAGAAGCGCTCGACCAGACGATGCTTCCGCTTTATCTTGCGGGCCACCTTCATGCCCTTCTCGGTCAGCATGACGCCCTTGTACTTCTCATAGATGAGGTAGCGCTGCGCGGCCAGCTTCTGGATCATCTCGGTGACCGTGGCCGGTGCCACTTTGAGCGAGGCTGCGATATCACTGGTCTTCGCTGGCTCGCCTCTTTCCGTAAGCTCGCAGACGCACTCCAGGTATTCCTCCGCAATCTCGCTCAACATGAGTGGGGGCTATGGA
>Ga0163200_1001045_pt1 | contig 10637 bp, 13 predicted proteins | sample PL_2010_200m_FD_113535 | JGI IMG/M metagenome (GOLD analysis project Ga0163200, IMG submission 113535) | Freshwater microbial communities from Powell Lake, British Columbia, Canada to study Microbial Dark Matter (Phase II) - PL_2010_200m | ecosystem: Environmental > Aquatic > Freshwater > Lake ... | reverse complement strand
GCCATAAAAGGTGTGCTGGATACGGTTGTTAACCTGGATATCGATGCAGTGGCGGGGAAGGTGAGCGCTGCCCTGAAGGCAGGCGCCGACCCGCGCGCTGTGTTGAACGAGGGTCTGAGCGCCGGCATGAGGATAGTGGGCGAGCGCTTCCAGACCGGTGAATATTTCCTGACCGAGCTATTGCTGGCGGGCGAGGTGATGAAAGCCGGGTTGGTTCCGCTGGAGCCTTTGTTGACCAATACTGATATTCAGGGCAAAGGCACCGTCGTGCTGGCAACTGTCAAAGGGGATATCCATGACCTTGGCAAGAACCTGGTGGGTATGATGCTGAATGCCTCCGGTTTTGAGGTGATCGACCTGGGGTCCGATGTTGCCTCTCAGCGGATTGTCGAAGCAGTGCGCAAACACCGGGCAAAAATCGTGGCGCTCTCAATGCTGCTCACACCCATGGTTACCTCCTTACGATCCACGATAGAAGAGATAACCAGGGCCGGGCTGCGGGACCAGGTAAAAGTCATCATCGGCGGTGCCTGCACCACGCCGGGCCTGGCAAAAGAGATGGGCTGCGATGGTCATGGAGAAGACGCGATGGCGGCAGTCTATCTCTGCGAGAAATTTATTTAACAGGATATATTCAGCCTGGTGCTAACCCGCTGCTAAGAGAAGGAGACATGTAGACATGGAAAAATCCGGGCAGGACATTAAGGACCAGGCATTTGCACTGGCGAAAAAATACGAGCTTGAGAACGGCAACTGCGCGCAGTGCGTTTTCGCTGCTGTAACGGAGTTGCTGGGTATGGAAAACGACGATGTTTTTCGTGCTGCCACCGGCTTTGCCGACGGCATTGGGTTAACGGGTGACGGCCATTGTGGAGCGCTGTCAGGCGCGGTGATGGCCATCAGCCATGTTTTCGGACGCAAAAAAGAGGAGTTCCACCGCCGCGGCAAAATGATGAAGGCGCTGCTGCTTTCCCGCCGGCTTGAGAACAAGTTCATGGACGAATATGGAGTGTGCCGCTGCCATGAGCTTCAGACCAAGTTTTTCGGCCGGTTTTTCAACCTTATGGAACCATCCGAACTGGAGGCTACGGTAAAGGCCGGGGTACTGGAGCGATGTTCCTCACTGGCCGGGGAAGTTGCCAGCCTGGCAGTTGAATTAATACTGGAACAGCAGGAAAAGGACGCAGCCAAAATCTGAATTCCTGTAGGGAAAAGTACATGACAAAAGAAAATGGAGTATCCGGGATTATATGAAATCAAGATTTATAGGTAGTTTCACTGCGGCGCACAACCTGAAGGATAACGACGAGCTTTTTGTCATCATGTTCAATTCTCTAGTTCGGTGATTTTGTCATAAGGAGCCTGGGGGTTACCTCTTCCCATTCCTCTTAGCAATGTTCTGGTTTACTTCCTGCCGGACCTCGCCCCAGGGGCGTCCACCCTTCGCCTGATATTCAGTACGCGCAGCCTTAATTACAGGTACAAGTGCCGCATCCTCACGGCTTTCAAGCCATTCCGTCACAGCCTCAGCAATTATTTCACTGGCCGTACGACGGCGACGAACTGCCGCTACCTTCAAATCGGTATACAATTCATCATCATGAAAGACTACAGTCATCCTTCTACTCATTGATTTCCTCCACGCAGGCATAAATACATAAAGCCATACAGGCGTATGTATTATAACAGCAATTATTTCATGCTGGAAACGCTGATATCGTAACAGTGACATACAGTTGTCCCGTCCCTGTTATAAAGTATTATTGCAGTCTTTAAAAAGGAGGTGATCAATGTGAAAATTCCCAGCGATGAAATATACGACGTGATTGAATGCGTCGATGAGGAAGACGAAGAGGATGATGAGGTTGACCCCGGAAAAAACATGGCACTGACCAGGCTGATGTAACCGCGGGCAAAAGAGGCGGACACCGCGGAGAAGTTTCTCGGCGAGAGCAAGAAATTCGAAGTCCCTGTGGTGGTGGAGCACTATTACGAGAACCTGCTGGCACTGGCGCTAAAGTCCTATCTGAGAGCCGAAAAATGGAAGGTTGTCAGGGTGCTGGGCCTGTTTAAAGACTCCAAACCGGATTACAACGAGATCAATATAGGTCCGGGCAAGCGCATGAATGTGCTTACGATGGGCCGGTTGTTGCTGAGGCGCGGGGACAGCCGGCTGTCGGTCCGCATCAATTTCACCCGCCACGGTGAGCGCGCCTGGATAGCCGTCGAAGGTCCGGCATCTATTAAAAACGAGGTAAAGCGATTCGCTGCCGGCATCGACAAAACGGTGAAAAAACTCCAGCTCTATAAAGGGCAAAAACTGAAATATACCGGCAGCCTGGAATTCCTCCAACCTGGCGCAAAGAACTGGGACGACCTGTCGCTGCTCCCCGAGCTAAAGGAGGAGCTGATGGCCAACACGGTGGGCTTCCTGAAGAGGAGCAAGGAACTCGCCAGGTACGGGATACCGCGCAAGAGGGGTTTGATACTGGCGGGGAAACCGGGTACAGCAAGATATTCCTTTATGGTATTGCGGGACAGGCCGGATAAACGGGATAGCGGCCGTATGCCGCTTCCGGTCTGCCATAGTCTGATTATCTCTGTTATCTCCACTCGGGAAAACTCCTTATACGCCATTGCCATCCCCTTTTAAGGTTTATGGCAATGGTAACTTATTTATTTCCCGGGTGGGTCAATGCTGGTGGTTATTTACAGTTAAACGCTACGGAACAGATTCACTACACAAACAGCAATGTACCCTCTACAACCAACGCATTGGAGGGTTTTCATTCGCGACTCAAGGCGGACTATCAGCGCCACAGAGGCTTAACAAAAGAACACAGAGTTCAGTGGATAATCAAATGGAAATGATACTTGATGCTGGCATGATACGAGTATTGGTAAACAATTCCAGGGCAATCAACGAGAAACTATTGGACAAAGAATAAACACAGGCCACTGTATTACAATTTTCATCAACCCAAATAGTCGACGATAGCCAGGTTGTGTATATTGAAGCAATAAAAGATAATAGATGATAGAACTAAACCATGGTATGTGATCATTATTGAAGGGGGAACAATAATTTTGCCTGCAGAGGGATTCAAATGACAAACGAAGTTAAATGTTGGTGTCAACATTGTGGTCAGGAGCTAGAGTCAAGCCACACAGGTAATTGTCCCTATTGTGGTAAATCGGGAAAAAGGTGCGAGGCTACCGCTACAGTTGCGATTGGGGTGAAAGTTTCCGCTTCGGCAGAAGGGCCGAAAACATTTTTTGTGTGGTTTAACAAAAAGGTGGGGCTTACTACCGGATTTATCCTAATAGACATCGCTTTTCTTCTGCTTTCCACGGTAGCTGGATATGTTGCTGGTATACTTGGACAATTCCTGGGAGCTTTAGCTGGATTTGCGATAGGCCTAGTTATTATTATTGTTTATAATCTTTGTCTTAAGAAAAAGGTTGAAACCACAAAGCGTAAAGTTATGGCACGCTTATGATATTTGGGCGGTGTGAGAATTCTGTGGCAAGTCCAGATTACACAAAACTCGTTTTCCGTCCGGCCTAATTTCCGGGAAGAGGGTCAATTGCGCTGGGGCCTAAATAGACTTTTATACTAAAACCGGGGGAAGGTCAATGTTTGAAAAGAGATATGGAGAATTGAATTTCAAGCAAAAAGAGGATGCGCCTTGAAAGGCTGGGGGTTGTTAGAACCGGTTATAACTAACGTATGTGAGGGACTATTTAACGGATTGATTTCTCTTCGTGCTTGAACTGGATGTAACGGGCAGCAGCCAACTTGACCTGGGACCTAATAAAAGTAGATGACGACGCTAATGATGTATCTAACTGAGAATTGACACGTGCAACGTCGTGCGCCTTGACGATATCAACGAACTTGGCGGCGCGGCGAGCACGGGAAATCGTATCCTGAATACTATCGGCCTTCAAACTGGTATTAGCCTCAAGCCAGCGGCGGAACAGGTCAACCTCTTTTTCGCTATCAAGCATATACCTTATTAACCTCCGAAGCAGCTAATTGCGCTTCAAACGACATAATTGCATTTCCAACAAATTCGGCAAGTTTGGGAGGGACAGCATTACCAACGATCTGCTCGATATCTGTTTTGGAGCCGATCCATTGAAATTTGGGGGGGAATGTCTGCACGAGTGCACGCTCAGCCGTCGTAAGGGGCCTCAGACCAGCCCCTAAGGCCACCGCATCGCCCGGATGGCCATGGTATCCTTTTGGAATGGGCCTATTAACACCGCGAATTGTGGCCGCGGGCTCATCTATTGAAAACACGGCCCGTCTGCTGTAGTTGCGCGGATGGCGATAGTAATAGTCAACTCCAAGCGCGTCACCCAAGTAATCGCGAAGAGTCATTGCTGTGCTGGACAATCTTGCGGCGATAGTCGAACCCATAAAACCATCCTGTTGATCCAGGCGGCCTATGCAGAAGAAACGCTTCCGACGCTGAGGCACGCCACAATAAGAGGCATTTAGCACGTGCTCGGATAGGCCATAGCCCGCTTCCTTGAAAATGAGCCGCGCCTCGGCCATTGACTCGCTCTTCTGAATGCGATCTACATTTTCCATCAGGAACCAGGTTGGCCTAACAGATGCAACGATTCTGGCAAACGATTGGGTGAGTTTAGCCTTGCTGCCTTCGGAACGAAGCCCCGCGTGGGAGAAGTCCTGACAAGGCGGCCCGCCCATTATCATATCCGGCATCCAGCGGCCAATTTCGAGGACAGCCGCACTCACGTCAGTCAGATCAAAAGAAATGATTGGATGATTAAAATTCGTTTGATAACAGGTAACTGCAGGGAGCCAATTATCATAAGCAGATGAAACATTAACCCCAGCGCGAATAATGCCCAACGACAAACCGCCACAACCAGCGAAGAGATCAACGGCATTCATGCGATTCTATTTCTTCACGCCCTTAATTTGACTATATATTACAACACAACAATTACGGCGTCAATGAGGGTCTTGCCATATATGTTATAATTAAAATCACTGTTATTTACACAGCAAATATGACTGAATTATGACAAAAACCCAGGCAGGTCAACCCAGACTTTATGGACTGACTAATTCAAACCGGCGCGGTGCGCATCTTTGGGGCAAAAACGAATTTAACAGCAACTTCCCTATCGCCCTTGCATGCTGGATGAGAGACTCTAAAATCCCAGCCAGATATATAAAGTTGGACACCAATGGAAATATAGGCCACGCAGATATGGATTTTAATCAAGTTTTCAACACCACTTTGCCAAATGAAGCGCTATTTTTCGAGTTCGAGGCCCAATATGCACCGTATCAAAAATACTGCTACGACGTGCTCAAACACACAGATCTGGTCATAAGAACGCTGGCCAAGACCGAAACGCTGACAGATATGGGGCAGGGACAACCAGACAAGTATCTCCGCGCTTTTGAAATTAAGCTCACAGTGGTACCGGATTCAGCAACGGCTCGCCGACCGGAGGCGGAGTGGGCATCAGAAATAGTAGTCCGCCCGATATCGACGACTCATTGTGTTTGCGGCATGGCCGATTCGTGCTGGAATGAAAGAGAGGCCGTGCGGGCAATACTAGAACCGGTTTGCTCAACAATGGAACATTGGGACAACAGCCACGAAATTTCAATAAAGAAGAACGCTATTTTAGATGTCTTGACGCATTTCTTGGTCCAATTCAACAACAAACAAATTCCGCTAATGATGCAGCCAATTTGGAAAACCAAGGGCCAAAGTCCGGAACTGAGCGAAAATGCGTTCGACTTTTTCGTCTGGAGCGATTTCGCCCTTGGCGAAATGATAGTAGACCTTGCGAAAAGGGAGGGCGGCACCGGGGTAAACCGGTACATGCGCAGCGCAGCCCGAATGGCACGGTGTTTGTTCGATATAGTGGCAAGTGGAAAGGCAAATGTAAGCGCCATATATACCGGTATGGCATTCCACCTCCAAACAGACAAAGAATTTGCGGTGAATGGTGCGGTGACACATCAATACCTGCCCTCAGGAAACCTGCTATCACCGCGGGTAAGACTGGATGTGCTGCCAAAAATCATTCTCGATGGCGGACATAAGAAATTGAGCCCCGAGCGGAGATTTGACGCTACTATTTATTTCACTACAGAACACCTGTTTCATGATTTGAAACACGGACAGGAACCATAGCCGCGGGTTCCAATGGACAGCTTGAGCGGGGCAAACCGTGGATAACTTAACTCCAGACGTACGAAGTCGCGCGATGGCCAGTGTCAAAAGCAAAAACACGAAGCCAGAAAGGGCGGTACGCACGGAATTACACAAGCTTGGGCTTCGATTTAGATTGCACGATAGAAACATGCCCGGCGCGCCGGACATCGTGTTCAAGAAAGCCAAGGTGGTTGTCCAGGTAAGAGGCTGTTTCTGGCATGGCCATGGATGCGAGCGCTCCAAACCACCAGAAAGCAGGAAAGAATATTGGATGCCGAAGATGCAGGCCACGCGGCGACGAGATGCCAGAAACGATCGCTCACTTAGAAAAATGGGATGGAAGGTGCTGGTGGTGTGGGAATGCAAAATGAGCACCGGACATGGGCTGAAAAATGAGGTAAGACGTATCGCCACGGCCATAGGAAAGAGGCAACGCGCCAAATTAACCTCCTGATGGAACCCTGGAAGAATTGCTTGACATTATCGAAGCCAAAGGCAGGGAAGTTGCCGAGGCAGTTAAAGAACTCAGGAAGCTAATAAAATTGTAGGGGGGGGGTGTGTTTAGTAGATACTAAAATGAAGATTTAGTGTACGCGTAGCGAGATCCCTCTGTGATGACACGGCATTATTATTTTGTGGGAGGTTAATAACTGTGGAAACTCGTGATATATTTAGTGGGCTTGCGGCATTAGCAGCGGCTATAGCCGTGCTCGTATCTGTACAGTCCTGCATAAATTCAGAAAGGGCAAATAGAATCGCCGACGATGCTACCGCCATTGCCAAAGAAGCTAATGACATTGCTTATAAATACTATATTCCGAGTATTATATCGATACAGAATCTGCAGAACAGCGATCCCAATAAGAACCAGGCAGGGGAAGTAGTTATCTATAATGCGGGTGGCCGCGTGGTGGATTTCAGACCGAATCTGTATACGCTCGCTGTTGTTGACTATGCCAATTATATGAAAAATACATATATCCTGATTTCAGGCTACTGCGACTATCCTGGCCAAGAGTTGCTTTCACGCGAAGGCGTGTTATGGAAATACAAGGTACTTAATGATGGCTATCTCAGGTACAATGCAATTCAGGGTCAGTTTAATGGCTCGTCTTCAAAAGCTTTGGGCGATGCTACACTGCGTCTAATGCTGATAATGAATTCGAGCTACAAAGATTTTACAAAGACACGCTCGTACAATGAATACTATGACGTACTACAGAGCCGCAGTTTGGCCTCTCAAGATGCTGACAAAATGATAAGTGAAGCTAATGCCAATAATGCACTGGCGGGTTCAAAACTTTCCCTATCTCTATATGATCCTAATGTAAGTGGTGAGAAGTTGTATGCGTGGTGGTTTTCCACCTTGAAAAAGTAGACGTATATTTGGACTTTCCATGTGGTGAATTGCTTACCAAGAAAATTCAGAGGTTTGTTGGCTGACCCCAGGGAAAACAGGGGTAATTTCTCCCAGCAAGATCGATTCTGTCGAGGCCGCCAGGACATGATATGCGGAATCCCAGATTGACGGAGGAGAATATGGGGCACGAAAAGACGAATAGCGATGAAAAACTCAGGAGACTGTGGCAAATTCCAGCGGTTCAGGTTCGCTACCACAAAGATGGGACTTGGTTCATGCCACTTGATGATTTCCCTGCGGCTCTCTGTGATTGCAATGGGTATGTTCTCTTCCGAACAAAGAGAGAATATGAGAAATCGTCGTTCCTTGCCATCGGCGTCAGAGTTAATGTCGTAGGCGGAATCTGCAGGATCCCTGGGTACATAGAAAAGAACACCGGGCAAGGTGCGCCCTGGTTATTAAGGGTGTGTTGAGACTGGTTTGAACGGTGCCACAATTGCGGTATGGGCAGCGAGTCTGCGTAGCCACCACGATGCCCGAAGGGTGTCACAGGTGTCACACCCGTCACAGCCAGGTACGAGCCCACGTTGTGACAGGTTGTGTGACAAGTTGGCCGCCGAAAAACAAATTGTCCTTCATGTTTGTCGGGCTCCCATTCTTTGGCCAACCTCATCTCCTTCCGATCCACTCTCGCTTTGACGCTCCCCGTGACGCTCCCGCCGGATGGTACGGTCTGTGGTTGGCTGTGGTCAAACGTGGTGGGCATCTGGCAGGACTACCTAAAACAGTGTATGACGCGATCCTGCTGGCTCATCATCCGAAGACCGATGCTCTGGTCCGCTGATCTACAAGTGTATAAACATAAATGGATGAATATTTGAACCGAGACCACCAAACAAATATAATTACAAGCGTATAGGAGGTAGATTGAATGGATGTAGTGGGAATAATTGTAGCTGCGAAGAAAGTTGGGGGCGTGGCTGACATCGTTGTAGAAACTTTAAACACCGTAGACATTACTAAACCTAAATAAAATCACGTAAAATGCCAGCTAGGCAAAGATATGACCGAGCAAGATATTCTTGAAAATGTTGGAAAAGGTATCGTGAAGATTTCTATTGTTGGCGGTTTGCTTGGCAATATTTGGACGCAGTAACGGATTGCTAAATAGTCAAAGCAATTGAAAAGGAGGCGAAAGATGCCGAAGTTAGGAGATTTCATGGAGAGTAAGGGGAAGGAGGCTGAGGTAATTATCCAGGAAGTATCCTTGATGAAACAATTGATAAAGGAAAGGTCACATCCCTTATCACTATTACGAGAGCTGATCTCCAATTCTGGATCAAAAGAAGTCGGCGCAACGGAGATAAAGATAAAATATACGATTGATGAGGAAGGCCACATATTTGAAGTTTTCGATAATGGCTGTGGCATGGATTATACGGGGAGTAAAACATTACCTGGGCGTCTCGATAAGTTTTTGGGATTGGGTCTATCAACAATTGTTGGAATAAAATCGGACGAGTTTTCCTGGAAGGGACTTGGATCGAAATTAGCCTATCAATCTAGGCGGATAGAAATAGATACTTGGTGCGGCAATGGCGATGCATTTAGAGTCGATATTAATGAACCATGGAGCAGCATAGAGAGAAATTTAATCCCCAAGCCGAAGATATTCATGTATAAGCCTGAGGAGGGGCGTAAGACAGGGACTTCTATAAAGATTTTTGGTCATCCTCCGCACAGAAAAGAGCAACCGTTTACGATGGAAGAGATCGAGAAATATCTACTACGACGTACCTTTATTGGATTCACGCGTGAACGGGACAATGAACCGGCATTTTCATTATCAGTATTAGGCAAAACAAAGGGCATAGATTTTGGTTTTCCCGAATTAAGATATAAAGATAATAAGACAGGGACCGTCTTTGTTGATGAAGTTCATACTGCAACAAAGGATGGAACTACCAAGCATGTAGGTGTTCGAATGAAGGGTTTTTACACATGGGATGAAAAAGACTACGGTTTGGATAAGAATCAATTGAATACAGGTCTTATTCTTTCTGTCAAAGGAATCCCGTACCTTGATTTAGATATGGAGCACTATGGCAGCAGAAACATAAGAATTGCACGACCAGGAGCCAACAAATGCTGTCTAATTGTGGAATGTGACCAAATTCAGGAGGAGATGAACATATCCCGTAGTGGTCTGGTTGATTCAGAAATAACCGATCTATTTAAGAAAGCTGTAACCAAGATCTTCGAAAAGCTGGAATCCTCACCGGAGCACCTAAAATTTAGGATGATTCCAGAGGAGAGAAAAACCGTAGCTGGCGCGGAATCGTTAGATGGTAAAAAACAAAATCTGGAATCTGAGGGCCAAAGGTGGGTTACTTATCAATCTTCGGAATCTGCAAAGCCCGTTGTTCTTTTGAGAGAGCCTGAAAATGAAAATGACGTATTGTGTATTTTATGGAAATTGGAGGCCTTAAATGCACTGCCATTTAAAAAGTTTCAGTCTCTAGGTCACGCAGGTTCTGGTCCTGATTTGATCGTGCATTTTCAAGAAGATGAACAGAGCAATCCAGAACGTTACACATCTATTGAGATCGAAAACAAATTCTACAACTATAAGGTTCATGGGCATAAGCCGTCACAATACCCGCGAGTAATATGCTGGGAGATAGGGAAAACACCTAAAATCCCTGTCAGTAAGACAGACAAAAAATATAAGTTCATAGCGAATCGTGATGCATTTCAAATACACATCTTCCCACTCCGATTTATGGATGGTATCAAAATTGTGACCAAGGGTGAGATAAGCAAATCAGGTCTATAGACGGAACAGTTTTGTTACTGAGGTAGTTATGAGTCTTTCTCTTTGTCTTCTAGGTGAGGGGCCCAAAATCACTGGCATTGATATACCGCGCCGTTTCTACTGGGTATTGAAGCCGCCTGCCGCCCCATTGGCGGGAATGCCGTATCCAATAAATTCGACTCCATGGGCGAACATCTGGCAAGCTGGGTTTCGTCATGTTGTGAATTTATATGAAAGCACGCCTAAATAT
>Ga0163200_1001044_pt1 | contig 10637 bp, 11 predicted proteins | sample PL_2010_200m_FD_113535 | JGI IMG/M metagenome (GOLD analysis project Ga0163200, IMG submission 113535) | Freshwater microbial communities from Powell Lake, British Columbia, Canada to study Microbial Dark Matter (Phase II) - PL_2010_200m | ecosystem: Environmental > Aquatic > Freshwater > Lake ... | reverse complement strand
CCGATCAAGCGTACCTTCTCCCCGGTCTCGATCTTCAAGGTGTCCCCGTCCACAACCCTCTCCACCAGGATATCGGTATAATCGTAAGACTTCCCGAAAGGAAAGCTCAAGGTAAATTCCTCGGAAGGCTTAGTTACACCCCCTAAGGGCTGGGAATGAAGATGGCTGATAAACATAAAAAGTACGGCAGAAATTAATAAACCGAGAATTTTGTATCTACGCATCATGATCTCCTTTTCTAAGATTTCCCCGCTACCAGTCCGGCGAGGACCACAATATCTTCGGTGCAGAAGATTTGGGTTATACTTTTATCAAAATAAATATTGGCGTCAGGGCCGAATTCAGCGTCGGCCTTCCAGAATTTTATCAATACCGGCACGCCGTCAAAAGCGTCCACGACCCTTGCCGAATCTTCGCTCTTATTGGCAACGCCCTTTCGTATTATCGGGTCAATACAGCGTTTTTTGAACGCATCGCTATATCCTTCTATACCAGAAAACTCCCTAAATGTCAACCACTCTCCTGTCGGAGCTGGGAGGCCCCTTAATTTGCTCACTAAATAGTGCAGGATAATTATCGACGTGAAATCCTTAGCCGGAATATTGCAGGAAAGAGACAAAACTTTTTTCACGGCGACATCAACGCTGTATTCGTCGTCCAGAAATTTTACCGAAAGCCTTGCCGGAGCATTCGATTTTACCAATTCCACCCAGGACTTACCTAATGCTACTTCGTAACCCATAGATTCATTCTACTATTTTTATTAGATAAATCAAAGGTTTTAGACTATAATATTCCTATGATTTACGATAAATTCCAGCAGGAGGCAATTGACCATATCAATGCCGGGCATTCGGTTATAGTCTCTGCGCCTACGGGCGCCGGGAAGACCGCGATTGCCGAGCATATCCTGAACACCTGCATCCGGAATAAAACCGGCGTTATCTACACAGCACCCATCAAAGCCCTATCCAATCAGAAGTACCGCGATTTCCAGGTCCAGTTCGGCGATGAAATCGGTATACTTACCGGAGATGTCTCCATAAATCCGCAAGCCACCGTCCTGATCATGACCACCGAGATCTTCCGCAACAAGATCCTCGATGAGCCGGGTTCGCTTGAGAAATACTCCTGGATCATATTTGATGAAATCCATTATATCGATAACCCCGAGCGCGGCACAGTCTGGGAGGAGTCGTTGATATTCCTTCCTAAACACATGAAGCTCCTCGGCTTATCCGCCACAATTCCGAATATCAAACAATTCGCCGCCTGGATCGAATCCATCCATAATAAACCGGTCCAGGTAGTCATCGAAGAGAAACGCCCTGTCCCTCTGCATTTCTTTTTCCAGTCGGGAAACGAAGTCGTAGATAAAATAGATTCCTTACGAAGGATGCGCTTTGGCAAAGCCAATAAATTAAGCACCCTGATCACTTACCTGCGCCAGAAAGACGGGCTACCGGCGATATACTTTGTCTTCGGCCGCCGCCGCGCCGAAGAACTCGCACAGGAAATGTTCCATTTTAATTTTCTTAACAGCAGCCAGCGCGATGAAATAACCGGATTATACAATTCCCTACTCGAGCGCTTTGATTTAAAGACCGACCGCACCGCGCAAGACCTTTATTCGCTAGTACAAAACGGTGTGGCATATCACCACGCCGGGATGCTCCCTACTCTAAAAGAAGTGATCGAGCGCCTTTTCACCAGCCGCCTTTTAAAAGTAATATTCACCACCGAGACCTTTGCCTTAGGCATAAACATGCCCAGCCGTTCGGTTATGTTCGATGATTTAAGAAAATATTACGGACGCTACGTGCGTAATCTAAAAACGCGCGATTTTTACCAGATGGCCGGCCGGGCCGGGAGGCGCGGGATCGATAAGGAAGGATTTGTTTACTGCCGGATAAACCAGCACCGCATAACTCTTGACGATGCCAGGCGCGTTATTTACGGTAAGCCCGAAGAAGTAAGAAGCCAGCTAAACACCTCTTATGCCACAATTTTAAACCTCTTTGAAAAATACCAGGATGATCTTTTTAAGGTCTATCCCCTCTCTCTGCATTATTTCCAATCGCGCGAAAACGAGAAAAAAGAAGCCCTACGCCTGATCGAAGCTAAATTAAAACTTTTAAAAGAAATGGGATATATTCATCAGAACTCGCTAACCCAGAAGGGACAGTTTGCCAAGACCGTTTACGGCTACGAGTTGATACTATCGGAATTATACGAGGAAAAGGTTTTGGAGCAGCTCGATGAATTTGGATTAGGCATAATTGCATCGGCAGTTGTTTTCGAGCCGCGCAAAAACCAGAGCCTACCGCTGGGGCTTTCAAAAAATACCCGCCGCATCAAGACCGCCTGCGAAGAAATCTATGCCCGTATCAAGCGCAAAGAAGAGCGCTACCGGATTTACCCTTTTTCAAAAGCGGCAGCGTTCCATTTAAGCCCGGCAATAGAAAGCTGGCTGCGCGGCACGGCGTTTGACAAGATGCTGCGCTTTACCGATACTGACGAAGGCGAAGTAGTGCGCTATTTCAGGATGTCGGTACAGGTTTTACGCGAAATAAGTTCTGCCCCGGTCTGCTCGCACACGCTAAGAGAGCGTATCAGGGAAACTGCCAGAGTGATCAATCGCGATATCGTTGATGCGGAAAAACAGCTTCGGGAAGGTTAATTATTCTTCGAGATGAAGCGGGACTTTTGTGATAGCGTCAGTAGCGGGATCTATAATAGTTATGCCGTCCGGAGTAATCGCGGTTATCATGAAACCCGAAACCATATCGTTTTTATGATAGATTTCTTCGCCTATCAAAACCACGGATTCTCCGCCCTTAGCAAATACGCCCTTTAGAACAAAGTCTACCTTGCGGTTTAAGCTGACTGTCTTGCCTTGCTCCTCCAGGCTCTTCAATTTGCTCTCTAAATAGAGAAGCTCTTTTTCTAAATCCTGGGCTTTTATCTTATCCTGGCTTAATCGCGCAATTTGCTGCTTCTTAAAAACTATATTTTTCTGGAGCGAAAAGGCGATAAAAATAAGCAGCAGCGCGGCTGCGATCTTCAAGCCAAAGCTGAATTCCAACAAAAATAAATTTATGAATTTATTTCTCATTTTCTAATAATCTCAGGTCTTTCTGCAGCCCGCTTATCTTCTGCCCGTATTCTGCTACTTTTTGTGAAGGGTCGAAATCCTTCTTCAGGGCTTTGACCTGCGCATCAAGCTTTAGCCAGAAAATAAAGGCAAAAACCGAGATCAGCAAGGTAGCCCCTATGGCGACATTCAACAAAAAGTGCAATTTACTGCGGAAGGCTGAAGAAACCGCATATTCTTTTATCAAATTCAGTTTGAAATAACCTTCCGCTTTCGGCGTATTGACTTCCGCTGCTTTTAATTCAATGGCCTTGCTCTTAAAATTAAACTCGCTTGCCAGTACAGCGATTAACTGGTCTCTGCCTGCTATTTCTCCGGAAAAATACAGCTCTTCCGGATGCTTATCAGCGCTTTTGCCAAGGGCATAGCGCAGAGAGTTGGCTATTTCCTGTTTTGCCTCGGCAATATCATCAAAAGATATTTCCCTTAACAGCTCGCAAAGCCCCTCATTAAATAAAGTCAGAAAAGCGCTCTTTTCTCCCATAAAATTAAGGATGTAGAATGCCTTTACAGAAGAAGGTACCTGGATCAAAGCGGCGTTAACCGTAGTCAGTATTTTAGCGGTTAAAGCAAGCGGAATAAACCCCGCCTTAAGCATCTCTGCATAATAATCTTTAAGCGCGGCCTTAGGCATAGCCAGGAATACACCTTTAGATTTATTATCTGCGACGCTAAGTACCTGGCAATCAACTTCTATCTCCTCCGGATGCAGGGAGAAAACCTCCGCCGCTTCAAGGCGCAGAGCGCTTCTTAAATCCTTTACGGCTAAGACAGGCAGAGAAAAATTTCGCACAATCACCTGAGGGCCGGATACAGCCAGAGAAAATAAACTACCCCGGGGCTTCTCTGCCTTAGGCATGGACTCTAATGCTAGCCTTAATCCTTCACATGAATCCGCTTCAAGATAAATATGTTTTTTCATCTTTATTCTATTTAGGAAGTTCGCTGGCTATGGTTTTAAGTGTCCACAACCTTTGCAGCCTTTTTTTAACTGCCTGGTTATCCGGGTTCTCAGCTAATTCTTCCTGGCACTGCCGAATAGCAACATCAACCTTCTCCAGTTTCTCTTTGGTTTTTTTCGGATCTTCCTTAATCTTTTCTTTTAGCTTCTCCCTGTCGGGTGATGAAAGCGAACTCTTTAACACCTTTACTTTCTGGGCAATCATTCTTTGCGTCTCTTCTTCGCTAATACTACCATGAGTGACCATCATTCCGTAATCTTCGGGCCGGGAAGGATTAACCTTCTTTTTTCCCGGTTCGACAACTGTCTCTTTTTTTGCTTGTTTTTCCGGCTTGGGCCGGCCTTTAGAATAATAGCGGTAAGAAATCGCCGCGGCTAAGATAATACAGCATAAAACAACCAAAAACAGCTTTTTGCTCTTCATCTTACCGGATTACCCCTCCTGCCAGTTAAAGATGTGCGGATTTCCAACAGTAAATAGCAATTCAAACCCGGGGGGGATATCTCCATCCCTCACATCTGAAGAATAGTAATAACTCTGCAATGTTAAGAGCTCTACTAATGAAATGCCATTATCATTATTAATAGCGGTATCATTAAGCGGCCATGGCCAGTCATATAAATTAGGGTTCGGATTCGCACCGTTAGCGATAAGATTACCCGTGTAAGATCCGATCTCAAGAAGGTCAGTAAGAAATACGTCGTCATGAGCATAGGTTACACCTGCATGTTGGCTGTAAAGAACGGAGCCCTCAGTGTAATCATCCCACGCCACTACGCTTAAGCGCGAGTCTTCCGAAAATTGTAAAGGCTGATAATAGTTAATCGTTCCGGTTGAAATTACAGTGAGATCCTGATCCGCCTGCCATGGAGATGTAGTGCCAAAAAGTATATTGACATCTACAAGCCCTGGGGTAGGGCTTTCCACAAAAATTACTTTTTTATCGATTAGTTCATCATCGGGAGAAATCCAAACTGTATCGCCATCATCGGCTTCAATATGAACTACTTGTTCCGCCGGATAGCTTCCCATAGCATTCATGCCAAACTGCACAAAATCACGGAATTCATCGCCAGCGCTGTAGTCCGGGATCGGAATAGTCGTATCGCCCTGGCTTACGCCTACCTGCCTATCATAAAAACCACCCGATACCCATCCTTCCCGGTTATATGCTCCTGAAATACGCGTTTTACCATTCACGTAGAAAATACCTGCACCATGCGAAGTTAAGTTTCCTCCTGTCGAAATCGTATTCTCAAAAGCTTTGGGAATCTTAATGAATTGGGCGCTGACAGTGCGCTTGATACCGTTATAATTCCCGGTTACGGTAACCCGCGGGATTATTCCTTCGATTAATACGGCGGCGTCATAGATTCCTCCGTCAGCAAAAGGCTGCTGATTAGTAGGGGGGGGAACTTTGGGATCAAGCGACCAGTTATGAAGATACTGGATAAGCCCGGCCTCTGCCAACCAGAATGCCTTTTGGCTTAAGACCTGCTTTTCCTGCGCCTCGCTCTGCAGGGTGCTCATATATAAACTGGCGGTGCCAAGCATGGTGAAAACCAGCGCAAAACCTAGGGTGATAGGCAGAATCGTCCCTCTATTATTAGCCATTAGTTCCTCCCCTTTAATTTAAAATCGGAAACGCTGAATCCTTCACTATTTTTAGTGCCGCTGAGCTCCTGAACCGTAACTAGCTTTCCTGAAACGCTAAAAGTAAAAGTCAGGGGATTTGCGCCGGTTAAAATCGGCTCTCTGTTCGCGGTATTATTTATATCCGGGACAAAAACAAAATCCGTTGTTAATGACCCTGCCGGTCGATACAGGCCAAAGGCGCTATTATCTATGACGAGCATATTGGGTAACCACGGCGGGTTAGCCCAGGTTTTCAAAGTAATTGTACTTGCCTTGCGCGCCTGAAAGCTCAGCCGCGAAAGCCCGTAAAAGACATCGTCATATACGTCTGCTTTTGTTCTTATCCGATCGTGAGAGCTAAAAGCTACCTGCGAAAGAACACCCACCATTAAAATCAGGATTGATGAAATCAATAAAGCCACCAGCATCTCGACTAAAGTAAACCCTTTCTCTGATTTCATTAATAATATTATACCTTATAATTGGACTACGGAACAATATACGTATCTAAACTGATTTTGCTATCGGCGTTCTTTGCCGGATCCCGCCAATATACTTCTACATGCACCTGCTTATAATCCGTAGTGCCGTTTCCATCAGCGTCGATATCATACAAAAATACATCCTTATGGCCCGTCAAATTGCCTATATTAATGATTCCGTTTGTGGTTCCGCTACGCGCGGGCCATTTGTTATCCGGGTCTAAAATTGCTTCATCTAAAACATCGTAATCACTATTTTTTAAGTATTCGAGCTCTGCGCTAGCCATCTCCGCGGCTATCCTTTTATTCACTGCTCCTTGCAGGGATTCTTGAGAATAAAAATAAAGGCTCATTCCAACAGTAAGCAGGATAGTTAACACCAGAAGTGCAATCAGGCATTCGACAAGTGTCAGACCTTTTTTACTAAGCATTTTATGATGCATTCAATATTTATTTTACGATGAAAACTCCGGCTCCACACCTTCAGCAAGAAAGTGCGGAGCCATCAACTATCTTTTTAAGGATCAACCTGAATTAATTAGTAGTCTTTCCAAGACCTCTTGGTAGCACCAACTGAATCATCTTTATAACTTACAAGTATACGCCCACTATTATCCATCTCGAGCTGGACATCAGCTGTTCCGGTCCCTCCACCAACATCAGTGTAATGGACAGCGCCTCTTCCTGTTCCTGAATCCAAAGTCTCACTTTTAGTGCCATCTGCTTTAATAAGGAAACCTACAGCTGCATCACCATTTGTGAAGCTAAGCACCGCAGGTGTGCCAGAAGGCTTAGTTACCGAATAACATTTGTTAGAAAAATATTGGGTGGCTCCTAAATCAACGTCTAGAGTAGTATCAACAGCAGTAGTAGTACCTGTTACGGCAAGATAATCTTTGTTTTTAATATAATACTCCCTCTCTGCCTGCCTAATCAACCCCATCCCTGCTACAGCTTCCGAAGCTTTCGCCCTATCAACATTTGCAAAATATATAGGCGCAGCCACTGCCACTAGAACCCCCAAAATAATCATCACCACTAACAATTCCACCATCGTGAAGCCTTTTTTACCAAACATCTTTTTCTCCTTTCGTGTTTTTTATAATATGTCCGCTTTATTTTCTATCTTTCAATTTCTTATTTCTCCCCACCCCTCCTTCCCTGCATTAAAATAAATTATTAGGATCTTATCGTCGCCATCTTGAAAATCGGTAAATACAATGCCAGAACCACCACCAACACTACACCCCCGATTAAAACAATCAGCGTCGGCTCTAAGAGCGAAGTGAAATTAGTCACCGCAACATCCAACTCATCGTCGTAATAATCGGCATTGCGCTCGAGCATATCCCCTATTCTGCCGGTCCGCTCCCCTACTTCCACCATCTTAATAAACATCTTATGAAAAATCTTGCGGCTAGCCATTTCCTTACTTAAAGGAAAACCCGTAAGCACGCGCGCCTTTATCTGCTCAAGAATGGATTGTAGATAGAGATTATTCATGGCATCCGAAGAAATACTCAATGAAGAGGCTAAGCCCACTCCGCCTGAGATTAAAATGGCTAAAGTGCGCGCAAAACGGGCGACCAGGGCTTTCATAAAGATACTGCCTAAAATCGGTATTTTTAGTTTGTAACGGTCAACAGCAAACCTAATTTTAGGCAGTTTAAATAAAATCAAGCTGATAAAAATCAATAGCCCGATACCCGATACAATCCAGACAGCATTCTGAATGGCAAAGCGGCTCACCCCTAAGACAACCCTGGTAAGTAAAGGCAGTGTTATCTTGGCACGGGCAAAGATAGCGTCAAACTTGGGGATGATAAAGAAGACGATCACAAAAACCGTAAAAAAGAAAAACCCGAGGATAAATAAAGGGTAGCGCACCGCAGTTTTAACCTTTTGGATAGTGCGCGCCGTATCTTCAAGATACTTAGCCATATTGCTCGTCATTCCGGCGAGGTTACCGGTCTCCTCCCCCGCCTTGATTAAAGCGATATAAATAGGCGAAAAAACCTCGGGAAACCTGCTTAAGGAAGAGGAGAAACTTTTTCCGGAACGGATATCGCGCAGGATTTCGCTGATTATCTTACGGAGATACGGATTTTGCCAGTCTGAGCCGATAGTTGCCAAGGCCTCGTTAAGCAGTATTCCCGCCTGAAGCACCGAAGAAAGCTGGCGGGTAAAAAGCGCCATCTCCCTTACTTTTACGCCTCCGCGCCCGGGCTTTATCTGGCTTTGCTCCTGTTTCATTTCCCGCAGAGCCTTATTTACCGGCTTCACTTCTATAGGCAATAACCCCTGGCTCTTTAACTGTGCTGCTAAAGCTAAAAGAGAATCCGCCTCGGCTTTTGCGCTGATACGTTTACCGCTTTTATCCCGCGCCGTATAATTAAATTCCATTAGCTTGCCTCTGATTCCTGCGTAGTCTGCAAAACTTCTTCCGCCGTAGTAATACCTGCCTTGACCTTGTCAATGCCGCTTTCCTGTAATGTAGTCATGCCGTTCTCCCGGGCTTGACGTTTAATCATTTCAGAAGAAGGCCGCGAGAGGATAAGATTACGAATTTTTTCATCCGGGATAAGCAGCTCAAAAATCCCGAGCCTCCCTTTATACCCGCTGTTCAGGCATTTATTGCAACCCTTGCCGCGGTAAAACTTAGTTACTTCCTTGCCTAAAGATAATCTGTGCAGTGTCTGGGCGCTAACTTTATACTCTTCGCGGCAGAGCGGGCAGATACAGCGCACTAAACGCTGGGCTAATACGCCTAACAAAGCAGATGTGATTAAAAACGGCTCAACGCCCATATTCACCAGCCGTACCGCTGCTCCGGCAGCGTCGTTAGTATGAAGGGTTGAGAAAACAAGATGGCCGGTTAAGGCAGAATGTATTGCGATTTCAGCGGTCTCCTTATCGCGGATCTCTCCGACCATGATAATATCCGGGTCCTGCCTGAGCATGGAACGCAAGCCCCGGGCAAAATCAAAACCGATGACCGGATTGACCTGCGTCTGCTGCACAAAAGGCAGGCGGTATTCTACCGGGTCTTCCAAGGTAACCATGTTTTTCTCTGCGGTTTTAATTTCATTCAGGGTGGCGTAAAGTGTAGTGGTCTTTCCGCTTCCGGTAGGCCCGGTGACCAGGATAAGCCCGTAGGAGTGGCCTATTAATTGGCGGTACATCTCTAAATCCCGGACGGGGAAACCTAACTGGTTTAAATCAAGCAGCTGCGCTGAAGTATCTAAAATCCTGATAACTACACTCTCGCCGTAAATGGTGGGAAAACAGGATGTGCGCAAATCGACTTCTTTTAAGCCCAATCTTATCTTAAAGCGGCCGTCTTGGGGCAGGCGGTGCTCGGCAATGTCAAGGCCGGCTAATATCTTGATGCGGGTAACGATAGCAGGAAGCATGGCCTTGGGCGGCGGGTCGATATAATACAGGACTCCGTCGATGCGGAAGCGCAGGTCTGCCGTATCCTGCTTAGACTGCAGGTGGATGTCGCTGGCGCCGCTATTGGCGGCCTTGACAATCAGGGCATTGACGTATTGCACCACCGGCGGGTCAGATGCCTCAACGCGCAGCTTTTCGAAGTCTTCGTTAAAATCCTCCATGGTGGCGGACTCAAGCTCGATAAATTCTTCGACGTGCTCCTTCATCCGCGGCAGCTGATGATAGCAGTATTCCAGCGCCTCGGTGATATCCTTTTCTGCGGCCACCACGCGGTTAATCTTAAGGTGAGTGCGCATTTTGATGGTATCAATAGCAATTACGTCAAGGGGATCAAACATAGCTACAGTCAGCGAACCGTCCTTTGCGGAAATCGGAACAAGTATAAAACGCCGGGCTAGCTCTTCCGGCACAATGCTGATTACTTCAGGCTTGATATCACGGTAGGTTTCTTTCAGATTGATAAAGGGTAGGCCAAAGTAAGAAGCCAGGAAAGGCGCGATCTTCTCGGTAGTGACAAAGCCCATCTTGATCGTGATGTCACCTAAGCGCTCCCGGGTTTTAAGCTGTTCATCCAAAGCAATTTCTAGCTGCTTACGGCTGATCAGGTTTTCTTTTAGTAAAGCCTCACCGATTTTCATAAATTAATTTGTCGCATCTCCTTATAAATCAAGTAGATTTGCTCCTGCGGGAATTAAGAAAGACAGCCTAAAAAGTATAGCACAGAAACCTGGAATTTCAAGTAAAATTACGCTTTCAGGTAGTCAGAAATAATCTGTTTATGGTCAAAGGCGAGTGGGAGTTTCAGGGCCTCTTTGGCCTCAATCACCCTTAAATCTGCGGCATCATCCCCTGCCCTGGGCTTACCCCCGGCCTTACCTATATATACCGTGCCGACAGTGTGAAAACGGGGGTCCCGGCCGGGGCCGGAGTAGGTATGAAATTGTTTTATAT
>Ga0163200_1001043_pt1 | contig 10638 bp, 10 predicted proteins | sample PL_2010_200m_FD_113535 | JGI IMG/M metagenome (GOLD analysis project Ga0163200, IMG submission 113535) | Freshwater microbial communities from Powell Lake, British Columbia, Canada to study Microbial Dark Matter (Phase II) - PL_2010_200m | ecosystem: Environmental > Aquatic > Freshwater > Lake ... | reverse complement strand
ATCGGGATCAACAGCGGCCCCATCAGGGACGTGGCGGCCTCCAGCCAGTACGGCGCCGCGATAAACATAATCACGGGCCTCGGCTACGCCCTCCAGAGCCCCTTCCTGCCCCACATCTTCGTCCTCGCCACCGTTATGTTCGCCCTCTGGGTGACGGGCGGCAGCCTCTACGGCCTCGTCGGCGCCAACATCGGCACAGACCTCGCCATAGGGATGATAATGTCCAGCGACGCCTTCGGTCCCATATGCGACAACGCGGCGGGGATCGCCGAGATGTCCGGGGTGAAGGTGAACAACGAGGCGCTGGCGGAGCTCGACGCCATGGGGAACACGACGAAGGCCATCACCAAGGCCTTCGCCTCCAGCAGCGGCACCTTCTCCACCCTCGTCATCTTCATGACCTACGCCGAGCTCGTCGGCCTCCCCAGGTCGGGCATGGGCCTGACGAGCCCCATCATCCTCGTAGGCCTCCTCCTCGGCGGCGCCTTCCCCTTCCTCTTCAGCAGCCTCGCCATACAGGCGACGGCGAGGAGCGCCTACAAGATAGTCGAGGAGGTCAGGAGGCAGTTCAGGGAGCACCCCGGCATAATGGAGGGGACTGAGAAGCCCGACTACGCGACGTGCGTCGACATAGCGACGGTGGAGGCCCTCAGGCAGATGGTGGCCCCCGGGCTGCTCGCCGTCGCCACCCCCATAGTCGTCGGCCTGCTGCTCGGTAAGTTCGCCCTCGGAGCCATGCTCCTCGGAGGCCTCTGCACCTCCGCCCTACTCAGCCCATTCTTCACCTTCAGCGGCGGCATCTGGGACAACGCCAAGAAGCACATAGAGAGGGAGTTCTGGATGAAGGGGACACCCGCCCACGCCGCCGCGGTCACCGGCGATACAGTCGGCGACCCCCTCAAGGACGTGGCGGGGCCGAGCCTAAACATCTTCATGAAGCTGACTAACATGACGGCGCTGCTCATAGTGCCGCTCCTGCTCCTACTTTAGGCCGCGGAAGTGCTCCCAGCCGCCCTTACCTATGGGCTTCTCGACGCCGCCCTCGACGTAGACGATCCCCTTCTCCTCCGTGACCACGCCGAGTTCTAGGAGGTCTGCCCCCGCGCCGCGCAGCGCCTTCCTCGCCTCTTCCACCATGTCTGGCTTGACCGTGAAGACCAACTCGTACTCTTCTCCGCCGTATAGGGCGAGGGCCGCCCTGTCGAGGCCGTACAGCTCGGCGAAGGCCTCGGCGTCCTCCGTGAGGGCGGCGTTTGTGAGCCTGAAGCCGTTCCCGCTGCTCCTCTGTAGGTCGTGCAGGCTCACGGCGAGGCCGTCGCTCGAGTCCATGCTGCTCGTCGCGGCGCCCGTGGCTGCCAGGGCGATGCCCGCCTTGACCCGCGCCCGAGGCATATAGACGGAGTCGACGAGCCTGTCCCTGAGAGCCTTGGGTGTATTCACTCCGTCGAGGAGTATCTTGAAGGCGGCGGTCGTGTTGCCGAAGCCGCCGGTCGTCGCGAGCACGTCCCCGGGCCTCGAGGTCCCCCTGAGGACGAGCCGCCTCTCCTCGGCTAGGCCGTAGGCCATCCCCGAGATGATTATGTCGCATGCCTCGTTCGTGTCGCCCCCCACCATGTAGCCGCCGTACTCCCTGGCGCCTGCCTCGAAGCCCTTCGCTATCTCCTCGACCCAGTCGACGGGTGTCGTGCTGGGTGCGCCGAGCGCGGCGAGGAAGGCGAGGGGCTGCACCCCCTTCGAGCCGAGGTCGCTGAAGTTCATCACCACTGCCTTGCGCCCCGCCTGGAAGGGCGTCATCCCCTTGGGGATGTCGGTCTTCCAGACGAGCATATCCGTCTTCAGGATGACGGCTCGACCGTCGCCGAGGCTGATGGCGTTGACGTCGTCCCAGTTCGGCACGGGCATCCCCGGCATCAGCGTGAGGTGCCTCATTATCCGGCTGATGAGCTCCCGCTCCCCGACCTCGGCGATGGTGGCCATGCCTATGAATCAGATCAGGCGATTATAAGCATCTACCCAGCGATTGGTCTTAATGATTAAATCTCCACTGAGTGTAATACTCAGCAAGGGGATAACACGGCTCTCGGCTTCGACTACCTCGAATACTATGTCATCTTCGGCGGCATGATACTCATAGTCGCCCTCGCCTTCGACCACCTCCTCAACCACGCCGGAGTCCCCGCGTTCGTCAACAGGATACCCGTGCTGGTAGGAGCCTTCACGGTGAGCGCCGTCTCGATGAGGCTGATATTCGCCGTCGCCGCCTCGGCGGGCGTGCAATTACTCAACTACGCCGACGACCAGGGTTGGGTGTACAACAACGTTGAGAACGTGCGGCTCGTGAACGAGTTCCTCGCGGGTAACCCTGCGCTCTGCGTCGGTTTGATCCTCTTCACATTCGCCGCATCCATGGTATTGGGGGGCCTCAACGGCTGGCTCCTCGCCAGGGTGACCCTGAGGCTTACCCCTGTCCTGATCCTGATGGTCACCCTCGGCCTCACTGACGTCGGCTGCGTTCTCGGCAGAAACACGATCTGGGCCGCCGGTGGCACAATGGGGGTGTCTGTGCCTGATCTGCTCACCTTTATGCCGGGGATACAGCACGCGGCGTGGATAGTGATCCTAATCGCCATAGTGATCGGGGTTTACTTACTTCTTGAGAGGCTGGAGGCGTCGTCGTGGGGGAGGCGGATCGCAGCCGCGGGGGATAACCCCATCACCGCCGCAAGCGTTGGCAAGGACGTCGTACGAATCCGCGGTGACGTGGTCTTCTATACATCGGGGATAATGGCCCTCGCGGGGGCATTGTGGGGCTTCTACTACCTCTTCGTCGTCGAATCGCCCTTCCACAACTGGCCCTGGCTCTTCTTACCACTCGTTGCTATAACCCTAGGTGGACCTGGTGGGAGGTGGAGGATAATCTTGGGCACCGGGTTACTCTTCGTCGTCGAATTTTTCATCTCATCCCTATCTCACATGCAGAATGAGGGCAACTTTATCCTCCAAAGCATCATCTTCTTCCCGATCAGTTACCTAGAGGACGTCTTCTTAGCCCTCTTTATTCTCCTCGCGTTTACGCGCCTGCCGAAGATCATGAGCCGAAGGAGAACCACGTCCATTAAAGGCATCCACTATGAGGATGCGGTGGAAGCTTCCTGAAAAATATCTTATACGCCCATCCGGATGGATATAGAACCACCCGGTGAATGACTTGATGCGCAAACCCCTCGAAGACATACGAGTCGTCGACATGACCCACGTCTGGTTCGGACCCTGGGCCACCATGATGATGGCCGACATGGGAGCCGAGGTCATAAGGATCGAGCCCCCGTGGGGGGCGATAGACAGGATAAGCGAAGGCATGCTCTACGGCGGGGCACCCTACACCTTCCACCACCTCAACCAGAACAAGAAGGACCTCACCCTCAACCTGAAGAGCCCCGAGGGGATGCACCTCCTAAAGGAGCTGATCAAGAAGAGCGACGTAGTCATCCAGAACATGAGCGTAGGCACCATGGAGAAGCTGGGCCTCGGCTATGAGGAGCTGAAGAAGCTAAACCCCGGCATCATCTACGCCGCCTTAAGCGGCTTCGGCCAGTACGGCCCCTACAAGAACAGGAACTGCTACGCCATGTTCGCCGAGGCGATGAGTGGCCACACCCGCATGACGGGGGACGGCGTCGACCCGATGGGGCCGCCGATCGAGATGGCGATGGCCTACGGCGACATGGCCCCGGGTAGCCTCGCCGCCATGGCCATCATCGCGGCCCTCCGCTACCGCGACAAGACCGGCCTCGGCCAGATGATAGACGTCGCCCAGCTCGACTGCATGGTCGCCCTCAACCCGGGGATAACGGGCTACTTCCTCAGCGGCATGCCCATGTGGGAGATGAGGAAGAAGTACCCGACCGGCGGCATAGGCGGCATATTCAAGGCCAAGGACGGAGGCTGGGTCCGAGTCGGCGCCTTCAGCCCCTCAGCCATCGAGAACATGAAGAAGTTCCTCAACATAGAGGAGCCCACGAAGGAGGACTGCGAGAAGTACGTCGCCTCCAAGAACAGGGACGAGGCGGTGCAGGAACTCGTCGCCGCCGACCTCCCAGCCGCCCCCATCTATCAGCTCGACGAGACGGTCAAGGACCCACACCTCGCCGCGCGTGGCATGTTCATAGACCTCGACCACCCCAGAGCGGGGAAGGTGAGGACGGCGAACAACCCGATAAAGTTCAGCCTCACCCCGACGGAGAGGAAGACGGCGGCCCCCACACTCGGCCAGCACAACAAGGAGATACTGAGCGGGATACTCGGCCTCAGCGACGCCCAGATCGATGACCTAATCAACAACGGCGTCGTCGCCTCCACCTAGGATACCGATTTTCTTAAAAACAGGCGCTTCACCCGTATGGTGGAGCGGCCCGGTAGCTCAGCGGCCAGAGCGGCAGCCTCGTAAGTTGTAGGTCGCGGGTCCGAATCCCGCTCGGGCCTCCACCCTTCTCGAAACCCATTAAACGGAGCCCAACACAGAATAGGGGGACCCACATGAGCGACGCGCTGGGCATAGAGCCGGTCTGGCAGTTCATAGCACGGGCATCCTCAGCCAAGGACATAGGAGACTACCAGGAGGCCGAGTTCTACGCGCGGAAGGCAGTATTCGCCGACCGGAGTGTCGGCGCCGCCTACGTGCTGCTCTGCGAGATACTGAAGAGGGTGGGGAAGAAGGAGGAGGCGGAGAGGTGCCTCAGGGCGGGCCTCGCCGCGTGCCCCGGAGACGCCCCCCTCACGAGCATGAGCGCCCAGTACCTCATAAGGAACGGGCGCCTAGACGACGCCGAGGCATTCCTGCGTAGGGTGATAGCCGGCGACCCGGACGTCGCGGGCTACAGGCTCCTCCTCGCCGTGGTCCTCCAGCAGAAGGGCGACCTCGAACACGCCGAGGAGAGCGTGCGGAGGGCCATACTCCTCGACGACACGAGCGGCGACGCCTACTCCCTCTACGGCGTCATACTCTGGAAGATGGGGCGCCACGACGATGCCATGAAGTACGTCGCACACGCCCTCGAACTCAAGCCCGGGGACGCCAACATCCACCTCAACTACGCCATAATCCTCGAAGGCGCGGGCAGATTCACGGAGGCCGAGGAACGCTACAGGAAGACGCTGGAGATCCACCCGGAGTGGCCCGAAGTCAAGGCACGGTACGACAAGCTCAGGTACCGCCTCAACGACCCCATGGAGACGCTGAAGAAGGCGAACGCCACCAAGCAGGCGAACCCGGAGGAGGCCGAGACGCTATACAGGAAGGCGCTGGAGATGCGGGGCGACTCCCCGGAGGCACACAACGACTACGGCGTCTTCCTCTGGGAGAGGAAGAGGGTGCAGGAGGCCGAGGAGCACCTGCGGAAGGCGGCGGACCTCAAGCCCTCCTGGGTCACCCCACAATACAACACGGCGCTCAACCTCCTCAACCAGGGCAAGTTCGCCGACTCCGAGGGCTACTTCAGGAGGACCCTCGGCCTCTACCCCGCCTTCCCCGACGGCCACTTCTGGTACGCCAACGTCCTCTTCAAGCTCCACAGACTCCCAGAGGCCGAGGAACACTACAGGAAGGTGATAGAGTTGAAGCCGGACCACAAGAAGGCGCACGAGAACTACTCCCAGCTCCTCAAGGCGCTGGGACGCCTCCCCGAGGCCGAGGAGCAGGCCAAGTTAGCGGCCTAGACGAGTCTTAGCTCGACCCTGATCTCGGGCGGGTTCTTGATGGTGTTGCTGACGAAGCAGCGCCCCGCCTCCCTGAGCACCTCCTGCCTCTGCTCCTCGGTGAGGTCCGCCTCCAGCTCCACCTCCATCGCGATCTCGGTGGCGCGGTTCATGTCCTTGCTCACCTTCGGCTTGACGTTGACACGGATGGCGCCGACCTCCCAGCCGCGGTTCTTCATCTGCTCGACGAGCCTCGTCCCCGTGCAGAGGCCTATGGCGGCGAACAGGACCGCGCCGGCTTCCATCCCCTCCGGGGGAGAATCGTCGCTCGCCCTCCCCGTCACTATCTCGAAGCCGCCCACGTTGGCCTTGAACTTGGTTCCCTCTATCCTCTCTATCTTGGCGCTCATGGGTTGCTGAAAAAGGGGCGGGACCGTATGAACCTTTCCAGCCCCGGGGGTATGCTTGGTAGTCTATGCCTTGGCGAGGGCCTGGTCGAGGTCCTCGATTATGTCGTCGACGCCCTCGATGCCGACGCTGAGGCGGACGAGGCCGTCGGTTATTCCGGCCTTGAGGCGGTCCTCCCTCGGGACGATGGCGTGGGTCATCGAGGATGGGTGGCTGATGAGCGTCTCCACCGCGCCGAGGCTGACGGCGAGGCTGCAGAGCTTGACGTTGTTCATCACCCTGCGCCCTGCCTCGACGCCTCCCTTTAACTCGAAGCTCATCATGCTGCCGAAGCCGTCCATCTGCCTCTTGGCGAGGGCGTGCTGGGGGTGGCTCTTGAGGCCGGGGTACTTGACCCACTCCACCTTGGGGTGGTCCTCCAGCCACTCCGCGATCTTCCCGGCGCTCTCGGTCTGGCGCTCCATCCTGACGTGTAGCGTCTTTATCCCGCGCAGGGTGAGCCACGCCTCAAACGGGCCGAGGTTTGCGCCCATGTTCTTGTACATCGGGTCCATCGCCTTGAGGAACGCCTTCGTGCCCACTATGGCTCCGCCGAGGACGTCGCTGTGACCGCTCAGGCTCTTAGTGATGCTGTGGACGACTACGTCGATGCCGTGCTCGATGGGGCGCTGGAGGTACGGGCTCATGAATGTGTTGTCCGCGATCGTCGTTATGCCGTGTGCCTTCGCTATCTTGGAGACCGCCTTCATGTCGGTGAGCTTCATCATCGGGTTGGACGGGGTCTCGATGTAGAGGAGCTTGGTGTTGGGCTTGATCGCCCTCTCAACCGCCTTGAGGTCGCTGGTGTCGACGAGGCTGCACTCCACGCCGTAGCCCTTGAGGATGCCCGTGAAGACCTTGTGGGTCCCCCCGTAGAGGGCGTCCCCGGCCAGTATGTGGTCCCCCATCTTCACCACCGCCATGGCGGCCGTGGAGATGGCGGCCATGCCGGAGGCCGTCGCCCTCGCGTCCTCGCCCCCCTCGAGCGCCGCTATGCTCTCCTCAAGCGCCCTCACGGTGGGGTTCCCGAGCCTGCTGTAGATGTAGCCGGTCTCCTTCCCCGCGAACCGCGCGGCGCCCTGCTCGGCGCTCTGGAAGACGAATGTTGAGGACGCGTAGATGGGGACCGAGACGGCCCCCGTGACGGGGTCGGGGTGCTGACCCGCGTGGACGGCCTTCGTAGCGAACTTACCCTTATCCATACAACCACTGCCTAGGTTCCAATACTATTTGCATAGACTCTCAATTAACGCCTTCTGAGAACGGCGCACCCCGGCATAGTTTAATACGGTTTCGAGCCTGTGAACAACCGGTGTAGGGTTGAAGGTTCTAGGCATCGTTGGCGGGGCCAAGGGAAACGGCAACACGGTGAGGCTCGTGGAGGAGGTCCTCGCGGGGGCGAGGGAGGCCGGGCACGAGACCGTCCTCTTCAAGCTCGTCGACACGAAGCTTGGCCACCTCGGGGACAAGGACGGGGTGACGACGTTCCCCCGGGACGACTTCGAGGAGATGAAGCCCCACATAGAGTCCATGGGGGCGCTCGTCCTCGGCGCACCCATCTGGTTCAGCACCGTCGACTCCCGCACACACGCCTTCATACAGCGCCTCTACTGGTACAGCGGCTACTACAGCGAGGAGAACAAGGCGAAGTGGCCTAAGGGGGCGAAGGCGGTGAACGTCATCACCTACGGCTGGGACGATCCCCACATCTACGACGGCGTCCTAGACTGGCTGAAGGAGATGGAGAAGAGCTACGGCATGAAGAACATCCGAGGCATAGCCGCCGAGAACACCGGCGAGAAGCCCGTGGAGACCCGGAAGGCCCTCATGAAGAGGGCGCGGGACATCGGCGCGAAGCTATAGTCATCTAAGATGTGGTCCTTATCTCGTAGCTGAACCGGGGCATCCCACGCATCGTGTTCCCCACGTAGCAGCGCTTGACCTCGGCGAGGAGCCCCTCGGTCTGCCTCTGGTCGAGATTCGCCCCGACCTTCACCACGATGTGGAAACCGGAGGCCCTGCTGGGCTCCTTCTCGTGGGTCTCATCCACCTCGATGGTCAGGCTCGTGGCATCGATCTTCTGCCTCTTCAGGTACCAGGCGGCGTGGAAGACGCTGCATAGGCCGAGGCTCGCCACCATCAGCTTCCCGGGGGACATGCCTATCGGCGGAGTCTGTTCGTTGAGTCGGCCACTCAGGACCTCGTATCCGTCCGACTCGGCCTTGAACTGGTCGCCCTCTAACCGCGTGATCTTCACGGTCATCAATATCCCGAATCATGGGGATACACCGGAATAAGTATCTTACCGGCCCTCCGATGGGTGAAACATTTATGTGGGCTTCGAGTGTTTTCTGGTGGTGTGCCCTGGTAGCTCAGTGGTCAGAGCGGCAGCCTTGTAAGCTGTAGGTCACGGGTCCAAATCCCGTCCGGGGCTCCACATCTTCTAGGCGAGTGTCAGCTGCTTCGCCTTTGGCGTCGCCTTCACGGGGGCACGCTTCGCGGGCGCCCTGAGCATCGGCGCGGGCTTCGGCGGCTCCACCTTGACCCTACTCCTCACCGGCTCCGGGGCGTCCACCTTCGGCGTCGTACGGGTCTTCCTCGCCTTCGGCTCGGCCTTCGCCGCCTTCGGCTTCCTCGCGTTGGCGGTCTTCCCCGCCCTCTCCGCCTTCACCGGCTTCGCTTTGCCTTTGCGCTTCCCCGCCTTCTTTGCCTGGACTGGCTTCTCCGTCTTCTTCCCCCGTGTCTTCTTCTCCGGCGTCTCCACCTTCGCCGCCACCTTCGGGGGATTGACTAACTCCACCTTCCCCGGGTGGTTCATCGCGACGTGCTTCTTCAGGCCGGACTCGCTGTTCATGATCTTGCCGCATACGGGGCAGGGGATGCTGACCGAGACGAATTCGACGTCCTTGCCCAGGTACTCGCGGCGGAACTTGGTGGAGATGCGCTCGGCCTCCTCATAGGTGACCTTCCCCTCGGTCTTCACGGTGATCCCGATGGTGATGTTGAAGGAGTCGTGCCTGTCGTTGTCCCTTACTATACCGATCTCCCTGACCGGGCCCTTCAGCTTGAGGTCGTCCGCCACCCTGCTCCCTTCAGAATACTCGCTCTGTGTAGCTGATTAGGCCGAGGGCTTAAAAGCGTGTCCTTTAACGAGACTGTCTCAAATCTCCTCTGGTCTTTGAGACAATTCAGTTAGAGGGGAATAGTTGTAGAAAATGGGGCGGAGCCTACTTCTTGTAGGCCCCGTGCTTCCAGACGGCCCTGCCGACGGCGTTGTAGTTGGCGATGGGCATATCCTGGTAGACGGTGCAGCCTGGGCCGAGCATGAAGCCGCCGCCCTCGGCGCAGTCATCGATGGCCTTCTTTGTCGCGTCCTCGACCTGCTTCGGCGTCCCCTTCCTGAGGACCGCATCGTGGTCGAGCCCGCCGCAGATGCAGAACTTGTCACCGTAGAGCTCCTTGCCCTTCTTGACGGGCGTCCAGGAGTGGCTCGCCCAGTTCAGGGCGGTCACCGGGTATTTCTTGAACCAGCCCTCCTCGAAGAGCTTCTGCGGGTCACCCTCGGGGGTGCTGCAGATGTGCATGAGCTTTATGGGGCACTTGACGGCGTCTAGGACCTTCTTGTCGTACCCGAGGGCGTAGGTCTCGAGCTGCTTCTTGTCGAGTGCCTTCCAGATGCGGCCGCCGCCACCGATGCCGAGGAAGATGCCGGGGGCACCCGCGTCGACGCACGCCTTGGCGAAGTCGATGGTCGTCTGCGTGATGGTCTCAAGCCCCTGCTTTAGGGCGTCGGGGTTCTCCTTCATGTCCTTGAGGACCTGGTCGGGGGTGGAGACGCCGTTCATCGCCTGGATGATGGGGCTGGGGATGGTGTAGATGAAGGGTACCCTGCGCAGGTCACGCGCCAGTATCTCGTTGCACCTGACGAACTCGCGCAGTTCCTTCTTGGGGTCGAGGACCCAGAGCTTCTCCCAGTCCTTCGTCTTCTTGACGACGACCTCCTTGGTGGCGGCCTCCTCCTCGTTGTTTATGAACTCGAACTTGCTCCCCCACTGGATCGCCATGAAGCGGTAGTAGGGTGTGACCTTGAGCAGGTCCATGTTGTAGTCGAGCTCGCGCAGCAGCGCCATGTGGGCCTTCGCGGACTCCTCGCCGTCGCGGGTGGTCTTCTCCCAGTTGTAGCCGTTGAGCCACTTGCAGGCGGGGAAGTGGCCCCAGAGCGCCCAGGGGACGCGGTCGGGGACCTTGCGTTGCATGACCGCCATGACGCGGTCGAATCTCTCGGACTCCATTTTCGATCGCTATGGATAGGGCGGTCCAGATAATAAAAGGGGGTGCCCTATGCGACCCGCATCTTCCGGACGACGTAGGCGAGGAAGAGGAGCAACGCGGCGAGGCTCGCCCCGGCTATAAGGTTCCTCTCCTGGCCGCTGTATTGTGGGAACTGCACATGCACAGGCGTGTCGCTGAGGAACCCGACGGGGGTTATGATCCGGT
>Ga0163200_1001042_pt1 | contig 10650 bp, 8 predicted proteins | sample PL_2010_200m_FD_113535 | JGI IMG/M metagenome (GOLD analysis project Ga0163200, IMG submission 113535) | Freshwater microbial communities from Powell Lake, British Columbia, Canada to study Microbial Dark Matter (Phase II) - PL_2010_200m | ecosystem: Environmental > Aquatic > Freshwater > Lake ... | reverse complement strand
GTCTTCGTGTGATATGATAAGTCCTGGCAATAACACTCGATGACTCCCCTTTCAGTTTCTGACCGATTAGTTTTCTAATCTTTTTCTGATTCAACTTCATCGTTGAACCAGCATCTTGACCAAGTCTTAATATAGGAAATACTTTCGGGACTGTACAATAATTTTTCCGGAGAGATACGGAGGAGATCTGATCCGGTTGCAGGAATTACAAATTGTTTATCGTCGGAAAAGATGATTTCAAAATCTTTATATGAACACCGGGTCATAATAACGTGTTATAAAAAAAATAGAGGTGAAATTTCAATGGTTGTTAAAGTAGGTGTAGCCAAGTTAGGCAATATTGCCAGTGGTGTAATGGCAGAGCTGCTTCTCGATGAGAGAGCAGACCGTGAAGACATGCAGACTTTCATGGCGACCAGCGGTACAAAACTCGAGCCGGCTGACGTTGACCGTGTAGTCTCCAACCTGAAGGCATATCAACCCGACTTCTGTATTGTAGTCTCCCCCAACGGGGTTCTCCCCGGTCCAACCGGTGCCCGCGAACAGCTCGCTGCAGCAGGTATTCCGGTTGTCATTATCACTGATGATGTAACAACAAAGAAGGAGTGGGAAGGTGTCAAGGCGAGCAAATTCGGGTACATCATCATGAAGGCAGACTCCATGATCGGTGCACGCCGCGAGTTCCTCGACCCCGTCGAGATGGCAGACTACAACGGCAACCTCGTCAAAGTGCTGGCACTTACCGGTGCATTCCGCAAGATGCAGCTTGCCCTCGACAAGGTCATCGACCAGGTGAAGGCAGGTAAGAAGGGCGACGCAATTGAGCTCCCGAAGATCGTCATGACCGTTGACAAGGCGGTCGATGGTGAATTCACCAACCCCTACGCGCTCGCAAAGGCACGTGCTGCCTATGAAATTGCATCTGCAGTGGCAATGGTGAACGTCAAGGGCTGCTTCATGACCAAGGAATGGGAGAAATACATCCCGATGGTTGCAAGCGCTCACGAGATGATGAAGATCGCAGCACAACTCTGTGATCAAGCCCGCGAGCTCGAGAAGGCAGGAGACAGCATCTTCCGCCAGCCCCACAAGAAGGATGGCGTTCTCGTCAACAAGAAGAAACTCGTTGCAAAATTCGAGTAAATTCCTAATTTCTCTCTTTTTTATAGAATTTTCCAAGGTCTTCGGGAAGCGTCATTATTACCGGTTCGAGGTGCAGGCGTTCCATGAAAGCAGAATCACTCGTCGACGAGGGGTTTGGATTTATGCGGGAGATGAGGGAACAGAACGCACGCGCGTCTCGACTCGCATCGTTTTTGTCAAAGAATATCGCCATGTTGAACGCGTGCGTTCCTAATTTTTTGTAGAGTGTGAGGACTACAAGGATTCCCTGTGCAAGAAGATCAACATAATTTTCCAACTCGTCAAGCGATGTAACGGGAAGGAGTCCCCGTACTTCACGTTCCCCGATCGGCACCGCATGCGCAGACCAGAGGATCTCGTCACCAAAGAGATACCGGTCTGAGGCTCGCTCCTGTTCACGTACTGCATCCCAGTAATTGGTACCGTTTTTTACGCGATATTGTTCGCACGCAGACCGGTACCGCTCGATCACGAGCGCCGGCGCTCGGTCAGATATCCCCTGCATGTGGGGATGTACGAGACTTGCTCCGGAAGAGGGGAGAAAATTCCAGTTGATGCTGGGATACCCGTCAAACCTCTGGAGGGATTCTACTTGTGCGCGAAGTGCATCCGCCACCTGCCGGTGCGTGAATGTATCGACAGTATGCGCTTGAGTGATCACGGTTACCGTATGCCAGTCTCCGAACGGAAAGAGGTTGGGGAATGTAACACTCTCCCCGCGAATAATCCTGTTATTATCCGGAAATGTCGGAGTGACTACAAAGATGCGGTCCCGGCAGAACGGGCAACCAGCAGAACTGTCTGGCAGGAACAGCGCCTGATCGATATGCCGTTGCAGTCGTTCGGGGCTGATCCTGCACCGGAAACCGGTGAAATGTTCCCTCCGGTGCTGTAATATCCCTTTATCAGTAGCGCTTTCGGAAACGGCAAACATTCCCTATCATGAATATATTATCGAATGCAATGACATAGTCGTTTGCACAGCGCTATCTGGTGCTGGTTGGCAACTTTTAAAAAAAAGAAATTTTTTTTCTATCTGCGAGGGCATTCCTGCCATCTCTGGCAGAAACCGGGCAGATAGTGTAACCTCATTTATACGACGTACTTGCCGAGGAGGCGGATAGAGTTGGTCATGTCGGGACCGAGTGGTGAGCCAAAGATGATCTGGGTGACGCCAGCCTTTGTCAGCTCAGCGCACTTTGCCTTGACCATTTCCGGAGTTCCTGCAATGGTGAATGCATCGATCTCTTTGTCACTGACAAGTTCTCCAACGGTCTTGAAGTCGAACTTGCCGAGTGCTGCCTTGATCTTTGCCACATTGTCGAGGTCAAGACCGTGCCGGGTGAGCAGTGCTTCCGGAGAGCCGGCAGCGATAAACGCAGCAACAATCTTTGCAGCGTTCCTTGCCTTCTTCTCGCTCTGGTCAATTGACATTGCCGTGTATGCGCCGACATCGAAGTTCTTCTTGCCAACGGCATCGCTTGCCTTCTTGATGATCGGGATAGCGATCTGGAAGTCCTTCGGGTTGGATGCGTTGATCAATGCTCCATCTCCGATCTTTCCGGCGAGTTCAAGAACCTTGGGTCCCTGTGCACCGATGTAGATTGGAACGCCCTTCTTCTTGTCGGGGAGAGTGACACCGGTCAACTTCGCACCATCGTAGTCGAAGAACTTCATGCCGGACTTGTTCACCTGATCACCGGCACAGAGCTTCCGGATCTGCACGACTGCCTCTTCGAGACGACCGACTGGCTTATCACCCTGAATAGCGATCTTCGGGAGCGTCGAGAGGTCACCGGGTCCGATACCGAGCGTTGCACGCCCGTCGGACATCTCGTTCAATGTGCAGAAGAATGATGCCATGGCTGCCGGCGTGTCAGTGAAGGCGTTCATAATGCCTGGACCCATCTTAAGGGTCGTGGTTGCTTCTGCGACAGCGGCAAGAACTGCGTAGCAGTGGCGGTTGTTGTAGTGGTTCGTGATCCACGCATAGTCAATGTCCTTTGACTCTGCGAGCTTGCAGAACTTTACAACGTTTTTTACGTTTACATTTCCTGGTACAAATTCTATTCCATATGACAAGGCTAATTCACCTCATTGAGTATTACCGTCCACGCGCTTAAATAAATTATGATTTACATTTATCCCGGCGGATAATCCGCACGTAATCTCCCCGTATTTTCAGAATTTAGAGAGAAAAACGAGATTGGTCGATCCAAATTGGAGGAGAACGCAGTAAGATCTTTCGGATTGACCGTCAAAGCAGGTTCTTTTAAAATTTGTTCGTTTTTTTTGGTCGTTTTTGTGAGTTATTTTTGTTAATGCATCATCACCATCTTCACGGGGTAAGCAGGTTTTCGAGAACTCATTGTCATTGACTTGAGGATGGTTTACACATTTGCATAACCGGTACTTCAAGAGTTGCAGGGAATCAGGAATATTCGGATCCCGTAAATTCCGGCTGAATGATGGAATCCTCCAGTTAACCCGAATCAAGACATCTTACGGAGATGGAGATTTTCAGGCAGGTGTCTGTATCTTACGGTCAATGACCGATACGGGCGATAAATATTTTTTTCTCCGGGTATACATATCCTATAAGATATTCAACCTCTGTGGGCAATAGTATATCAGAGCCTTAAGGAGTCTCATCGGTTTTAAATAAACAGGATTTGTTCATGCGGATACTTGCTATAGGGCTGGGAGGTGCAGGTTCACGGATTGCCGGTAGCCTCTATGCCGCAGATCGACGGAGCAGCAGGGTTGCATGCGTCGAGGCGCTTGCCATTGATGTTGACGGGGATACATTAGCGAAGCTGGGCGATCTTCCGGAGAATGCGAAGGTCTATTTCCCCGCGCTTGAAGCCAGTTCCCTGGATGCTCTCGGCAATACCAGCCAGACCGCAACCATCGACATCGGGGAGGTGATTGCGCGCATACAAAATATCGAGATTGGAGAGACTGATGCGATCTTTATCTGTTGTGGACTTGGCGGGAGTTTGGCAGATGTTGCCCCGCACATTGTAACCGCGCTCAGGGCGTCGATCATCGAGCCGATCTTCGGGTTGTTCACCCTGCCCTGCCTTTCTGAAGGAGAGAAACGATCGGCAAAAGCTGCTGATGATATTGAGAGGATCTCCCCACTATTAGATGGGATCATCCTCTTTGATAACGAGACCTGGATTAAGAAGATACAGGCACCGAAAACCGCGCTCATCAAAAAACCCACGGGTAGAGGCACTGGGTTTTTGGGATTCGGGAAGGCAAAGCCCGAGATCTCTCCCGCAGAGGCTGCCCGTATGTTACTAAACGAGGGCATTGTCCGGAGGATCAGTCTCATCCTGAGGGCAGGAGAGTTCAAAGCCGACGGGGGGATCGAACTTGCCGAGGTCGTGATGGACTCCGGAGAGGTGCTCAATACGATGAAAGGTATGGGGTTCATCACCATCGGCTACGCGGTTGAACACCTGCCCCAGCACCCGTTCGGGTTTCTCTCCCGGTGGCGCCCGGTCAGTTTTTTTGCCGAGGAACACCAGAAGAAAGCCTCCCGTATCGTCGAACTCGCAAAACAGGCGATTTACAACGAGATTTCAACACCATGTGATATAACAAGTGCGGCAAAAGCACTGGTGCTCGTTGCCGGTCCGTCGCATGAACTCTCGCTGAAAGGGTTCATGACCGTGCGCAATTGGATCGACCGCAGTATCGCCGGTCTGGAAACGAGGTCCGGGGATTATCCGGTCACGAATACCAAATATGTGGCAATTATCGTTATGCTCTCCGGTCTCGAAAATATCCCCAGGCTCACGGAATTAAAAGAGATCCGGGCACACTATACGTCCAGTCTTCGCGGATTATCCCGCGAACCGGGAGACCAGATTCCGGTTTCCGGTTATGGATTGCCGGATGCCATATCAGAAGGGATGAATGTAGGGGATCCCGGGGCGAGGAGAGTTTCTGAACTGAGAGACGAGATGCTTATTCTTCCCGGCGGAAAAAAGGCAATCCCCGAAACGCTACGCCGGGACACGGGAATAGTGCAGCTAAAACCTGCTGCAATAGAGATGCCCCAGGAGAGCCCATCGCTACAAAACTCCATACCCGATGCCGAAAGTCCCCCCAAGACGGTGATCTCTACGAGCATCCCGGCACCTGCTCGCGTGCCGTACGGCTCTGGCACACCTGGTCAGGGACCTCCCGGTGCCCTGCCCGGTCCGTCAATCCCGCATGTTCCTCGGCGCCATCTCGTGATGAGTACGGGAAAGGTAAGTTCCCTAAAAGATCATCCCGCCCCACAACAAAATTTTCAGCATAATAGACCGGGTTCGCCACTTGTTCAACCCGAACCCCCCACAGAGGGAAGTGCCCCCTCACCGCGTGCAAAGGCGGATCTGGTAACGAAAAAGGAGAGGGAACGACACCGGATTGAGCATGAGTTGCAGCGCCAGCGACTGGTGGTGATGGGCGGTCACGTGCAAAAGAAGGAAACAGTACGGAGTTCCCCCCCCACTCACGCACCTGATCTCAGTGAAACCTCCAGGGCTCTCCAACAGAGTTCATCCCCTGCTCCTGATCAGGCACTGCCCGTCTCTTCAGAGAGAGTTCAATCGAGTGTACCTGAGAAGCGGACGGTGATAATGGCAAAAAGGAAGAAAAAGCCTGATGAAGAGACTCCGCCTGCAGTCCCCAAAATATCGTCTGCTCCTTCACGGGATACCGGTATGGAACCTCCCGGCACGCTCCCGGATTATCGCGATGAGGATGAAACGGAAGAGGTTAAGATTGGGTTGAAGGATATGATACGACGGGCAGACGACACCGTTCTTGCAGGAAAAGGCATCTCGACGAGGGCAATGCCACGGGTCAGAGACGACACCCTGCTCCACACTGAATTGAAACCTAAAAAAGATTATGCCGAAGCCCCCAAGGCACCACACGCGCCCTCCATCCCTGAACTGGAGCCCCTCCCCCCAAGGTCCCGGTTACTCAGGAAACGGGATAAAAAAACAGAAGATGACCAGCTCTCCCGCGACTGATCAGTTAATCTCCATCACGCGGGAGAACGGGATGTTCCCCGCGCCGATCTCGGTGGTGATCTCGAGTCCCTGTTCAACACAATTGGCAATATAATTCAACCCGGAAAAAGCGACGATAGATATCCGGAAGGGGTTTTCGGGAAGATTAAACACTTGGTTGCCCATAGTAACCGGAAACACAAACCCACAGTCATTCATGAGACGGATGGTCTCCTCCACCTGAGTTTTAGCAGAACTTGGGACTTCCCGGACATTTGCAAGTGCAATGCCGGTTCTTGTACGGGCATAAGTGTTGATTGAGGTCAGACCTGACGAGATAAAGAGTTCAAGGGGATCGATGGTTGTTCCCTTGTACCCGATCAGGTCCCTGAACTGGCCCGGGATGCCATTCTCTATTTCGAGCGTCCCCCCGTATGCCATCTTAACAGGAATGCCATTCCTCTGGAACACCCCGTCCATGGAGATGCTGCACAGGGTAATAACACCGACAGAATCCGAAGGGATGCGCGGATCGTGATCCATGATACGATAAGAACTGAAGAACCCACATCCCGCCTTTACGATCTCATCGAATGCTGCAATAACCGGTTCGAACGATTCCTTGGGCACGATAGAAAGGTTATAGGCAACATCCCCGGTGCCAGTGGCAGGATCGAAGGTGCTCCGGTACGCGAGCCGTTCGAGTTTGGAAATGACAAATCCGATCCGGTCATCTACAAGAGCGTTATCCGTCTCTGCGAGACCGATCGGTGTCAGCATCCGTCCCTGGTTTCCCACTTTTTCGGTAAACCCCATTGAATCAAGATAACTAAGGTAATACTGAACCGCACGGTCACTAAGCATGAAACCCCGGTCAGCCATCAGTTCCGAGAGCCGTTTTGCCCCAACCGGCTCGTTATGTTCCTTTAAAATTCTCAGGATCTCGATGTATTTTCGTTCTGTCCGTATCATGATGTCTTCGCCCCCACCGCGCCGGAACTGTCCTGGTACCGCCCGGAGTACCGTTCACTCCCGTTTCGTACTTCATGCAGGATCATTTGTACAATCCGGTCGTTCTTCTGCACCCGTATATCTTCGCTTCCCATATTGGTCAGGCAGAGGGTCAGCTGCCCGCGAAATCCGGGATCGACAAAACCCGCGCCCATAAGCACTCCTCTCCTGCCAAACGATGACCGACAGCGCAGAGTACCTGCAACGTCAGGAGGGAGTTCCACCCATTCCAGGCTTGGGACGAGCGTACAGGTTAACCGTGGCAGGATGGCATCATCTGCTGCACGGAGATCATAGGAGGCGGGCTGCTGGCATTTGGTGTCAAAAGGCGCAATTACAAGTCGGTCCTGCGCAGAATCGCTCTCTAAAAGGCGGATAATCTCACGGGCAGACAGAATCATTCATTAGTTTATCGGTAGAAAATACTTAATATCTTTTGATTTGAAAAGATGGGAAGGATCCATGGGGTAGAGGACATCCTCTTGGGCTTCGAACCCAAGGACGCGGGTTCGATTCCCGCTGGGTCCGTTTTCTGTTTTGTTCTGGATCGTAGTGCTGCGCGTCCGAATTGCTGGTCATACGATTTCTGACATCTATCCTAACATGATTACTGTAATAGTCCCATTCCGGCATATCGCGCTGCAAGGGCATAGCACGCCGGGCGATTTCCTGTTATTGCTGTCTTAATTCTCGTTATCGGGTTTTTCCCGGATCTTTCAGCGTGAAAAAAGGTTTTGGGCAGTGATTGCCACCGTATCCGCGCAGTTTATCTTCCAAAAATTATAGTTCATTCTTTTTTATTACGACACGCCGCCGGTTTCTGCGCCCTAATATCCTGATCATTGCAAAGAGGGCAAGGACAATGATCACACCGATCCCCACGAGCGTGATGAGGTTCCAGTCCGTGCTTTTTTCAAGGGTGATGGTAAGTGTGGGAGAAGTGTTCCCCATCGGGACTTGTTTCTGGACAAATGTGGGCAGGTACCCATCTTTTGTTGCGGTGATGTTATACGGGATATTGTAGATCAGAGTGGTGGTAATCTCACCATGGGGATCTGATATGCCGATAGTGGCCCCATTAACGATGATACTCGCATTCGGGACGTTCTTCTGTTCCTTGTCCTGTACATAGATAGTCAGACCAACGGTCTCAAAAGACATCTCTATCGGAATATCATTGCCTGCCTTGGTGACATTGACCTGCTGGATCGTTGTCGCATACCCGGCCTTTCTCACTTCTATCGTATAGGTACCGATAAGCAGGTTCGGGAGATTGGCACGCCCGTACTGGTTTGTTGTCGCGACAACAGTACCATTCATGTAGATGTCTGCGTTGGTCAACGAGTCTTTATTCTGATCCGACACAAAAATGAATGCCCCGACAGGTGCCTTCGTGAGAGTGGCTTCATACAACGCATCGGTGTCGGTGATCATTCGTGATTCGGCAAATGTGTCATAACCGTCCTTTTTGATCTGGATAGTGTAAAACTTCCCCCGGGAAACCGGTATGATCAATATCCCCCTAGTGTCTGTTGTTCCCACAAGAACTGAATCAATACGGACTTCAGCACCGGAGATCGGTGTCGAGCTATCCTTATCATTGACGACGATGGAGAACCGGGTGCCTGATAACAGCCAGTACGTCACTTCTTTATCCACGTCTGCCACAGCAATCGTCCCGCTGCGGGGCTGGTAATTCGGTGCTGTGATGTCAACTGAATATAATGTCTCCGCGAGGACGCCAAACGTGGCGGAACCCAGAACATCGGTCTGTTTTGTCTGCGTGATGCTATTAGCGGTCAGGTTGATGTTTGCCCCATACACGGGAAGAATCGTGTCAGAATCGAACACCTTGACGTTCAAAGTCAGGCTCTTTCGGTTCATATTCGCGATGGCAGATGTTGCATTCATTGCGATGGTACTGGTCCAGTCATCATATCCCGCCAACACGATCCGGATGTTGAGGTCATTCAATCCGGAGTGCATGTGCATGAATTGCCCGGTATTGCTTGTCCAGCCAATGTTGTTCCCGTCAAGGAATACGGTTGCATGAGAGAGCGAGGTATTATCAAGACTGTCCTGCACGGAAAGCTGCAGTGTCGTTGCCTGTGCTGCACTGCAAAGAGTGATAATGCACAGCAGAGCAAAAAGGAAACGAGTTCTATGTCTATACATAGTAATTTATCCCCACCTGCTCGTATTTTAGCCCATCGGTTCAAATCAACGATATTGAGGGTACCCGATCAAGAAGCATACCTTCAACAAGCACTGGCATAAGCCTCCGCCCCTCTTCGATCGCACTTTGAAGCCGCCAGGACCGGTCTGCATAGATGGTGAAGAGCGGTTCACCAGCCTTGATTAGTTTGCCCTTTTTGGCGTGAAGCAGGATGCCTGCTCCCCGGTCATGCGGGGCACCGGCAATGCGTGCAAGCGTGATTAAGGACTTGTTGTTCATCTCGATTACGTACCCGGATGCAGGAGCATTGACGATGAATTCGTGTTCGCCCGGAAGGATGTCTTCCGACCGGATCTTCGGGTTGCCCCCTTGGATCTCGATGATCTGCCGGAACTTGTCGAGCGCTTTTCCTTTCGTGAGGATTTCCTGTGCCATCGCAGCCCCGGCGCCCCGGGCGGCTTTCCCCGACATCTCAAAGGCAATGCCGGCAAGGGAGATACTCTTCTGGATGAAGGAATTCGGTTCTGTTGCGCCTTCAAGAACGTGGAGTGCTTCCTTGACTTCAAGGTTCGGACCGATGCTGTGCCCGACCGGGATGTCGCCGTAGGTAAGGGCACATTCGACTTTTATGTTGAGCCGTTCCCCAAGTTCGATAAACTCGCGTGCCAGTTTCCTGCCGTCCTGCATGGTCGGTACCTTAGTGTGCTGGCCGACAGGGATATCGATCACGACAAGGTTTGCACCGACAGCGCACTTCTTTGCCATAACACTTGCAAGCATCTGTCCCCGTGCATCGATCTTGAAGGGATATTCCTGTATGATGATCCGGTCATCAGCCGGGGCAATGTTTGTCGCTCCGCCCCAGACAATTGCGCCCCCGATCTTCTCGGTCATCTGCTGGACTTCGGTTGCCGAGAACTCGACATTTGCAAGCACTTCCATCAGATCTGCGGTCCCGCCAGCGCCGGTGATGGCGCGGGAGCTGGTTTTTGGGATCTTCAGTCCGCTCGCCGCGATTATGGGGACGACGAGGAGCGAGATCTTGTTTCCCGGGACTCCGCCCACTGAGTGCTTGTCGACAATTGGGCGGGATGCAAATTTGATCTGTTCGCCGGTTTCGACCATGGCGCGGGTGAGGTGCTCCACCTCGTCCATATCAAGCGGGTTGATATACGATGCGGTGATGAACGCGGTGAGTTCTGCTGCCGAGATGTCATCGTTTACCACATCTTTTATGATAGTCAGGGTTTCGTCTTTGGATAATCTGCCGCCGTCCATCTTCTTCTTGATGAAGTCAAGGGATGC
>Ga0163200_1001040_pt1 | contig 10658 bp, 10 predicted proteins | sample PL_2010_200m_FD_113535 | JGI IMG/M metagenome (GOLD analysis project Ga0163200, IMG submission 113535) | Freshwater microbial communities from Powell Lake, British Columbia, Canada to study Microbial Dark Matter (Phase II) - PL_2010_200m | ecosystem: Environmental > Aquatic > Freshwater > Lake ... | reverse complement strand
TCGTCATCCGGCCCACGCCGTAATCAAGGTCAATATTCTCCAACCGGGCCGGGCACGTCATGCCGGGATAGCAGCTCTCGCACAGATGACATTCCAGGGCCACGAGCAGCGGCAGGTTGATGGTGACCAAGTCGGCGCCGCAGATGATCGCTTTTGCCACGTGCTCCGGCAGCGCAATTCCTCCGCCGGCCATGAGCGTGATTTCATCCCGGATTCCCTTTTCGATGAGGGTGGTGTGGATCTGACGGATCATGTCCTTCAGAAACCGCGGCTTCTGCGCCGTCAGTTCGTTGCCGTTGGCATCCGCCACGACGTGGATCACCTCAACGTCTTCCAGCCCGGCCAGCTCGATGGCGCGCCCGATGCCCATCGCTGTCAGTTCAACTCTTATGGCGACGACGATTTGTGGATGCATCGCTTTGAGTTCCTTGATGCGTTCCGTCACCGTGCCGCTGTCGGCTATTTCCACCAACCTGGTTTTGCCAAGAATTTCTTCCGGCACTGGCGGGCTGTCCGGCCCCAGATAAAACGCGATGTGCTCCAGATTCGCGTCGTTGGCCGGCCAAAAACGCGAATCCATGATGGCGATCAAGTCGGTGCCGGCGGCGGTTTGTTCGATAAGGGCGTCAAGCTTTGGCAGCGTGTGCGCCGGCGAACTCAAATCAATGATCAACGGCATCGGAATCGAGACCAGCGGAGGCAGGTTGGCCACCGTTTCATCGCCATTCAGAGCCAGAAACGGAGGTTTTCTGCCGATGTCAACCGAAGTGCTGATGTATTCGCGCCCGTGAATCCCGTCGCGGGTCGGACGAACGATCTCCGACATGTCCGTCCACATCGAATCGAAACCAGGGCCGGAAAACGGCCCCCGGTAGCCAGCGCCTGAGACCGGAATTTTTGCGGTCTCAGCCTGGAGCCACGTGGTCTTGATGATGTCCGGTTTCCAGTAACTGTTCCCGAGGCTTTCATAGACAGGATTGATGGACAGGCGCAAGAGGCCCTTCGTGCAATCCTGCACGCACGAGAAACACCCCATGCAGTCGAAGAACAGCGCCTCCACGTCGTTCAGGTTGCGAATGTACTCCGCCTCCTGCCGGTAGCGGTCATAGACGCAGGCCTTCTTCACACAGTTATGGCACCGGGCGCAGTCCTCCCGCCAGTCCACCACACCATGTTTGCCGATGCGCGGCCGTCGCGGCGGCACCGGACGTGTCTTGATATGATATTTCTCCGGCATACTTCTTTTCCGGTCACGACAGCCCGGCAGCCGCAAGCAGTTCCGGCACGACGGCCTCTTTACCACCGGAGAGAATATGGATCCCGCGCACCCCCTCCATCGTCTTCAGGTTCTTGATGGTTTCCACGCAGATCGCCCAGCCCGGTTTCCCGGCGCCGTTGCCGGGGGCTTGGAGCCTTTCCATCATTTCCTCCGGGACGCAAAAATCGGGATGGGTCTCCCGCAGCTTCTGGGCCTCCGCCGCGCTCTCAAAGGGGAGCACGCTGGCCAGAATCGCGACCTTCTTCGTGAGACCTGCCTGGCGAACGGCCTCGAGCCATTGGCTGAACGCGTCGAGGTCAAAGACCGCATGCGTTTGAATGAACTTGGCGCCAGCCTCGATTTTGCTGTGGAGCCTGAGCAAGTTGAGTTCCAGTGGCTTCAGGAAGGGATTGGCCACCGCTCCCACCAACATCGAAAACGGCCCGTCAATCTTCGTCCCGTCGGCCAGCAGGCCATGCTCGCACATCCGGGTGGTCATCGCGATAAACTGCGTGGAATCAATGTCGAAAACGTTTGCGGCCTCCGGACAGCCGATCAGCGTCTGATGATAGCCGGACAAACAGAGCACATTCTTGATCCCCAGACTGGCGGCTCCCAGCAAATCGGACTGGAGAGCGATGCGGTTCCGGTCGCGGGTGACCATTTGGAGAACCGGCTCGAGGCCCGTTTTGAGCGCCGTCGCCGAGGCGGCCAGGGAAGACATCGCCACGCCGTGTTGGTTGTCGCCCATGTTGACCGCCGTGAGCTTGCCGCCCAGGGCTTTCAAGGCCGCTTCCGTGATGGACAGAGTCGCCGTGGTTCGCGGCGCATGCTCGGCGGTGACGATGAACTCTCCGCTCTCAATTCTTTTGGCGAGTTGGCTATCAACTTTCATGCAACCATGCGTTCCTGTTTGTTCATCGCATCGCCGGGGGTGCGTCCTTGCGGCAGACTTCTGATCCGTTCGATGAACTGCTTGATTTCGTCACAGACTTGCCCGGCGCCGTTTTGCGCGCACTCGATGACGGCCATCCGTCCCGCGCCGAGTCCGATTTCCTCCAACAGTGATTCGACCGCCTCGGCGCGTTTGTGGGCGCGCAGACTGCCCTCGAAGTGACGGCACTCCTTCTTCCTGCAGGCCACGATCACCACCCCGTCCGCGCCCGTTTCCAAAGCTTTGAGCAGGTAGGGCACATCCACTTTTCCGGAGCAGGGCAGACCGATGGTCTTGACCGTGGCTCCGCCCACTTCCCCGCCAAGATCAGCCAACCGGCCTGCGTCCAAATTGTTCGAGCAGTAAAAAACGCAAATCTTCAAGCGGCGATTACTCTCTCGGCCTTCTTCACCGAACGAATTCCGCAACCGGTTCGCGCAACGCTGGATGGCCGATACGCCCTGACGGAACGCGGCAAGCTCCTCATAGTCAATGAGCCCGTCTTTGGCCATTTGGACGCGCAGGGCCCGGACGAGGGTCATGATTTCGCACGCCGCGGCTGATTTGTCTTGCAGACCGGAGCAGGCCTCCTCGAAAGCATGGCAGGCCGATTCCATTCTCATGATCTCGCCCCACACCGCTTCCGGGCTTTCCTGCAAGGCGAAGAGCAAACGCGGACAACTCGCTCCGATGGCCCCCAAGTACTCAGCGACGGTCTGGTCGAGCTTGTTCATAGCGCGTTATGCACTTCTCAAGCCTACGCATTTGGCTTCAAGCCAGCACCGCTTCGCGCGTTGGCCGGGTGCCGGGGGGTGGCAATTCTTTTCCGGCCTTTCGGAGTTCGTTCACTTCTTCGCGGACCAAGTCACACAACTGGTGGTAAGCCTCTTCTTCGGTATTGCCATGGCAAACACCGCCCCATGGAAATAAATCCGGGCAATAGCCCACATACAGGCTGTCTGCCTCCCTCCATAGGACGAATTTCAGATATTGGTCTTCGATCTTCACTTGGTTACCTTACGGATCGCATTGCGAACCTGTTTTTCTGATAATGATGGGCATCATCACCATCAGCGCCGCTCAAAATCACCGATCCCGGAAAGCGCGCACAGCGAAACTTGCGTTGCGAGCTCTTGCCGCCCAGCACTGGCATGAATACCCGCTTTTACGAGGTCGGAAACCAGTTGACGAATTTTGTGCGGCATCAAGTGGATTTTCAATACCATCCGAACCGCAAACCGTCAACCCTGTACTGATTGTCAGTTGAATTTACAACCAGACATTTACCGGATGGAGGGATGGCCCCGGTACATCGTGACCCACCCCTTGGGAAAGTCCCGATGAGAAAGATTCAGTGCATCTCGATTTCGACATGGCATCAATTGCGGCGCTGGGTGCGCAGCACCCAAGCCGCTCCCGCGCCGTTCCGCCCGCCCGCCAACCTCGTCTGGACAACGTCAGCGCACGGTGCTTTCTCCATCCACATGTCCTCGCACAATACCGTCACCTCACCGTATTACGCCATGATCCGCTCCACCGACACCACGTTCGCCTTGCGCCACAACCTCGTCGTCCATGCACTCCAGCATGGCCTGCGCGCCACTGCCGCCCACTTCGGCTGTTCGCGCAACACCGTCCGCAAGTGGCTGCGCCGTTACCGCCACCAGCACCTCCAAGGATTACACGCTCAGAGCCGCGCCCCGCATTCCTGCCCCCACAAAACCAAGTCTCCTCTCGAACAGAAGATCATCGCCCCGCGCCGCAAGACACCGGGGTTCGGCGCACGCCGCCTCATCGCCGAGTTCGCTTTGCCTCTCGGCCACAACGCCGTCGGTCGCATCCTCCGCACCCACGGCCTGACCCGCCAACCCAAACGCCGCCATCAAACCAAACGCGATCTCCGCGCCATCAAAGCCGCTTACAAGCCCTTCACCCACTTTCGCATGGACACCAAATACCTCACCGATCTGCCGGCCTACTGGCCGCAGATGCAACAGCTCGGTCTGCCACGGTTCCAAACCACCATCCGCGAATGCAGCGTCGGCGCCCAGTTCCTGACCTACCCCGACATCGGATGTCGGGGTCCAAGAGGTACGCGACACTGGCTGCCGACCGCTTCTTGGCGCACTTGGCCGCCCACGGCATTGACCTGTGCGACGTCGAAATCCGCACCGATCTCGGCACGGAGTTCGATGGCGACACCGTGCACCTCCAACCCAACGGCTTCATCGGGACCATTGAGCAGCAGTGGGGAGCGCGCCACGAGTTCAACCCGCCGCACTGTCCCAACGCTAATGCCGATGTCGAAACCGTGCACAGCACCATCGAGGGGGAGTTCTTCGACGCGCAGTACTTCGAGCATCGAGCTGACTTCTTTGCCAAGGTGAACACCTACCAGTTCTGGTACAACGTGGCCCGCAAGAACAGCAGCCGTGGCTGGTGCAGTCCGCTGGAGTTGCTGGCGCAAAAAGCGCCACGGTTGAGTCCCTCAATCTTCTTGCTTCCGCCCATCGCCTTGGAGCATCTTCTCACCCCCAAGGTGGGTCACGATGTACCGGGGCATCCCGAATCTAGTGGAATTTCTTGACGATGATGGCCGCGTTATGGCCACCGAAGCCGAGGGAGTTGTTGAGGCAGATGTCCACTTTCATCTGACGGGCTTTGTTCGGCACGTAGTCGAGGTCGCACTCGGGGTCGGGTTCTTCGTAGTTGATGGTCGGGGGAACGATCTGGTCGCGGAGGGCGAGCGCGCAGATGGCGGTCTCGACGGCGCCGGAGGCGCCGAGAAGGTGGCCGGTCATGGATTTGGTGGAGCTGATGGCGAGTTTGCGGGCGTGGTCGCCAAAGACAGTCTTGACGGCGGCGGTCTCGCATTTATCGCCAACGGACGTGGAGGTGCCGTGGGCGTTGATGTAGTCAATCTGGTCGGGATTGAGCTTCGCGTCGCGCAAGGCAGCAGCCATGGCGCGGGCAGCGCCTTCGCCATCAGGGGCGGGCGCGCTCATGTGGTAGGCGTCGCTGGTGATGCCGTAGCCGGCGATCTCGCAATAGATGCGGGCGCCGCGGGCCTTGGCGTGTTCGATGGATTCGAGGACGCAGATTCCGGCGCCTTCGCCCATGATGAAGCCGTCGCGGCCTTTGTCGAAGGGACGGCTGGCGCGTTCGGGTTCGTTGTTGCGGGTGCTCATGGCGCGCATGGCGCAGAACCCGGCGTAGCCAAGCTCGGTAACCGCCGCTTCGCTGCCGCCGGCGATCATGACTTCGGCGTCGCCGTGCTCGATGATGCGGGCGGCTTCGCCGATGGCGTGGGTCGCAGTGGCACATGCGGTGACGACGGCGAGGTTGGGTCCTTTGAGACCGAGGAGCATGGAGACGTAGCCGCTGGCCATGTTGATGATAAGCATCGGGATCATGAACGGCGAAACGCGTTGCGGGCCTTTTTCGAACAAGACGCGGCTCTGCTCGACGATTGTCTCCATGCCGCCGATGCCCGAACCGATCAGGACGCCGACGCGGTTGACGTCTTCCTTGGAGAGGTCGAGTTGCGAGTCGGCGAAGGCTTTCTTGGCGGCGCCGACGGCGTACTGGGTGAAGCGGTCGGTGCGGCGAGTTTCCTTGACAGGCATGAAGTCTGACGCTTTGAAGTCTTTGACCTCGCCACCGATCTTGGTGTCGAACTTGGTAGTGTCGAAACGGGTGACGGAAGCGATGCCGCTGTGGCCGGCCAAGAGGTTCTTCCAGAAGACCTCCAAGTCGCTACCCACCGGGGTGACGACTCCCATGCCTGTGATGACGACTCGACGATGGCTCATGTTCCCTCTTTGCCGTTAGACAAACGGGGCATAAAGCGCTGTGCGGCCCGCCACTTTATGCCCCGAACAGCTTCGACGCGGAGCGCGATTACTTCTCGCCGCGTTCCTCGATGTACTTGATGACGTCGCCGACGGTCTGCATCTTCTCGGCGTCCTCATCGGGAATCTCAGCGCCAAATTCCTCTTCAAACGCCATGACCAGCTCGACGGTGTCCAACGAATCGGCGCCGAGGTCCTCGATGAACTTCGCTTCCGGGGAGACCTGGTCCGGGTTGACGCCGAGCTGCTCGACGATGATTTCTTTCACGCGATCCTGCACTGATTTCTCTGCCATGTGGATTTCTCCTTGTTGTGTAATCGGTTTGGTTGTTTATGCGGAACTTCAGTTCTTGTCAAAGGTTTCTTGCTTAAATTCGCAGGCCGCCGTCCACGCCGAGCACCTGGCCGGTGACGTAGCTGGAGAGGTCGCTGGCCAGGAACAGCACGGCGTTGGCCACGTCGTCGGGCTGGCCCATGCGGGCGAGGCCGATGACGTCGGTCTGCATCTTCTTCTGTTCCTCGGTGAGTTTGTCGGTCATCGCCGTCTGGATGAAGCCGGGAGCGATGGCGTTGGCGCGAACGCCGCGCTTGGCATATTCCTTGGCGACGGTCTTGGTCAGGCCGATCATGCCGGCCTTGGAGGCGGAGTAGTTGGCTTGGCCGGCGTTGCCGAGGACGCCGACGATGGAGGCGATGTTGACGATGGAACCGCCGCGCTGCTTCATCATCGCCGGGACGAGACCCTTGGTGAAGAGGAACGCGCCTTTGAGGTTCACGTCGAGCACCAAGTCCCAGTCCGCTTCGCTCATGCGGAGCAGCAAGCCATCGCGGGTGATGCCGGCGTTGTTGACAAGGATGTCAACGCGGCCGAAATCGGCCACGATCTTCGCGCAGACGTCGGCGACCTGGGCGCCGTCGGTGACGTTGACGGCGTAGGCCCGCGCCTTGACGCCGAGCTTGGCGAGGTCGTCGGCCACTTTCTGGGCGTTGTCGAGCATCACGTCGCAGACGGCAACGGACGCGCCTTCGCCCGCCAGCCGGCGGGCAATGGCTTCACCGATACCGCGTCCGCCGCCCGTGACGACAGCGACTTTGTTCTCCAGAATTTTCTCCATTGCGGCTTCTGTAGCGAGGCGGGTGTTGGCTGTCAACTCCAATATGCGAAATCAGGCCGCTAATTTGGCAACGGCGGCATCCAAGGTGGCGGAGTCGGCGACGTTGAGCATCTCGACGTCCTTATTGATGCGTTTCATCAGGCCGCTGAGGACGTTGCCGGGGCCAAGCTCGATGAAACGGGTGTAGCCTTGTCCGATCAACCATTGCATGGACTCGGCCCACCGGACGGAGGAGGTCACTTGCCGGACCAACAGGTTCTTGATCTCCCCCACCCCTGCGGCGGGGCGGGCGGTGACGTTGTGGACGACTGTCACGGAAGGTTCGCGCATGGCGACGCCGTCCAAGGCGGCGGCCAGTTTGTTCTGGGCGGTCTGCATCAGGCGGGAATGGTAGGCGCCGGCGACTTGGAGTGGGATGGCGCGCTTGGCGCCGCGGGCCTTGGCCAGTTCGACGGCCTTGGCGATCTTGTCCTTCTGGCCGGAGATGACGATCTGGCCGGGACAATTGAGGTTGGCAATGTCAACGTCGGCTTCCCGGCAAACCTCGGCCAAGGCGGTGTCGTCCATGCCGATGATGGAGGCCATGCTGCCCGTGGTGGCGTTACAGGCTTCTTGCATGAATCGTCCCCGTTGTTGAATCAGGCTGAGTCCATCCCGGAAACTCAGCGCCCCCGCTGACGTGAGGGCGGTGAATTCCCCCAGCGACAACCCGGCGGCTGCGCCGAACGTCAGGTTTGGCACTTGGGCGCGCAAGGCTTCGAGACAGATGAGGCTGGTCAACAGGATGCCCGGTTGGGCGTTGTCGGTCTGGGTCAGAAGATTCTCAGGTCCTTCGAAACAGATTCTCTGGAGGTCGCGGCCCAGTATTTCATTAGCTTGGGCAAACGTCCTGCGGCAGCACTCAAAGCGTTCACACAGGTCGCGCCCCATGCCGACGCTTTGGCTGCCTTGGCCTGCAAATAACAATGCGGTTTTTTTCATAAACATTGAGGTTCGTATAAAAAAGAGATTCAGGAGTCGCACGCCAAGGAGGTGGGGGTGGGGAACCCCTCTGAAGAACGTGCAGACTCCTGAATCACTATGTACGGAGCAAAATAATGCGCCCCCTGTTTTTTTGCAACAAAAAAGTTTTGCCCTTCAATTCTCTTCTTCGCTCAGCGCACCAACGGAACAGATTCCAAACCATCAACGCCGCAGAAGTCCAAATGGTAACAGATTGATTTGTAGCCTGTTACATCTTCGAGCGCATCTTGTCGTAGACAAGCTGGGCACCCTGCCGATTCGAGTTGGTATCGAATACGCCAACGCGAACACGAATCTCCGTCAGCCTATCCGATTGACGGAACAACTGAAACACAACCTGCTGGCCTTGTGCGTTTCGGCAGAAAAGGATCGCTTTTACGCCGTCTTTCTTCGAACGATTCGAGTCGGTTGTAAACTGCAGTTCGCTCGCCGCTGCTTGGGCCGCTGTCCAAGCCTTGTCAATGGTGACTTCCTGGATTGTTTGCAGTTCGTTGCCGAAATAGGACACGACTCCGCCGGTGGCGCCAGCGGCGGCGGCCCCAACCAACAGCACAGCACATCCTTGAAGAGCCAGACACGCACCAAGCAATGACACACACAGCACTAGCTGTTTCAATCTCATAACTACCTCCTTGTTGGCTGATTTTCTAACTCATCCGCCTGCCACTGGCAAGATGATTTCCACTTGATCGCCTTCTTCCAACATCACCAACCCGACCTCGGAACGCAGCACCACGCGCCCGTTTCGCTCCACGACGACCTGCGTCGGTTTCCAAGCAAGTCCGGCGAGCAAATCGCCCACCGAACAGGGCTGTTTGACCTGCTGCGCTTTGCCATTCACGATAATTTTAGCGGTCTTATCACTCATTCAACGCTCCGTCCCAGTCTTTCCAGACCGGTTCGTACCCCATTCCCGCCAAGACAGTTGCCACTTCGGCTGAAGAACGTCCATCGGCGATCTCAAACTGCTCCGTCGCGTATTCCCCCTCCGACCCGATCACGGCCTTCCCCTGCCCCGTGTAACCACCCGGCTCCGTATGGCTGCCCGCGCTCATCAACGTAATTCCCAACGGCACCAACCCGTCCCGCAACCGCGCTCGTTCGCGGGTGCTGAGCACGATGCCCACCTCTGGAAACGTCAGCCGCAACGCGCAGACCAACTGCACCAGTTCCCGCTCGCTGACCTTCACCGGGGTCTCAAACTCCCCTGCCGCAGGGCGCAAACGAGGCACGCTTACGGTGATCTGCGCCTTCCAGCAATGCCGCAACAGATACTCCACGTGCCCAGCCAGCGCCACCGCGTCGGTCCGCCACGGCGCCAGCCCCAGCAACGCTCCGATCCCCAGCCGCTTGAAACCGGCCGCGTAGGCCCGCTCCGCCGTTTCCAGCCGCCAATCAAAATCCTTCTTCGGCCCCTCCGGGTGCATCAAGGCGTACACCGTGCGGTCGTAGGTTTCCTGGTAGATCACCAATCCTTCCGCACCGGCCTGCACGATCGGCTCGTACTCCGCCGTCTCCAACGGACCGACCTCCAGCGAGATACTCGGCCAGTCGGGATGCAGCCGCACGACGCATTTCTCCAAGTAGTCCCGCGACACGAACCGAGGATGTTCTCCCGCCACCAGCAGAATATGGCGGAACCCTTCTGCGCGCAGGTAGCGAGCCTCGGCCAACATCTGTTCCAAAGTCAGCGTCACCCGCCGGATTGGGTTGTTGCGGGCGAACCCGCAGTAGCGGCAGGCATTGACGCACTCGTTGCTGAGGTACAACGGCGCAAACAGCCGGATCACGCGCCCGAAATGTTGCAACGTCAACTCATGCGCCTGCCGGGCCATCTCCTCCAGATACGCCGACGCGGACGGCGAAATCAGCGCGGCGAAGTCCTCCAACGACTTCCGTTTTCGTGCGAGCGCAGCCTCAACCTCGGCAGGCGTCGCGACCTCGGCCAAGGCCACCGGCAAACCGTTTCGTTCTGCGATGTAACTCATTTCTCGTTCAGGAACCCCGTCAACGGGCTGGTGGCTTGGGCCTCCCGCCGTCTCGGGGCCAGGCCAATCTCGTACGCCGTGCGCCCGGCTTCAACTGCCGCCTTGAACGCCGCCGCCATCCGCACCGGGTCGGCGGCCACCGCCACCGCCGTGTTCACCAATACCGCATCGGCCCCCATCTCCATCGCCTCCGCCGCGTGCGATGGCGCGCCCAGCCCGGCGTCCACGACCACAGGCACCGTTGCCTGCTCGATGATGATCTCAATGCTGGCCCGAGTTTCGATGCCGCGCGCGCTGCCGATGGGCGAGCCGAGTGGCATCACCGTCGCACAACCGGCGTCCTCCAGCCGTTTCGCCAGCACTGGGTCGGCGTGGATGTAAGGCAGCACGGTGACCCCTTCCTTCACCAGCGTCTCCGCCGCCTTCAACGTCTCGATCGGGTCGGGCAACAAGTAGCGCGGGTCAGGATGAATTTCCAGCTTCAGCCAC
>Ga0163200_1001039_pt1 | contig 10660 bp, 6 predicted proteins | sample PL_2010_200m_FD_113535 | JGI IMG/M metagenome (GOLD analysis project Ga0163200, IMG submission 113535) | Freshwater microbial communities from Powell Lake, British Columbia, Canada to study Microbial Dark Matter (Phase II) - PL_2010_200m | ecosystem: Environmental > Aquatic > Freshwater > Lake ... | reverse complement strand
CCCGATCCGGTAGCAAGGATGACGAACATCTATCCTTACTTCAGGTTTGAAGGATACAGTGTGTCGCCAATCGATCGGGAATGGAAGGTCGTGACACTGGAGAATCCCTATATCAAAGTGATGATTGCGCCGGAGATCGGGGGGAAGATACTCGGTGCAATTGAGAAATCGACGGGGAAACCGTTTATCTATTTCAACAGGGTCGTCAAGTTCCGCGAGATCGCGATGCGGGGCCCATGGACCTCAGGAGGCATTGAATTCAATTTCGGCGACATCGGTCACACGCCGGCGACGGCGACACCGGTGGACTACCTGACACGCACGAACGAAGACGGCAGCGTGAGCTGTATCGTCGGCACGATCGACCTTGCTTCAAGAACGGAATGGAGGGTCGATATCCGCTTGTCGAAGGATAAGGCATACTTCCAGACGGAATCGTTCTGGTACAATCCGACGGATCTCAATACCTCACTGTATCACTGGATGAACGCGGCTGCTGATGCAAGTCAGGATTTGCAGCTCATCTATCCGGGGACCGGATACATCGACCACGGCGGCGGAGCGTTCCCGTGGCCTGTCGACCATACGGGTCGGGACATCTCACGGTACGCGAACAATGCTTTCGGTCCGGCCAAGTCGTATCACGTCCTCGGTTCCTATACGGACACCTATGCTGCATACTATGCCGGAAGTGATTTCGGCGTCGTCCACTGGTCGCCGTTTACCGACAAGCCTGGGAAGAAGATCTGGATATGGGCACGGTCGAGAGAGGGGGAGATCTGGACAGACCTTCTGACCGACACGGATTTGGGGAACAAACAGTATGTCGAGATCCAGTCGGGATTGCTTTTCAATCAGGCCGCTGGCGGCAGTTCCAGGACCCCCTTCAAGCATCAGTTTTTTGCCCCGGTGAGCGAAGAGAATTTTATCGAAGCGTGGTTTCCGGTTAAGAACATCGGAGGCCTTGTCGAGGCGAACTTGAGTGGCTCGCTGAATGTGCAGCCGGTGGGCAAGATGCTGAGGATCGGATTCTGTCCTTTGGGAAGGACCACGCAGACGCTCATTGTGACCCGTGGCGGGAAACAGGTCTACAAGAGAGATCTGGATCTTCAGCCGCTCCAGGTTTTTGTGGATTCGCTGGCACTTACAGGAGAGGGGGAGATTGAAGTGAATGTGGGTGACCTGATTTCGTACAAGAGTACTGACACGGAAGCCAGGAAACTCCATCGACCCGTCGTTAGCAACAAGGAATTCGATTGGAACAGTGTTGCCGGGCTTCGGGCAGATGGAGCCGAACGGGCGAAGCAGCGGGACTACAAGGGTGCCCTGGAAAAGTATCTTGCCTGTCTTTCGAAGGATCCGAACCACACTCCGGCCCTTGCAGGCGCAGCAGAGATCTACTATCGCAGGATGGAGTATGACAAGGCTCTTGAGTACGCGAAGCGCGCTCTCGCCAACGACGCATACGATCCGGATGCAAATTTCATCTACGGTGTCGTCAACAAGAAGCTGGGGAGCTTGTATGATGCGCTGGACGGCTTTGGAGCTGCTGCGCGGTCCATGAAGTACCGATCTGCAGCGAACGCCGAGATGGCAGAAACCGCCTATCTTCTGAAGAACTGGCCGGCAGCCGAAGCCTATGCATTCCGGGCATTGGACTATGATCGATCCAATGTGCGGGTGAGTCGTTTCTTGACGGCGCTTTACCGCGTTCAAGGGACTGCTGAAAACGTACAGAATGCGATCACGCACCTTCGCGAAATTGATCCGCTGAGTCATCTTGCATACTTCGAAGACTATTTGAGCGACACGACAAAGGAAAAGCTTGCGAAATTCAAATCAATGATTCGAAATGAGCTCCCACAGGAAAGCTATCTCGAACTTGCGGCTTTCTATCTGGGCCTTCATCTCAACAAACAGGCAATCAAGGTACTGGAGCAGGCTCCACTGCACCCGGTCGCCGCCTACTGGCTTGCGTATCTGAATCATCTTGAGAACCGTGAGCAGAAGGCTGCAGGATATCTGAAAGAAGCCCTCGAACTTTCACCAGCGCTGGTGTTTCCATTCCGCCAGGAGACTGTTGAGATCCTGAAATGGGCGGAGGCGAAAAGGCCTCATTGGAAAACGAAGTACTATCTTGCCCTCGTGTACTTGAGCAAGGATAGGGCCGAGAATGCCAGAGAGTTGTTCCTGGCATGCAGGAATGATCCGGACTATGCACCGTTCTATGTGACGAGGGGCAACCTGCTGCGTTCAGAAAAGTCTCCGGAGGCTTTGAAGGACTATGAAAAAGCGATGGAGTTGGGAAGGACCGAGTGGAGAACGTATCGCACACTCATCGATCACCATCTGGAACGGCTTGAATACACGGACGCACTCGCAACCGCGAAGTCGGCGGCAGAGATGTTCCCCACGAGCTATGTTGCGCTCTTCAATCTGGCCAGGTTGCTTGTTCTGAACCGCCAGGCGGAAGCCAGCCTCGCAATTCTGGATACGCTGACTGTTCTGCCGTTTGAAGGAGCGCGGTATACCCGTGAGGTCTACCGGCAAGCCTGCATTCTCTCTGCAGCAGATGCAATGAGGGATGGGAAGTATCAAAACGCAACGAAACTTCTCGACAAGGCCCGTCAGTGGCCGGAGCGGCTTGGAGTTGGCAAGCCCTATGACGTGGACAACCGCTTTGAAGGCTATCTCGATGGGATGTGCAGTGTCAAATCCGGTGACAAAGTCCGCGGACAGAAACTCTTCGGGCAAGTCGCCGCGTATACACGCAGTCACTCCGGTGATTTGGGCGTGAACCGTCTTTTCGGCGCTCTCGCTGAGAGGGCGCTGGGAAAGGAAGAAGCGGCATCCAAGTTGGCTGAGGAATGGACCAAAGAAGGAAAATCGATTCTCGCACGATGGCTGGTGTCGACATTGAGGGGAAATGTCACCGAAGCTTCCGCCATCGAGAAAGAACTGCGCGGCTCATCGAGGGCAACTCTTCTGGGAAGATCTTCGGTTGACCAGGAGTTTGCCTTGATCATGGAGGTCTATCGCTCAGTGAAATTCTAATGGACTATTGTTTCATCCTCTCACCAACGCAGTAAGGAGCAGAATTTGATGAAGTCGAAGCGAATTTCTGCAATGAACAAACTCCTGATGGTTTTCTTCTTTCTGATACCATCCGGACTTTTTGCCCAGGGAGCCAACGGTGCCTTCAAGCCAGAGGCCAGGTTCTACGGGATAGGAGTCTGGGACGCAGATTCCCTTGGCAACCATCGTGTGGTCATCGAAGTTCAAACCTCGTCAGATGCCGTTCGTGCTCACATCCCGTGGCGAAGGAGAGATGTACGACCGGGACAGAAGAATGTAATCGTCATCGATGCCGCAACCGGGAAGAGAATCACAAATGTCCATTGGACCCGGATGAATCGCGAAGCCGGCGACGTGGTTTTCCAGCCGCAGACCGCTCCCGGGAAATACTACCTCTACTATCTTGTGTACAAATCCAAAGGATCGCGTAATTACCCTAAAGGCTACTACCAACCGATTGAACGAACGGCTGATGATGCGTGGTTGAAGAGGGTCGGCCTGGACCAGCCCTCGGATCCTGAGTCGCGGTTGCGCAGCCTCGAGAATGCCAAGCTCATCCAGTTCCAGTCAACTGATGAACTCAACAGCTTCTATCCGATGGAGGTCATTGCTTCGGCGCAAGAAGTGAATGCGATTGTGAAGAAGCATCCCCGATCGCAGTACCTCCTGTTCGCTGAGGACCGCGACCACCCGATCAAGATGACAAGCGACCTGCCGTATCGATGGATCGAGCAGGGGGTGGCGGAGAGGTTCTCTGGCGCGGCTGACCGCGGTGAATTCTACTCATTTCAGCTTGGGCTTTTCGCTGTCTCCAAAAAAATCGAAGATGTAATAGTCGCGATGGGCGACTTGAAAAGCCCGGATGGCAGAACTATCCCCGCTTCAGCCTTCTCAAGCTTCAACACCGAAGGGATTGATTGGAGGGGAAGGGAGTTCGAGAAAAGGATTTCGGTTGAAGAAGGGACGGTGCAGGCATTGTGGATGGGAATTCAGGTGCCGTTGGATGCCTCTCCCGGTCGGTACACCGGAGAAATCGTTGTTGCTTCTCGTGAAACGGAAAAACACAGGATCCGGCTCGAGCTCAACGTCACACCTGCCGTCGCAATCGAAGGTGGAGACAATGATCCCTATAAGCTGACTCGACTCCGCTGGCTCAACTCGCAGATTGCCGCCGACGACAGCATCGCTGCTCCATTTACACCGGTGATGGTGGACGGGAGTGTCGTGAGTTGTCTCGGGCGTGACATGACCCTGAGCAGTGCTGGGCTACCCCTGAGAATAACAAGCCACTTTTCTCCTGAAGTCACGCGGCTCATATCTGAAGGAAGGGATGTTCTCACTTCACCGATCGAGCTCGTCATTGAAGACAACAATGGCAAACGAATCCCGTGGCAGGGTGGCAATGTGACCTACGCGAAGAAGGCGTCGGGTGTGGTGTCGTGGGCATCGCAGAGTCAGGCTGGGAAGTTCGACGTATCGTTGAACGGTGCCCTTGAATTTGACGGCTATGCCGATTTCCAGGTCACACTTACTGCGCGGGAGGAGACGGCCGTCAGCGACATCCGGCTGGAGATTCCGCTTGCGGCGGACGTGGCCAAATACACGATGGGTCTGGGTTCGAAAGGCGGGTTCTGTCCAAAGCAGTTCGAATGGAAATGGAACCAAAAAAATAATCAGGATGCGGTATGGGTCGGTGATGTGAATGCCGGCGTGCAAGTTAGTTTTCGGGATGAGAATTATATCCGTCCACTAAATACCAACTTCTACCTCCTGAAACCGCTCAACCTGCCTCCATCGTGGTACAATGACGGAAAGGGGGGGATTCGGTTCCAGGAAAATCAAGGTGGGGGGGTCCGGCTGCGGGCTTTCAGCGGGACCAGGAGTGCGAAGGCGGGGGAGAAGCTGCACTTCTACTTCTCGCTGCTGATTACCCCGTTCAAGCTCATTGACACTGACGCGCAATGGAAGACCCGCTTCTACCATCGGTATCTTCCCATCGATGAGATTGCGAAGACAGGTGCGAATACGATCAATGTTCACCACGCAACGGAGATCAATCCTTACATCAATTATCCATTCCTCAGATCCCCGCAGATGAAATCATACATCGATGAGGCTCATGCGCAAGGATTCCGGGTGAAGATCTACTACACCGTGCGCGAGCTCTCCAATCGAGCGCCGGAACTCTTCACGTTGCGAAGCCTCGGCGATGAGGTGTTATCGTACGGACCGGGTGGCGGGTTCTCATGGCTCCAGGAGCATCTGGATTCAAGCTACATCGCGGCATGGTTCGTCCCGGAGCTGAAGGATGCGGCGGTCATCAACAGCGGGGTTTCCCGATGGCACAACTACTATGTGGAAGGATTGAACTGGCTTGTGAGGCACGTGGGCATCGACGGAATCTACATTGATGATGTCGCTTTCGACCGCATAACCATGAAAAGGGTGAGAAAGGTTCTTGATCGCAATCGGCCCGCAGCGCTCATTGATCTTCATTCTGCGAACCAATTCAACCCGCGGGACGGGTTTGCGAACAGCGCAAATCTTTACCTGGAGCACTTTCCGTATATCAACCGGCTCTGGTTTGGTGAGTACTTTGACTACAATTCCTCACCCGACTTTTGGCTCACTGAAGTATCAGGAATTCCATTCGGACTTATGGGAGAAATGCTCGAGAAGGGGGGAAATCCATGGCGGGGGATGATCTACGGCATGACCTCACGGTTGCCCTGGGCTGGTGATCCGACGCCGGTCTGGAAAATCTGGGACGATTTCGGAATGGAAGGAAGCACGATGGTGGGATACTGGTCGCCCAGGTGTCCGGTCAAAACAGACAATCCAAACGTTCTTGCAACTGCATACCTGAAACCGGGCAAGGTGCTCATTGCGCTCGCCAGCTGGGATCCGGACAGTGTTGGGTGTAGTCTCTCCATCGACTGGAAGGCAATTGGGTTGGATCCCGCGAAGGCTGTGCTACGCGCATATGCGGCAAAAGACTTCCAACCTGAAATGAGATTTGGCCCACATGATGTGATACCTGTTGAGCCCGGGAAGGGCTGGCTTCTTGTTCTCAGCGAGAGGCCTTAACGTATTGCATTCGAGGTCGACGGGCCCCATTGGAAAACCTGCCACGAGTTTCTGCTGGAAGCGCCTCCTGTCGGGAGGGCCGCAAAACAAAAAAGGCGACACATCCATCATGTGCCGCCATACGAAAAACAAATCTGGAACGAGACGGTCTACCAGGACATATCATCCGTCGCGGCTTGCCTGCCCGAACGAACAAGCGGAAGCCAGACTTTGAAGGTCGTTCCGCCTTCCGGGTAACTTGTGAATGATACCTTCCCCCGCAAGTATTGCTCACCGAGAAGTTTCATGCTGTATGTCCCGAGGCCGCGGTTTTTTCCCTTGGTCGAAAATGAACGCTGGAAGACCTGCAGTTGAACGTGGCGAGGCATGAACTGGGGATTGTGAACCAGAAACTCGATACCTGTTTTGCTCGATAGGCATGAGAGCCGTACCGTTTCGTTTTCAGCCGATCCTTCCAGTCCGTTCTTTACCATGTTGCCGACAACGCGCCGCAGGAGTGTAGGATCGGTCAGAAACTCTATGTCGACTGAGTTTGGGTCAACTTCGATGACTTTGGAACGTGCGGCATCGTGATTCTTATATCCCTCTCGGACCTCTTGCATGAAAGCCGCCGACTTCGTCGGAACAAATGTGATGGAAAGCTCGTTGTTCTCTGCCGCCACCAGGTCCCTTTGAGCCTTGATTTCTTCGACGAGTTGTACGGCTAGTTCGAGAAGAGGTGCCCTGAGTTCTTCCGCCTCTGATGCATCGGAATGTTTGAGCAATTCGACAAAGCCGCGCAAGCCACCTGCAGTGTTCAGCACGTCATGGAAAAAGATACGCTCGAGAGCCTTTCTCCGCTTCTCGTGGCTGACATCGGATACAGACAAAATTGTGAACTCATAGTCGTTTTCGCGGAGGGGTGATGCATAGACTCTTAAATCGAGCGGCTCAACGGGTTCGGCAACCTCCTTGCGCGTGAGATGCCACTCTTGAGCAGAGACATTCCCCAACTGGCTGGCGAGGATCGATCCTATGGCGCCACATGACCGGCAAGACTCCGAAGTCCCGCATCCCCCCGGCGTCTCACTCGCACGAATACACTGAAACGCCTCGCCAAATCGCTGCCCGAGGAAAGATCCTGAGTCTCTGGTTCCTATGAACTTGGAGAATTTGTCATTTGCCAGAACAATCTGCCGATCCTTGTTCAGCACCAACACCATGTCGAAGACGGAGCTGATGAGATTGTGCAGAAGCGGGATTTGTGGCAGCTTTCGAGCTTGTGAGAGAATCTCTTCACGTGAAGCCCGCTCTGCCGGCGCGAATTCAGTAGGAAGCTTCTCTGGAAAGCGGGGAATGAATCTGAGTGGCTGTGGAGCAGGATTGCTCGGTTGTTCCCCATCCGTAGAATCTGTCGGGAGCTTCTGTGGGTTCATAAGAGTTTAGCCTTGAGCGGAGAGCAAATGAGAACAGCCTGGGGCCTGAACGCCCCTTCAAAAAGATACGACCATTCTCCCACTTCTCCTAACGGTTGCACAAAATCGAGAACGATAAGCCCTTGGTGAAGCGAGTACGAAGGGAGTGGCGCTTCAGTATGCGGTTTCACACCGAGGACAACGTACGCCACGGTCAGCTGGTAAGCGGTGTCCCGAGACACGGGTTACTGAGAGGCTTGGGCCTGTGTTTTCAAAAACTTGTGGCATTCTGAAGAGAATTTACTTAACATCACGGTGCAACAACTATGGAAGGTCAGTAAACCGTGCCATTCGCATATCGTGTGCTCGCCATTGATGATTCTCCTCACTTTCGCATCCTGATGACGAAACTTCTGAAACGTTTCGGATTCGAGACGGTCGAGACGGCCGAGAACGGAAAAGTCGGAATACAAAAGGTCGAGTCCTTCAAGCCCCACGTGGTGTTCCTTGATGGTATCATGCCCGAAATGGATGGGTTGACTACGCTTCGGTCGATTAAGGGACTGAGCCCTCGGACGATCGTCGTTGTCACCTCCTCGCTGTCTGAGCGTGACAAGGTTCTGCAATTCAAGGAAAGCGGAGCAGATTTCTACCTGATGAAGCCGTTTGAGGAAGCTAAGCTTCAGGAAGTTGCACAAAAGGTTGTGAACACTCTGGAAGGTCGCGCGAAGGAAAGCTGATGATTTGTCCTCACTGTAACGCTGAGAATCCGGCTGGCGGAAAATTCTGCGGTGCATGCGGATCGGCGCTGGGAAGCGTCTGCAGCCGGTGCGGCAACGTCTCTGACCCGGATGATCGCTTCTGCAGCTCATGCGGTCTCGCGGCGGGCGACGTCGATCTTTCGATCTCACTCCGTTTACCTTCCCCCGTAAAGCAGTACACTCCGCAAGAAATCGAAGAACTTCTTATCCTGAGAAGGTCGATGAGGAAAGCGGAGAATGCCTCGAAAACATTGAATCAGGACGACGTCGACAAACTCTTTGAATAACCTATGGCGTTGACACGCGAGCAACAACAATTGCTGGATGTGCTCGTTGCGGAGAAGGTGCTCCAGGCCGACCGGATGCAGGCGAAGCTGTCCATCCTGGATGACACAGCGCGCCAAAAAGGGATCGCTCGGAGTCTGGTCGAAATACTCTCCGTATCGGAAGAAGATGTCGCAAAAGGCATCTGCAAGGCCTTTGGTTTTGCCAGGATGAAGATCGCCAGCGAAATCGAGACGGCCCCCTCCAATGTTTTGACCGAAGAGGAAATTGTCAGGTATCGGGCTCTTCCGGTATTTCAGATCGGCCTCGAGTTGACGGTCGCCCTGATTGATCCGCCTTCCCAACTTCTTGTTGCGGAGCTTCAGAAGATCACCAGCAGAAGAGTGCTTCCTGTTATCACGACGATTTCCGACTTCGAAATTGCTTTTCAGAAGTACGGCGGAGCGCTGGATAAGTTGGAGCGCATCGGTTCGTCGCTCGATTTGTCGAAGTACGACATCCGCAATCGAAGTTCAAGCGGCTCAATCCGCGGCATGGACCTCGAGGCCGAAGCGTCCATGTCAAAATTGGTGGACGAGCTGCTCCTCCGGGCAGCAAAATCAGGCTCGAGTGATATTCACATCGAGCCGGGCGAAGCGGAACTAATGATCCGTTTCAGGATTGACGGAGAGCTCCAGCGCATCGTCTCGCTGCCGATGACCTATCACCAGGGTCTTATCGCAGTCATCAAAGCCCGGGCAGGAATGGACATGTTTGAGCGGGCTGTGCCGCTCGATGGAAGAATCTCGCTCACGTTCGCCGATCGTTTGTTTGACGTGCGAATCAATACGCTCCCCCTCCTGTACGGAGAGAAAATGGTGATGCGGCTGCTGAGCAAGTCCTCGATGATTCTGAGCCTCGATAATCTTGGCTTCTCAGCCGACAATCTGAACAAGTTTCGTTCGTTGCTCACCCTTCCTAACGGCATCGTGTTGGTCACAGGTCCCACAGGAAGCGGGAAGACGACGACGCTGTACGCCGGGTTGAACGAGATGAAGAGTATCGGCCGCAACATTACGACGGTCGAGAATCCGGTCGAATACAAGCTCGAGCTCGTGAACCAGGTTCAGGTAGTGGCTGAACGGGGTCTGACATTCGCGGCGGCATTGAGAGCCATCCTGCGGCAAGACCCAAATGTGGTTCTCATCGGCGAAATACGCGATTCCGAGACCGGCACGATTGCGACCGAAGCGGCGTTGACTGGACATCTGGTCCTCAGCACGATGCACACCAACGATGCGGTCGGAGCCATCCCGCGAATGATCAATCTCGGTGTGGAGTCTTCCTGGGTGAGCGCCTCGGTTATCGGCGTGCTCGCACAGCGGTTGGTCCGTCGGCTTTGTACGCGATGCAACGACGAATATGAACCAGATGCCGCCAGGCTTGAAGCCGCCGGACTGATGCATCTCCCGCCCGGCACAACCCTCTTCAAAACCCGAGGATGCACCTCCTGCAATGGAATCGGATACAAGGGCAGACTAGCGATCCATGAAGTTCTGACTATCAGTGAGGGGATGCGTGACCTGATCACCGGCGAAGTCACAACGACAAAGCTCCGGGCTCTCGCCGTTGATGGCGGTTTCCGCGAGATGTACTTCGACGGTGTGCAAAAAGCTCTCGCCGGAATTACTTCCCTTGAAGAAGTGGAGCGCGTGACACGCCGGAACTAGGTCGCCTGAAGCTGCAGAACCAGATCTGCGTAACACTGTCTCCCCGATCTCTGAATCGGGATCACGCCTGTGCGTCACCGTCATATCTCGTGTCAAACCCAGGTACATAATCACTGCTCGGACCGGTCACCTGCAGTGACGGCGACTTCCTCTTTGAGCTATCAATGACATCCCCTTCGGTATCCTCTCTTTCAGAATACGGAGTGTGATCATGAATTTCTCTCGCATGCGATCTGTCACTTTCCTTGTGTTCGCTCTTTCCTCTACTCTTGTCGCTTGCCCCCAGGAGTCGGGTGACGAAATTCGCATCAACATCCAGCAGAAGGTTGATTCAAACAATCCTGCGGAT
>Ga0163200_1001036_pt1 | contig 10681 bp, 9 predicted proteins | sample PL_2010_200m_FD_113535 | JGI IMG/M metagenome (GOLD analysis project Ga0163200, IMG submission 113535) | Freshwater microbial communities from Powell Lake, British Columbia, Canada to study Microbial Dark Matter (Phase II) - PL_2010_200m | ecosystem: Environmental > Aquatic > Freshwater > Lake ... | reverse complement strand
GCCTGTCGCAGGGCGCGCAAGGCGCCTTGCGGTAAAATACCGCGGCTTTCTCGGAAATATTGCGCGGGTCAAACCGCGGCAGATAGCCTGGGCCGAATATAGCAACAAGAGGCGTCTTTAAAACCGCGGCGATATGCATTGGCCCGGTATCATTGGTAATATAAACATTGCATCTTTTGATTAATGCTGCCAGCTGCTTTAGTGAAGTCTTGCCGACGGCTATAATCACTTCGGACTTCACCAGGCGCCGCACGCTCTCAGCTATTTCCAATTCGTCTCTAGAGCCGGTTAATATTATCTTGCAGGCAAGCTTAGCATTTAAGATATCGATAACTTTAGCGAAATTTTCCGGCGGCCAGCGTTTCGCCGGATAAGGCGCTCCCGGATTTACGCCAACGATTATATCATCTTTAGCGACGTTATTTAGAGCTAAAATTTGATCTATATAAGAAATATCGGTTTCGGAAATGGGTATCTGGGGAAGCGAATATTCCGCTTTAACTCCCAGGGCCTGGACTACCTTTAAATCATATTCGTATTCGGGCAGGTCGCCTATTGCCTCCTCGGGTATTTTTATATCAAAGAAAAAACCCCGTCCTTCTGTATCCCTGCCCACCTTATATCTGGGCCGGATAAAATAAAATAACCCGGCCATTTTATAGGCGCTTGTAGGTGAGACTATACTGCGCATATTTAAAGCCAGGTCAAACCTTCTCTGCCTTAACTCCATCACTAGCGGTAGCGCAGTAAGCAACTTAAAATCAAAAGACAGGACTTCATTCAGATAAGTATAATCAGCGGCAAAAACAGCTGTGCGCGGAGTAGTCAAAAGCACGATCTGTGCATCTTTAAAAGCGTTGCGCAGCCCTTTCAGGGCAGGCAGAGAAAGGATAAAATCACCGATCCCGCCCAGATTGATAATCAGGATGCTCTGCAGCTGTTCTGGCTTGATGGTTATCTTTGCTTTATCCGGGCCATACATACATTTATTCCGCGGTTATCCTTGATAAGCGTGCGTCCACGGCACGCTCCATTTCTTCCACGCTGATAGATTCTAAAGGCGAGTCATGCCTTAATACGGTATGGCCATCTCCTAAAGGATTCCAGAGGACCGGGTCTGTCGGCCCCATAGTCGAAACCGTAGCGGTCTTGACAAGACAGGCAATATGCAGGGGGCCGGAGTTATTACAGATAAAAATATTCATTAATGAAATGAGCGCGGCTAGTTTGTCCAGCCTAAGGCCAACGGCCTTTATCGCCTTACCTGACATTAACCTGATCATCGCCTCTACCAGGGCCTCGTCATCGGCGCTGCCTACCACCACTCTTGCATTGTGCCTTTTGATTATCCTGTCGGCAAGCTGGCTGAATCTTTCCACCGGCCAGCGTTGCGAAGGATAATGCCCTCCGGGATGAATACCGACCAAAGACCCACCCTCTCCTATGCCGTGATTTTTTAAAAAAGACATCATCTCTTGCTTGTCCTGCTGCGGCAGGATAATTTCCGGATAGGCCGGAGAAAGCCGTACAGCCTTTCCCGAAATGGCCCGGGCGATTTCTCCTACTAGATCCAGAATGTAGAGGCTCACATGTTTCTTTTTAGGATCCGGGTTGGTTCCAATGGCAAAGAGGCGGCCTCGCGATTCAATATTAAAACCCGCGGTTAACCTTGCCCGGCTTAAATATGCCAGCAATGCGGTCTTCAGCGGATAATCCATCAGAAAATCAACGGCTAAATCAAAATGCTTCTGCCTTAATTGCTTTACGGCGCGGCCAAAACCCCGATAGACCATAACTTCGCCGATCCAGGAAAAATTTTTAAGCAGCGCTTCATTGCCGCAACGTACCAGAACCGAAATCTTTGCCTGAGGAAAATTTTCTTTCAGCGCTTTTAAGGCAGGCATTGACACGACCAGGTCTCCGATACGGTCTATCCTGATCGCAAGAATGGATCGAATATCCTGCGCGGGTATACTGCTATCAGCTGATTTTGACGGCAGTAAATACAATATTAGCGCGCGCAAGGAAAAATAAATTTTTTTAAGCATATTTTTGGGGTTCATCTTTTACCCTTAAGAGAACGGTAAGCTTTGCGCAAAGCAACATACAGGCCGGGATGTTTTCTTAAAAAACTTAAGATATCCTCCTTACCAAAATGAAAAAAATTAAAGGCGCGGTAAGGCAAGTAGGCAGAAGTGATCATTTTATCCAGCGCCTTTTCAGGCCTACTCTGGTGTCCGAACCTTTTCCACAAAAAACTGTAAATGCCCATCAAAAAATAAAAGTATTTATAAAAAAAGGCCAAATGCTCTTCTTTGATGGTATCGAGCCTGACTACCGGCCTTTCAAAAAAACTGCTCACGCCGTATCTCGTCGGGTATTTTCTTTCTTTCACCATATCATAGGACTGTGACCCTTTAAAGGGATAGAAATAAGCATTAAATACTATTGCGGGTGAAACCCGAGCGTTCAGCTTGATTGTCTTTAAGGCCGAATCGGGCGTCTCCCCGACCATGCCGAGGATATTGAAACTATTAACCCCTATACCGCACTTTCTTAAAATAGAAAAGGCCTCCACAATCTTTTCATCGCTCATCCGGCGGTGCATATATTCTTCCCTGATGAAGCTGTCTCCGCTTTCTATGCCTAAATCCAGCGAAACGCAGCCGCTTTCTTTTAAGACCAGTGCCGTCTCAGTATCTATGTTCTCGACCCTCTCATTGCCGGAATAAGGCAGGCCGATGCGGCTTTTATATTTGACTGCGAATTCACTAAACCAGTTTTTATCCTGTGTCAGGGTATCGTCGTAGAATCTTACCTCTTTTAAAAAAGGGTATAATTTAAGGCCCCACTCTATCTCATCGAGCAGGCGGCTGACGCTATAATGGCGCAGGAATTTTTTCTTCTCTTCATACAAAGAACGTAACAGCGGGTTACAACAGTAAGTGCAATCGTAAATACAGCCGCGGGAGGCCTGGGTGACCAGGATCTTATGCACCCTGCCCTCTTCCAGTTTCTCATATTCAAAAATTTCGTAGTCCGGATAGGGAAGAGAATCCAGATTTTCGATCAATCCCCTGCAGGAATTTTTGTATACACGGCTGTCTTCTCTGGCCCAGATATTAGGGATATTCCTTAGCTCTCTGCCTGCCTCTTGAGCCCGGCAAAAATCAACGATGGCGCCTTCCCCTTCTCCGCGGCAAACAGCACTGATGCCTTCTTCGGCAAGGCATTCCTCAGGGGCAACCGTCGGGTGCATCCCCCCGTGCAAAGCCGGCAGCCCTAATTCTTTGACCCAGCAAGAAAAATTCTTTATCTGGCTGAACATATGAGAAAGGCAGGAAAAAGCGACGAGGTCCGGGTTATGCTGTTTAATCAGGTTTCTAAACTCTTTTTTGGAAATGCTTTTGGAGATATGAATGAGGCTTACGCTGAAACCCTCTTTCTTTAAACAGGAGGATAATATCGCTACCCCGCGGTTAAAATTATTCTGATTAAACTGCCCGTAATCGGTATAGACAAAAGTCACCTTCATAGCCTAATCCCACACTTTCCATAAAATATGCAGGCATAAAAAATCTCTTAAAAATAGCGGCTTCGCCAAAATAGGCCTGGTTTCATCCGCATAGTAACGCCTGAAGGAAAAGCCCTTTTTTTTCAAAAGCCTCTCGAATTCAAACCTGTTTGTCAAACCGAAATGCAGCCGGGTCTGGTTCACGGGCTTTCTTTTTAAAAAATAAAGCAGCCGCTGAAGGATAGAACCTAACCATTCCCTTAGGCTGTTCGGGGTAAATACTACTATCGGGCTGGATTTTTTAACGACACGCCGCATCTCGTCGAGCAATAAGACCTTATCCGAAAGGCTGATATGTTCGATAAAATCTGCGCAGACAATCTTGTTGAAAACACTTGCCTTAAACGGCAAGGCCGTGGCATCAGAAATAAGAAAACCTGTATTGCTATTGAACCCGAATCTATCGGTAAGTTGCCTGGCTACAAATATAGATTCTTGGGAATAATCCAGGCCTATTGCTTTTGCGCCGGCTAAGGCGATACGGTAGGCGAATGTGCCCACTCCGCATCCGATATCAAGAATAATCTCCCCTGCTTTAGGATTAAGTATGTTTAAAACCGCCTCTATCCTTTTTTCTGCGGCGGCATCCTTTGGCTTATAGTAGTTATCGATCTGGAACTGTAAAGATTGGGCGCGCATCCGTTCATCATAATCCCTGGCCGTCACCGGCCGGCGGGCAATTTCCTTAGCAATGATATCGGCATTACGCCGGATGCTCAGCGGTAGGATTTTTTCTTTCGTTCTGAGGAAAGCTAAGAAAGATTCTATAATAAAGGCGTCTTCCTTCTCTAAAAATTCTCCTGCCGCGGCTACTGTTACCTTGGGCAATAATAGAATATCTTTAAACTTATCTAATATCAGACGGTATCTAACCCTTTTGTCTTGGGACGTATCCAACTCCCTGCTGAATCTTTCCAGGAATTGGACAATAAGCTCATCGGCCTCTGTTATCGTAAAAATATTTTCCCCCATCAGCGCAACTTAATCCAAAAGCTTAAGGTATATGGCCTGGATCTGCTTGACGTTATCCTCTATCTTAAAATCCGCTTCGATTCTCTTTCTGCCTTCCTGCCCCATCTTTCTTGCCAGGCCGGGATTTTTTATCAGCTGCCCGATCTTATCTGCCAACTCCTGCGGCTGTTTCGGCCTGAATAAAAACCCCGTCTCGGAATCTTTGACTATTTCCGGCGTGCCTCCGGAATCCGTAGCCACTACCGGCTTGCCGCAGGCCATCGCCTCAAAAATAACCCTGCCACAGGGCTCGGCATCAGAAGCCAGAACTACAATATCTAAAGCAGCGATAACATCGGACATATCCTTGCGAAAGCCGGTGAAGATAACGCGATTATCCAGGCCAAGTTCTTTTGCCATATTTTCCAGATAATCTTCGCGCCATTTGTCTTCTTCAAAAACCGCATCACCTACCACCAGAAATTTTATCTCTTGCTTTGACGCTGAATTTAGCAACATCTTGGCTGCCTGAAGAAAATAATCCTGCCCTTTATCCGGCCCGAGCCGGCTAATCATGCCTACCAATATCGTACTGTCGCCTAAGCCGAATTCATTCCTTATCTTTGCTCCGCTGGTTTGCGGGTTAAATTGACGGGTATCCACGCCGTTATAAATAACACTTACCTTGTCCGGCAACCTGCCCTTTTTTATAAAACGGCGGGCAATCGCCCAAGAATTACAGATAATTTTATCCGGCAGGAAAGAAAACAATCTATCGGGATCGATTTTTTCCTTGGTAATGAGGTTACGTTCATGCCATATCACGGGGGTCTTACTTAATCTCGCTGCTATAGCAGCGTATATATGCGTGCGGATACTGTTAGAATGCAGGAGTTGTACGCGTTTTTCTTTGATAAGCTTTGAGATCTTCCTTATGGTACTGAAGACTTTGAGGCCTTTTCTGATGCGCGGGAATTCCATAAAAACAACCTCTACGCCTAACTTTCTCAGCTCCGACGCCAGGGGGCCGTCCTGCGGAAGAATAAAAATAGGGATAAATTTAGAACGGTCAATATTTTTAACCAGATTCAGCAGGCTGTTTTCTGCTCCGCTGATTTTAGAGGTTTCATGGAGATATAGTATTCTTGCCGGCGCCTTATTCATACTTTTTGTGCATAGATAATCAGGTGATAGCCTAAAGAAGGATATCTTTTTGCCAACGCTTTTCTCTGGTTTAAAAACAGGCCCAGGGGCAGCTTGGGAATAGGGATAAAATCGCTGGTCAGCGAAATTATCTCGAAACCGGCCTGCCGCACCAAGGCGCTGATCAATTTAGAGTTAAAATTCTGTTTATGCTCGGGGGAAATAAGAATTTTTTCAAGGCCGAGCAGTTGAAAAATTTTATACCGCGGGCTCTCGCTGTTAGGAGCGGAAAGAATAATTTTACCCCGGGGCCGCAGGACCCTGGCGCCCTCCTTTAAAGCAAACAGCGGCTGGTCGAGATGCTCAAGCATCTCCTCCCAGACGACCAGGTCAAAACATTGATCCGGAAAATCAAGATGCCGGGCATCGCATTGCTTAAGCGTAACTTCGGCAGCGAATCTATCCGCCGTTTCTCTGGCGATCCTTAAAATGGATTCATCAATATCTACCGCCGTCACCCGGTGGCCTTGCCGCGCCAGGTAGGCGCTTAAAACGCCCCAGCCGCAACCAACATCTAAAATATCCATTTCTCCCGAGAGGCCCGAAATAAAAGAAAGGATTACTTGCTTGCGCAGAAAAATCTCCAGGTTTCTTGAAGGGCCTTCCTTGCAAAGATCGTTTATCATCCCCTCAATTTCCTCACGATTATCCTTGTTTTTCAGATGCTTCACCTTGTGTCCTTTCTGGCCACGATATGAATACCAGTAGCAAGAGAGGGAAATATGCTGCCCCATCTTGTTTCATGCTGATATTTCACTATTTTTAGCCCATTTTTAGCAAACCAGTGTTTCAGGTCTATCGGATTGGAAAGATATACTACATCGTTATCCGGTATCAGATCAAAACGGTCCTCCAGAATAGGAAGACAGTAGATAAAATTAACTTCGCGGCTCAGTTTTTTTGACAATAGCAACGCCGCCTTATAGATGGCTAGATACACCGACTTCCAAGGGTTATGTCTTTTTTGCCAACGCAGCCGGTTTTTCTTTAGAGAAAAAGCATCTATTAAGTTATATACTTCGTTAAACGGCGAGAGCAAGTTCGGAGCAAGAACAATTACCAGTCCTGCGGGTTTGGCTACCCTGACCATTTCGGAAAGGGCGCCTGCGACATCGTAAATATGCTCCAGCGTAAGAAAAGAAGAGACAATATCAAAGCTGCCATCGGCAAAAGGAAGATTCAGAATATCCGCACATTTGAATTCGATGTTGGGAGCCCGGCGTTTCTCTTGCGCGATCTTTATAAATATGGGAGAGATATCCACGCCGACAACATCCCTTAATTCCTTGCTGAGCATAAAAGTAGAGAGGCCCGTCCCACAGCCCAGGTCCAAGGCGCGGTCCTGTTTGCCGGCAAAGCGCCTGATAAACGAAACGTACTCCTGGTAGGCTCGCTCGTCATGCGCGTCTACCCTGGCGCCGTATTCTGCTGCGGTCTGATAGAAATGTATAAGCTCCTGACGGACTCTTGCAGGTAGCTCTTTCATGCTTTATCCCTCGCCATATTCTGCGCCTCCCAAAGTTTTGCATAAGAAATAAAATAAGTGATGGCGGAAATCGCACAGATCAGAAACCCCACAAACCCATCAAGGTATCCGCCCTTTAAAAAATATTTATAAAAGAAAACAGCTACGGGCTTAAAGATAAAATAATACGGGCTGTTAAGGCAGGTTACGCGTTTGCCCTTGATGATCAGGTCCTCGGTATTCAGCGTCGACCATAAGTTGACCCGGTTGAAATAATCGCGCAGGTCCCTGCAGGTATAATGAAGCAGGTCGTTTTTCAACACGCCCATTGGCCCGGATACCTCCATCCTCATCCAATATTTAAAAGTGGTATCGTATCTTGCCTTTTCTTTGTTGAAAAAACGCGTATTGTTAACTTCATACCATCCGCAGTGCTTCACCGGCTTACCCAGGAAGATATTGAGCCGGCGCAGATAGAAACCGCTCGCCTCTTGCGGATGAGATAATTTTTCCAGTATTTCATCCCTTAGTTGCGGACTGACGCGCTCATCCGCGTCAAGAGAGAGTATCCATCGGTAGCTGGCCTGGCGTATCGCGAAATCCCTCTGTTCCGGGTCGCCGGTCATTTTGTTCTGAAAGACCTTATCGGTATACTGACGGGCGGCCTCTACAGTCCGGTCGGTACTAAAATCGTCTACGACGATAATCTCATCGGCCCACTTTACAGACTCTAAGCATTCCCTGATATCGTTTTCGGCGTTTTTGGTGCCCACGGTGCAAGATATTTTTTCACGCAAAGGGTTTTCCATAACTTCCTCTTCCTCCTTTTCCGGATCGCCCGCTAATAAAGAGAGAGCTTGGGCCTTTGTTTTTTATATTCTGCGTAAGCCCTCTTCCAGGCATGAGATATTTTTTCCTTCCAGATTATCTCGGTTGGCTCTCTAAACCAACCACAGTATTGGCAGAGAATTTTCATCTGCTCTCTCAGGGCTTTCTCGCTAACAAGGGACAATTTTTTTATACCGATATCGAAACCAAATACCCTGTCAACGCCCATACATGGCGAACAGGGATAATATCCGTACATCGATAATTCCAGCCCGTAACAGAAAGATACCCTCGAGCAGCCCTTAGCAAAATCGGTAAAGAACCGGTATGGCAGGCAATCAATGGGCGCAATATTATAACTGCCGAAGGGATGGCTGTTTTGCCCCTCTACTTTGCCGGTATTTTCTACTGCGAGCCAGCCGGGTAATTTAGACAATACTGAGTTCACCCTTTCTCCTGCCCCGTTTGTAATCACATCGATGATGCAATCGGGGTTAAAATCTTTATATCGCTTTAAGGCGCCAAGGATCTCGAAAAATTGCGGATGGAGAGTCGGTTCTCCTCCGAATAACGATATCCTATCCCAGTAATATTTTAAATCAATCGCTTCCTGAACAAATCGTTCGATCTGCTCAACAGACATATTATCGTTTGCCGGCGCCTGCCTGACTGAAGACTGGCAATTAAAGCATCTTAAATTACAAACAGTTGTAATATCGATGCAGAGGCTATTATTGGAATAGTATTTTTTATGGATTGCCCCCAGAAAAGGAACTAAAAAGTTAACCAGTTTACAAGCTAATATTTTCCCCTGGCGCAAAGCGCTGGCCGGCAATACGCTCATTAAATAATCTTTGGCTGACTTTTTAAATTTTTGGCTAGCGCTATAAGAGTAATGCGTGGTAAATAAGGCTTGATTTTGGCGGCCACAATAATGAGAGCTTGCTTTCAGGCGTTGATTTAAATCATCCTCTTGCATTTTTTCCTCTGTTTATCTTCGCCCTTAAAGGCAAAGTTTTTTTTAGGCCGCGTATGTTATAAATTTACTATTTCATTTACGGCAAACCGCTATAACTCCCGGGGCTGTGTCTATGCCCTCTTTAGATATCTTAAAATCTTCATATTTAATCCTGTTTGGAGGGGTTATTCCCGACATCCAGGAAATAAAGTAAACCAGAAAAGAAACGATGCTGCGAGGAATATATTTCCTCAAATGCGGATAGTCTAACCTCCTTATGCTCTGGAGTCTCTTCTCCAGCGCATAAATTTCCTCTGGCCTTCCCAGGCCGTAAATCTCGATCTCTTTAAATCCGATAGCAGATAGCAAATTGCTGAATTCTTCGGCTGTAAAAACCTGAACATGCGAAGAGTCGGGCTTCAGCCCTCCCTCTCTCTTTTGCCGCGTAGAAACAAAAAATGAACCGCCTTCTTTTAAAACCCGGCGCATCTCTTTCAATACCTCCCGGTAATTCCTGGTATGATGGACTACCTCCAGAAGGCAGACGGCGTCAAAAGAATTATCAGGAAAATCTAAGTGGGCAATATCGGATAATAGAAATTGGCAGTTTTCTCTGCGGTAATGTTTCTTAGCCCACTCCACTACATAAGTAATTAAATCCACGCCTATTATTTCCTTGGCGTATTTACTCAGATAATCAACGCCGTAGCCGAAACCGCATCCGGCATCGAGCACGCGTTTATTCTTAATAAATTCCTTAATAAAGCAGTAGGTAGCCATCGCCTCTATAAATTGAGTATTATGGGGCTCTGGTTTTGTCCGAAAATAAAACTTGGGCTCAAGACCATCTTCAGTGGGTAGTTCCGTAAGAGATCTTGTTCGCACTACTCTGGCAGGGATGCCAAAGGCAATCGAATTTGGGGGAATATTGCCCGTAACTACTGCGCCTGCCCCTATAGTTGAGTTTTCGCCGATGGTAACGCCGGGCAAGATTACGGCGTTGGACCCTATTTCCACATTATCGCCGATAGTCACCGGTTTCTTGATGTTTTTCTGGCCGCTGCCGCCGGTGATGGTAGAGACCGAAATGATCTTTACGCCAAAGCCTATCTTGACGTCTTTCCCGAAAGTGATGCCACCTCCGTAATCGATAATCGTAAAATCCCCCACCTGCTTAGGCCGGCCGATCATTTTCCCATCGGGAAAATCGCTGCGGTAAATATATACAGGGAAAGTCCTGAATATTCTTCTGAACAGAGCGTGGAACCATCTGTAAAATACCGTATTATAATATTTTATTCGCATCTGCCCTCTCCTTTACCGGTGATATGCCTTTCATATAAAAGATCTATGTCCTTAAGCATTTTTTTAAGAGAAAACTTTTCCTCCCATATCCTATGGTTTTCCTGCGCCATTTTTTCTCTTTCCGCGGGGTGTTGAAAAAAGTATTGTAGTTTTTGCGCCAGTACTTGCGCATCCTTCGCAGGGACAATAAAGCCGTTGCGGCCGTCAAAGACTATCTCGCGGTTACCGCCTATATCAGTAGCAAGTAAAGGGATACCTGCCGAGGCTGCCTCGGTTAAAGCTAGGGGTAACCCTTCTATAAAAGTCGACGGCTGAACAAATACCTGCATCAAGGAAAGCAAATCGTCGATATCTTCTCTTAATCCCGTAAAAATAACCCTTCCTTTCAGGTCTAAGT
>Ga0163200_1001033_pt1 | contig 10700 bp, 11 predicted proteins | sample PL_2010_200m_FD_113535 | JGI IMG/M metagenome (GOLD analysis project Ga0163200, IMG submission 113535) | Freshwater microbial communities from Powell Lake, British Columbia, Canada to study Microbial Dark Matter (Phase II) - PL_2010_200m | ecosystem: Environmental > Aquatic > Freshwater > Lake ... | reverse complement strand
GTATACCAAGGCCCCGAAACCTATGATGCCCAGCACGATGCAGAAGTAGGAGAAGGGCGCCCCGACCAGGGTGTACGAATAGATAGCCGCGATGTTGCCGAAGCCGAAGGCCAGGAAGGCCGAGATGAAATGAATCACCGGGATCCCTTTTACCATCACCGACCGCTCGTTGAAAAGACCGACCCCGATGGAACCGATGGCCGCAATGACAATGATCATCCAGATCGCAGACGAAGGATAGCTCTGGCGCAGGAAAATGGCAGCGATGAAGGCCAGGACCCCGAACAAAATGACCGCGACGGTGAAGATCGCCCTCGACGGCTGCGGGCCTACTCCCAAATCGCTGATGTAGTTCTTCGAAACGCTGTATCCTGGATAGAGGAACTCCGCGATGTGGACGAGAAATAGTATCTCCAGGCCCGCAAGGAACAACCAGAGCCCTGGGTTGGTCAGGTCCATGCAGTCCGATTCGGCGCCAGACTAGATAAAGTTAAGGACGAGGGGGCGAGGGAGATGCCACGCTAGGCTATCGGGATGAGGGGCTCCTCCTTCGCTCCCTTCTCCACGGCCCGATAAACCTGGTCAGGCTCATCCGCTATCCAAACGGCCGAATCAGGGGCCAGCTGACCCGAGAACGACTCGAGCTCCTTGCGGGTGCCGAAGATGCTGAAGAATATCGAGGGTATCCTGACATCCTTGAGCAGCTCATCCAATTCCTTCTTGCGCTCCACCGTGATCGGGCCTTTCGCCACAGCAACCTCGATATGAGCGAGCGCGATCGAATCGCGCTCATAGAGAATGATGTCGGGGAACCTGTCGCTCTGCTCCACCGGTATCCTGAAATCAACCAGGCTAGCCTCATCGCTGAAGGATATCACATGCGGGGCCTCCCTGAGGAAGAAGATCTCGCTCTGTGGTAGGTACTTGCCGATGAACTCTTCGACCACCTGTTTCATAAGCATTCCCCGCTTCGTCGGGGATATCGATACCTCGACGTCCTTTGATATGTGCAGGGAGATCAAATCCTTGGCGCCATTCGTCCTGCTCACTCTCTCACCGATGATTGATTCCAAATCGAACATGATATATCTTTCTGGTCTGGAGCGGGGCACCAAGGCCATCAAGGCCCATTGCAATCGATCGGGATGAAAGGAAGTGATGATGGCGAATAGAGATCGGGCCCTTCTGCCCGCATCGATCGGCATGGCAGGCTTCAAGGCACTCGCATGCTAGGGCATTTGAGAACGAAATGAGCAAAGATTTAACTCGGTTGCAAATCAACAAATGAACGGGGAATCCGACGAAAGGCGCAGCAGTATTCCTGATCGTCTTCGCAGTGTTCTTGATTATCACGTTGGCCGTCCCTTCCTTGCCCCCTGGCAGGTTAATCAATAATGCCCTGAACGTCCCCGATACGGATTATCCGGTCCTTGGCATCGGTGCCACCAAGCTGATCTTGGCGATTTTCAACGGGGTGGTGTTCGGGGTCATCGCTTGGTTAGTGTATTCTCTCACATTGGGCAGGAAGAAGACCGAGGTCATCGTGAAGGAAGGAACCAAGGAACCGTAGGCCTTGTGTGGATGAGCAGGGCGACCATGCATACGTAGAGGATTCTGTTTCGAATTTCAGGGCTCCACGCCCGGTTCCATTGCGTTCCGTTATGCAAGCAGCAGGGAGACTTCCTCATCGTCAAGGAAGACGTCGTGATACGAATCCTCGATCTCCTTCGCAACATGTGGGTTCATAACGCCGGAGAGGATCCCGATCACAGAATCATATTGATCGTGGATCCAGAGCATCCTTCCCAGCAATTCGTAGAAGTCCCGCTCCTGGGAATAGCTGAGCACTTCGATAGGGTATCTCTTCTCAACAATTATCGAGGGGATGCAGCTCCTCTCAACCTCCAATCCCTTGCCCTTGAAGAAAGAGCACAGGCTCTCCACGAGTTCCTTCCTGGTCGCCTTGGGGTCACTGAACTCCCAAGTGCTCAAAGCCTTTATTATGGCTCCTCGATTGACCTTGGCCATCTCTTTGCATGGATTGGGGCCCCTGAGATGAGACCCCCCTTTGATTATGTCCACATCGCAATCGATGACGTTCACATGCTTAGTCGAGACCTCGTACACGTGCTCACCGTATAGGCTCCTTCACCTTCGATGAATAAGAACGTGGTTGTCAGAATATCATTTGGAGAAATGATGACTTTCAGGGCATCAACCTCAGATCTTTCTGCCAACGTGTCGAAGGTCAGGCTCGTCCTTATATCCCTCCAGGTCCAAATCGACAATCGGACCCTCGATAGAAGAGGTGCTTTCCGGATGACCTCATTGACGAATTCGTTTTCAATCCGATTCAGCCCCAAGGCGCCCTACGATTTCTTGCTGACGGTCCGAAAGCCAGCCGGTTGGCGGCTATTCTCGAATTTCGAGGTGTTCGAGGAAGATGTCATGTGGACGGCTGCACACATCGAGGGCGTCCTGGTTGGCATCCGATTATCCTCGCAGGGAAGCGTGGACCATCCTCAAGTCAGCGCCAAGCTTCATTCAGAGGAGAAACTGACCTTAAAGCTCCAGCGGGCTATCGGGAACACGCTGAAGCACTGCCTCGGAATGGACCACGACCTCAACGAGTTCTATTTCTTGGCTCGGAAAGACGACATATTGAGGCATGTGTTGGACGACCTCTACGGAATGCACCCTACGGGTCAGAGCACCATCTTTCCCGTTGCCTCTCTGGCTGTCCTGCTCCAGATGGCCCCCATCAAACGTAGCAACCAGATGATGGAGTGCTTCATGAGGAGATATGGGGAGACGGCGGAGTACGAGGATAGGAGGATACCTGTCTGGCCGCTTCCCGGGGCATTGGCCCAGCACGCCCCGGCCGAGCTGGCGATGGCGTGCAAGTTGGGCTATCGGGCCGTCCGACTGGCGGAGCTTGCGAAAAGGATCGAGACCAGAGGATTCCCGACCATAAGAGAGCTGGAGGATATGCCGCCCGAGGAATCGAAGCGATTGTTGCTTGGCCTGCCGGGGATAGGAACGTATTCGGCGGACATCATCGACCCTCACGGTGGATTTCCGATCGATGTCTGGTCCGCCGATGTGTTCGGAAAGCTGTTCTTTGGCGAGGAGCCCAAGGACAAGAGGAGGGAGATCGGCCGTATCAGACAAGAGGGGCTGCGCAGGTGGGGAAAGTGGTCCGGGATGGCCTTCTTCTACGTCGTTCAAGACCTCGAAAACCTTTCGAAGAGATTGAACCTCAAACTGAGACTCGCTTGAGCGAACCGTTCGAGGGTGTGACTTCATACGAGTCTGGGTGATCGGACCTGATAGATCGACGCATCTGGGCGTGCGGAGAAAGGGAGTTGCATCGGGTCTCTCGGCTCTTCATTTTTAGGAGCGGTCGCTACCTCCTCACCAGGACGATGCTGGCCCACCGCACGGGGCGCAGCTTCTTCGCTCCTGCCCGGATCTTTTATTCCAGGACCTCGACAAAGGTCAAGCGACAGATCGATACCATCCATGCTGTCACATGAAGATATGGACTGAAGGAGAAGGTCTGACATTTGTTTCGAGCATGGCTAGCCGTCTCAGCGTCCGATCAGAAGCGTCGCTCCCCCGGGATCGTGTACCGCTTGAAGGCCTCGTGCGGCTGGAACATCATCTCGAGGAATCTCCCATCCGCGCAATCGCTGAGCACATCCCACCTCTGGTCCCCATTAGCCCGCACCATTTGGGATTGGTACATCTCCAGAGCAGAGCGCTTCCGGTCCAGCACCTTGCTCACATCCACAGCAACGTTGCAGCCGGTCAGGAGCGAGAGGCTGGGCCACCCGTTCCAGACCGCCTTCGTAACAGCCCAAGGATGATGCCAAGCACCCTTGCCTGGCCCCACCCAGGGCCATGAGTTCCATCTCCATATCGGGTATTCCCAAACGATGGTGACGGAACCATTCAACTTCACCGCCTCGCGGACGATCAAATTTGCGGCCCGGTGGTCTGCCGGCGCTTCATCCCGATGGGTGACGAATACCTCCTCAGGCCGGTGCATCTCAAGCAGCTCCCTAACCCTGACAATAGCTTTCTGGCTATGCTCGGCTAGGTGATCGTCAGGCATGTCGATGAAATGGATGTGCGTCTCGCTCACCCCTAGCGCCCTGCAAGCGTCCAGAGCCTCTTCATGACGCACCTCCCGGACCTGCTCGGAAGCCATCAAAGGGACGTGCGATTGGGCTCCATCCGTAAGGTACACGATGTGAAGCTCGGCGCCCTGATCGAGCTTGCGGATTATCGTCCCCCCGCAGCCAAGCGCCTCATCATCGGGATGAGGCGAGAAGACCATCGCAGAGCGCCCGAGGTCGTTCCTCTCACGCCCGCTCATGACCCGATCTAGAAGTTTCCTCCAAACGGTGTTGGCAGATCGCCTGTTCTCGACTGTGGCAGCACATACCCCCACCTGTGCAAAAGACATGAACCCCCATGACCTCCTCGGCCCTGGCGACATCACCACTCCTTCCTCGGTTCCTGCAACCTGTTACTGAGCAGCAGGCCGATCTTCAAATACGGCTCCCGCCTAAAAGGTTTGTAGGCCATGGACCGCATGAGCGAGAGCAGGGCTTTTCCCTTCCAGCCGTTCATGGCCTCATAGTATGCAAGCTCGGCGAAGAAACGGGCCGAGGCCTCCCTGTCCTGGGCATAGAGGTCCCGGTGCGCCTCGAACATCAGGCGCCGGATCTCGGGAACCCCCTGATGATAGTCCCCGATATTCCCGAGCTTGTGTTTATGATTCCTGACCAGGACCTCCCTTACGCAGGTGAACTTGAAGGACCGTGCCAGGCGGATAAGTAGTTCCCAATCCTCGTGCATCCTGAACCGCTCATCGAACCCGCCCACCCGCACCATGTCCTCCTTGGCCATAAAGAGCTCGTTGACCAGTATGACAAGCCCGGTCCAGCCCGGCGACCCCCCGGAGCCTGCCAGGGCCTGATGGAGGACATCCCCCTCCCCCTGGAAGGAGTTGACCTCGATCACCTTGCCGGTAACGTCAGAAACTGCCTCGCTGAAGCAGTAGCCCACCGCGAAATCCTTTCCTTTGGCCTTCATGCCGGCTAGCTGCTTCTCGACCTTGGTGGGGAGCCATTCGTCATCACTGTCCAGGAAAGAAATGAAGCTGCCACGCGCCGCGTTGATTCCGGTGTTGCGGGCGCCGGACACCCCTCGGTTCCTTTCATGCCTGATGTACGCGATCCGGGGATCGTTAAAGGAGGCCAGGATATCCTTGGGATCCTGGCTGGACGCATCATCGACGATTATTATCTCAAGGTTCCTGTGTGTCTGGTCGACGACGCTCCTCAATGACCTGGGCAAGAGCTCGATACGGTTATAATAAGGAATGACCACACTGACCAGGTCCTCTTGAGAGCCGCTCATCCCTTCGACCTTTTGCACCACATCCATGGGAAACTTCCAACCGGATATACAATTATTGCCTCGCATCTGAGGTCTTGGAAAGGTCAATGATGTATGTGATGGCGTGGGCGAGATCAAGACATGATGATAGGACCGTTCAAGAATGCCCATACTTCGAGGCCAGAGGGCTTTGAGCTGACGAGCACCGCTTCCATGCATGCCTGTTCCTTCGAACGGAGTAACGAGGATCATGGAAAGGAATCAATAAGGCGAGTGGTACAGCCAATATGATGAAATTCGATGAAGATCAAGAAAGGGGCGTGACCCGGATCGGCATGGTCCCTTTTCGCGACGAGACAGGAAAGGTCTTCGGGAAGCGTTATGTGATCTGGGTCAGCGCGAAGATGATCGCCCACCTGGGATGGCTGGAAATTGAACAGATTCCGCTTTATCGGGGCGAGTACAAGCCATATTTCGACGACCATGGCCAGGACTATATTGTAGCCATAGGGGTAGCATCAGAGCTGCTGGAGGGGATCATCCCGGGGCAGAAGGGGCGCCCGATATCGGAGCTGCTCATTGGATATGCGGAGCTGGTCGACCTCGGAGAGCACTTCGCCCTGTCCATCGATGATCGGGTCTTGGACTTGTTGTCCTGGTCCGTCGGCAATGTGGTCAACGTCGAGATGATGCCAAATCAGATTGTGGCGATAGAGAGAATTCATAATGATCGGACGGAGGGCAAGGGTCTCGGTGCCAACGAAGACCTGGCTCGCCAGATAAAATAGGGCTCGAAAATATCGACGCGGAGGGCGGGCAGGCGATCGTGCCGAAAGGCGAGCCGACCTTCGGCCTGTTCATTTTCCTATCGATCTTGTGGATCCCTTGCTCTTTTTTCCAATGGTTCGAAGGTCGGTAATATCGATAAGGAATTCCAGAGCGAAGAGATCATCGCGGCCGCACAGAAATACCTGTGATCTCGGTCACGATTCTCGGAATGGTAAGTTCCTTGCCGTCAAGATAGTCATCGAGCAGCCGCAGCGAGTTCTTGTTGCCGTCCCATGTCAGCAACGCGAGCGCCTCGGTGAGGGTGCACCAACTATGCTCCGTGTGTTCCTTGGAGAGGGTCACGACCGATTCCGGAGAGAGCTCGACGCCGAACATGCACTCTGTGATGGCCCAAGGCACCCCATTGAACCGATGCTTGAACTGACGAATCTCGAGCAAACGCGTCACTCGCAAAGGTGCGAGGTCGATCTCTTCCTTCAATTCGCGGAGCAAGGCCGCATCGAAAGATTCGCCGTCCTCAAGACCACCGGTCAGCGACTGCCAGAATCCACCATTTTCAGGTGAGCGATGCAGCATCAGGTACTCGCGCCCCTTGCCTGAGGTCCGGTAGCAGATGCCCATCGCCTCGAGAGGTAAGCGCATACAGCTCCAGATTCGTGGCCGCTCTTATGTCTTTCTCCACGACATGCCCATCTACCCGCCCAAGTTACTCACCAGAAGGCGCAACTCGCGCCCCACCGACATCGCCGGCACCAGGTGGGCTAGGTTCCAGAAGGTACCTTCTCCTTAAAGGAGGCGGAGATGTCCTTGTCTTCCCAGACGGTCACTTCAAGCCATTCGATCCGGGAAGGATCGAGGTCGACCACGACCTTATACCAGATCACCTGTGCAAGGCTCTCGATGGAGGGGAAGGTCCGCTCGAATTCCGGAAGCTCGTTCAGCACTTTGCCCTTGAGGCCTAGCCATGCCCTGTCCATGGCCCTTTGCATCAGCGTCACGTCAAGAAGCAGGCCATTCTCATCCAATTCCTCTCCCGATACGGTCATCACCACCGAATATGGATGGGAGTGGACTTTCCTCTCCTCCCCCTCCGCCAAGGGATTGAAATGGCTGGCCACCAGTCCTTTCCTTTGAGATACGCTGAACAGACGATCACCTCTCATTGCCATATACAAGTACCATCTGGCAGATGCCGTCGCTCTCCTGGTCGATCATCTCATACGCAGAAGGAGCGCGATCGAAATCCACCCTGTGGGTTATCAGGATGGAGGGCCTGATCTTCGCGATGAGGTCCCAGGCGAACTTGATTCGCCTCTCTTTCCCCCATCTTCCCATCAGGTGGGAGCCGATGGTGGACACCTGGCTCCCGATTATGTGCATTCGATCTCGATGGAACTCCCTCCCATAATATGTCGTCGCCGGTCGGTTGCCATACCAAGAGCCTAGGACGATCCTGCCCTCGTAACCTGCCAGGCTCATGGCAAGACCGAGTGCGTCCGGGTTCCCAGAGACCTCGTACACCAGATCGGCCTTGCTGGCCCCGAGGACAGAGGGACGGAATAGTTCCTTCAATGGAGCTCTCGGATCGAAGGCAGAAGCCGCTCCCATCCTCAACGATAGGTTCCGCCTCAACTCGATCTTGTCTAAGGTGATCAGCTGGCCAAGAGGGAACCGGGCAAGCACCGCTGTGGTGAGAAGCCCGATAACCCCTTGGCCCACAATGACCACCTTCTCACCCGCCAATGGCTGGCCGTCCATGGCGAAAGAGAGGGCGGTCTCCATGGAGGGCAGGAATAAGGCATCCTCGGCGGCAATCCCCTCCGGCAAGAGAAGAAGCTCTCTTGCCGAAGCGACAAAATGGCTTTCGTGGGGATGGAAGCAGAAGACGGTCCTGCCCATCAATCTCTTCTGCGCCTCCGGCCCCAAACCTACCACCTCCCCGACCGTCGAGTAGCCATACTTGAATGGGTAGCCGAACCTGCCTTTTAAGGCGCCAAGGGTGGAGTCCAGAAGGATCCCTTCGTCGACATGATTGCGAAAGAAGAGCATCTCGGTCCCAGCGCTGATGGCGGACATCTTGGCCCTGACCAGGACCTGCCCGCCCTCCGGCATCGGCATTTTCTCCTCCTGGACCTTGACCTCGCGCGGCCCGGTGAAGTATAGGGCGGTCCTCTGGGGAGGAATGCCTTGATGCATGGTCAGAACATGCGAGCCCGTTCGATTTGAATGTAACTATGCTTTGAGGAGCTCATCTCCCTTCCATCATCTCTACCCAGTCCCAATGATAAACTGTGCGGGGCCTCTTCGCCTTCACAAGCTCATAGGCTTCCCGGTAGCTCTTGCCGTACTTCTTGCTGATGTATAGCATGGTCATGAACGGTGACCTGTCCCGTCCCCGATTGCATCGCACCAGCACTTTATCGCTCCTGTCCGTGAGCAGGATCAGAGCGTCCACGGCCCTCATCATCTTGTCCACCAGGGGTTTCTTGTTGCCATAGTCCTTGTCGAAGAACACTCTTGCATCGATAATCAGGTCGATCGAGTTGGCCCTCAGCCTACCAAGCAGCAGGGCGTCCAACCTCCCTCCGACCGCTACGTTATCATCGATCCACTCCATCATCTGAATCACTCCTTCCCATGCGAGCCGTTTCGGATCCCCTGGATAGCCTCCTATTGCAGTGGATCGCTCTTAAGGCATTCGCATTTCCTTTCAAAGCGGGTGCAGGAACACATCTCACCAACCTACCAAATATGTGTACCTGCCATTGGGACCTCCATGCCCGATCCCGAAAGGGGCATTGTAAGGCTGGCTGCCATCCCTCCGTTCGACTTCGAACTCAGCGCGCACATCTTCTCCGAGGGGGACAGGCAGATCCGGGCTTTCGATTCGGGCAGATTCTGGCAGGTCCTGCGCGCGGGCGATTCGCTCGTACATGTGTCGATCATTTCCGAGGGAACCACCGACCGACCGGTCGTTGCCGCGGAATTGAGCTCCATCGAGGATCTCTGGAAGGAAGAAAGGGCCTCGACGGTCGACCAGGTCCGGTCGATGTTCAACCTCGGCCTGGACCTGAGGCCTTTCTACGAAGAGGCAAGCCACGACCCAGTCCTGTCCGAATTGACCGTCAGGCTCAGAGGGCTCAAGCCCCCCAGGACCCCCAGCGTCTACGAGGCCTTGGTCGATTCTGTGATCGAACAGCAGATCTCTCTCGCTGTCGCCCGGACCTTGCAGAACCGCATGGTGAGGAAATTCGGGGACAGGTTGGACATCGATGGCGCATCCTACTTCACATTTCCGAGCCCTCAGGAATTGGCGCATCTGCCCGTGGAAGAGCTGAGGGCGATCGGCGTCAGTGGGAAGAAGGCCGAATACATCCGGGACGTTTCCAGGATGGTAACCGAAGGATCTCTGGACCTTGAAGGGCTGAAGGGACGAGAGGAGACTGAGAGCATCGTCGATGAGCTTACCTCGATACGAGGCATCGGTCGATGGACAGCAGAGCTGGTGATCATGAGGGGCATGGGCCGGTTCGAGGTCATACCAGCGGACGATCTGGGGGTGAGGAGGATAGTATCGCATTTCTATTTTGGGGGAAAGAATACCAGCGGAAAGGACGTCAGGTCCCTTGCCGAGGGCTGGGGGCCACGGCGGGGGATGGCGAGCTATTACCTCATCGTCGCCGAGCGGCTCGGGTTGCAGCCCTAGGCCGTTCATGAGGAAGCAAACCTTCCAAAATGCTCTGGATGGTTCGTTTGCAGGACTACCAAACGCCGTCAACGAAGTGCTTAGTGAATGAGCCTCTTTTTGAAGTCGGCTCGGACCTTGCCGATCGATGTGCATTGCATGTGGTTGGAATTCTCAATTGATGGGACGAAGAAGGAACGGAGAATGCGCACCATTATCTCGGACCAGGGCGTTTTGGCAGGAAGCATCCGGCAAAGAGCCAGGGCGAGCTGAGGGTTAGCAAATGACCGAAGAAGGCAGGTCTTACAAGTGGATCGTGCTCCTTGTCACCTCCATAGGGGCGATGATGGCTCCCCTGGACGGGTCGATCGTCAATGTCTCCTTGCCCACCATCGCCGACAATCTGAACATGGATTATGCCCAGATAATCTGGGTACCCACATCGTACCTCGTCACCCTGACCGTCATGCTGCTCATCATGGGACGGCTTTCGGACATGAGGGGCAGGAAGCCTTTCTTCGTGGCCGGGTTCGCGATCTTCACCCTGGGGTCTTTCCTGTGCAGCATCTCCCAGAACGGGCCGGAGCTCATCGCCTTCCGCATCCTCCAGGGGTTCGGGGGGGCGTGTTTCGCCGCCACCTCGACGGCGATCGTCACCGATATCTTCCCGAGCAGGGAGCGGGGGAAGGCCCTCGGGATAAACATTATGGCTGTGTACATCGGCAGTGCCATTGGCCCGACCCTCGGTGGATTCCTGACCTACACGCTGGGCTGGAGGTCCATATTCTGGGTCAACATCCCCATTGGCCTCCTGGTC
>Ga0163200_1001032_pt1 | contig 10711 bp, 7 predicted proteins | sample PL_2010_200m_FD_113535 | JGI IMG/M metagenome (GOLD analysis project Ga0163200, IMG submission 113535) | Freshwater microbial communities from Powell Lake, British Columbia, Canada to study Microbial Dark Matter (Phase II) - PL_2010_200m | ecosystem: Environmental > Aquatic > Freshwater > Lake ... | reverse complement strand
TCGTAGCCCGGCGGCAGCTCGAAGCGCGGATGCACGAGGAATTCGCCGTCGGCACGCCCCAGGTAGCTGAAGGCAAAGGTCGAACTGAGCGCCGGCTGGCGGACCAGGGCTTCGACCTGCTCGGTCGAGTTGTCGCGCGCGACGGTCTGCGCAAGGCTCTCGAGCAGCACCAGGCGGCCGGACAGCCAGTTGGCGATATTGTCGGCGGTGACCACGCCCATCTCGTCGAGATAGCTCTGCAGGTTCGCGCGGATGGCGTTGCGCTGCAGGTAGTCGTTGTAAAGCGTGAACAGCGCGAAGGCGACGACCACGACCAGCGAGGCGGCCAGCAGGATCTTGTGGCTGAACTTGAGCTGTTTGGGCATTTGCGGAACATCCGGTTGGCTGAGCGGGGCTCGCATCCTGCGCACGGTGCATTCCGTTGATCTCGGTCAGGTTTTCGGCTGTTTTCGGCAGAACTTGACTGCCGGCCGCCGGGCCACCGCCACATTGGATGCGCGCAAAAAAAACGCCAGCCCGAAGGCTGGCGTCTGCTCGTCACGCGCTGGGCTCAGCGGCCGGCCAGGGCCGGCATCACCCGCGGGCGAAAGCCTTCGCCGACGATCGTCAGCAACGCGATGGCGCTGGCGATCCAGTACCAGCGCTCGAGCGGGTCGAAGCCCAGCCAGCCGAGCGCATGCAGGAACACCATGAGGATCAGCACCGGGCTGACGTAGCGCACCATGAACAGCCACAGCGCGTAGCCGGCCGGCGACAGCTCCAGCTCGTCGCGCATGATTTCGGCGCGCAGGCAGTAGCCGGCCAGTACCGCCATGAAGATCCCGCCCAGCGGCATCATCCAGCGCGAGGTCAGGTAGTCCAGGGCATCGAACAGGGTGGTGCCGAACAGCTTCCAGTCGGCGCCGACGTTGAACGAGAGCATCGCCAGCAGGCTGATCACCAGCAGCACCGTCCCCGAGCCGATGGCGGCCTTGCCGCGGCTGATGCCGTGCTTTTCATTGAGGTAGGCGACGGTCGCCTCGATCATCGAGATCGCCGAGGACAGCGCGGCAACCGACACCATGGCGAAGAACAGCACGCCGAACAGCGTGCCGAACGGCATCTGCTGGAAGGCCAGCGGCAGGCTCATGAAGATCAGCCCCGGCCCGGCGCTCGGGCTCATGCCATTGGCGAAAATCACCGGGAAGATCGCCAGCCCCGCGAGCAACGCCACGCAGGTATCGGCGATCGCCACCATGAAGGTGGTGCGCGCGATGGACTGGCCATCCGGCAGGTAGGAGCCATAGGTGAGGATCGCCCCGGAGGCCAGGCTGAGGGTGAAGAAGGCGTGGCCCAGGGCGGCCAGCAGCGCTTCACCGCTGAGCTTGGAGGCATCGAAACTGAACAGGAAGGCAAAGCCCTCGTCGAAGCCGCCGCTGGTCAGGCCGTAGCCGACCAGCACCAGCAGCATCACCGCCAGCCCGGGCATCATCCAGCGGAACGCCCGCTCGACCCCGGCCTGTACGCCGCGGCCGACGATGAACAGCGTCAGCAGCGCCACCAGCACGCTCCAGCCACCGAGCACCCAGGGGTTGGCGTTGTGCGCCTCGAAGGTCTGCGCCAGGCCCTCGACGCTGCTGGCCGCGAGCGAGCCGTCGAGCATCTTGACCGTATAGGCGAAGGCCCAGCCGGCGACCACCACGTAGAAGCAAAGGATCATGAAGCCGGCGAGCATCGCCATGCTGCCGACCAGCTTCCAGGCCGGGTTGCCGTTGTTCTCGCGCACCACGCGGGCGATGGCGTCGATCGGGCTGCCGCGCCCGCGGCGGCCAATGGCGATCTCGGTCATCATCACCGGAATGCCGATGGCGAGGATGCAGACCAGGTACATGAGCACAAAGGCGCCGCCGCCGTACTCGCCGGTGATGTAGGGGAACTTCCAGATATTGCCGAGCCCGACCGCCGAGCCGGTCGCGGCGAGAATGAAGCCCCAGCGGGACAGCCAGAGATTCTTCGGTTTTTCACGAGTCATGCGTCACCTGCTTGTTTTTATCTGTGACGGATCGAACCCGCCGCGCTTGTGGCATGGCGGAGTGGCACGCAAGGTTGTGGGTAGTCAGCCAGCGTCGGGTTGCACCTCCGGGGCGGCATGGGCGAATGCCTCCAGCGCCTCGCAGCGGGCAACGCGCGCGAGGATACGTGGATAGGCGTCCATTGGGCAGTCGAAACGGCGGGCGTTGTACACCTGCGGCACCAGGCAGGCCTCGAGATAGCCGGGCCGCTGGCCCAGCGACAGCTCGTCACCAAAGGCTTCCAGCCCCGCCTCCACCGCCGCCAGGCCCTCGGTGACCCAGTGCCGGTACCAGGCCTTCTTCGCCTCGTCGTCGACGCCGAGCTCGCTGGACAGGTACTTGAGCACGCGCAGGTTGTTCAACGGGTGGATATCGCAGGCGATGTGCATGGCCAGTGCGCGCACCTGGGCGCGGCGCACCGGATCGTCCGGCAGCAGCGCCGGCACCGGAAACACCTCGTCGAGGTACTCGAGGATCGCCAGCGACTGGGCGATGCGTGCGCCGCCGTTGACCTCGTCGACCAGCAGCGGCACCAGCCCCTGCGGGTTGAGCGCGCGGTACTCGGCGGCGTGCTGCTGGCCGCCGTCCTTGACCAGATGCACCGGCACCTGGCGATAGGCCAGGCCCTTGAGGTTCAGCGCGATGCGCACGCGGTAGGCGGCGCTGGAGCGCCAGTAGCCGTAGAGTTTCAACATGGCGAACCACCCTGAGCCGTGGGGTGGAGAACCGCGCAGCGATCTCCACCGGCTGCCTGTTCCGCGCGGTGGCTGTGAAGACCTTCCACCCTAGCCTTCATATTTCTCCACCTGCTGGTCGATGGCGCCAAAGATGCTCTGCCCGCTGGCGTCGAACATCTCGATGCGCACCCGGTCGCCGAACTTGAGGAACGGCGTCTTCGCCTCGCCGTGCTCGATGACCTCGAGCATGCGCTTCTCGGCCAGGCAGGACGAGCCGGCACTGCGATCGTAGTTCGACACCGTGCCCGAGCCGATGATGGTCCCGGCGCCCAGCGGACGGGTGCGCGCGGCGTGGGCGACCAGGGTCGGGAAGTTGAAGGTCATGTCGGTGCCGGCATCCGGCTGACCGAACAGCTCGCCGTTGATATGCGAGACCAGAGGCCGGTGCACCTTGCCGTCGCGCCAGGTTTCGCCCAGCTCGTCCGGCGTCACCGCCACCGGCGAGAAGCTCGACGACGGCTTGCTCTGGTAGAAGCCGAAGCCCTTGGCCAGCTCGCCGGGGATCAGGTTGCGCAGCGACACGTCGTTGACCAGCATCAGCAGCTGGATGTGCGCGGCCGCCTCGGCCGGCGTCGCACCCATGGGCACGTCGTCGGTGATCACCGCCAGCTCGCCTTCCAGGTCGATGCCCCAGGCCTCGTCGGCCAGGCGGATCGGGCTGTGCGGCGGGATAAAGGCATCGGCGCCGCCCTGGTACATCAGCGGATCGTGCCAGAAGGACTCCGGCATCTCGGCGCCGCGCGCCTTGCGCACCAGCTCGACGTGATTGACGTAGGCGCTGCCGTCCGCCCAGTGATAGGCGCGCGGCAGCGGGCTGTGGCAGGCGGTCTGGTCGAAGGCGAAAGCGCCCTCCTCCAGCCCGTCATTGAGGCGCTGGTAGACCGCTTCCAGCTTCGGCTTGCAGTACTGCCAGTCATCCAGCGCGGCCTGCAGCGTGGCGGCGACCTGCGGCACTTTCACCGCGCGGGCGAGATCACGGGAAACGACGACGAGCACGCCGTCGCGGCCCTGGTTGAGGGTTGCGAGTTTCATCAGGATTCCTTGCCCGGCGCACGCCAGGAGTTGACGTATTCGGGGACATCGACGGCTGCGGCTGCCTCGCCGACTTCCAGCGCGCGGCGGGTGTCGATCATCACCGCCACCTCGTCGGCAAAGGTCGCCGGGTCGTCCTGCGCCTTCTTCAGTGCCTTCGGGTGCGGCCCGTGGGGGAAGCCGCAGGGGTGGAAGGTCACCATGCCCTGCTCGATGTTGTCGCGGCTGAAGAAGTTGCCGCGGTGGTAGAACAGCACTTCGTCGTAGTCGTCGTTGTTGTGGAAGAACGGCACCTTCAGCGCACCCGGATCGGATTCCACCGGCCGCGGCGTGAAGGTGCAGACCACGAAACCGTTGGCGACGAAGGTGGTGTGCGCCGACGGCGGCAGGTGGTAGCGATGGCTCATCAGCGGGCGGATGTCGCGCCAGTTGAGCCGTACCACGGTGTTGTCGCCGTGCCAGCCGACCACGTCCAGCGGGTTGTACGGGTAGGTCACGGTGGTGATCTGGTCGCGCCGCTTGATGCGGATCCGCCAGGGGTTCTCGTCCTGCTGCGCGCGGAAGGCGTCGTCCAGGCGCGGATGGTCGAGCACCGCGGCGTCGAAGATGGCATGCGGGCCGACCAGGCCTTTTTCCGGCAGCTGGTAGGCGCCGTCGGTGTTCTCGATCAGCAGCATGAACACCGGCTCTGTCGCCTCGATGCGCCAGGCGGTGCCGCGCGGGATCATCAGGTAGTCGCCATCGCGGAATTCCAGGTGGCCGAAATCGCAGTAGAAATGCCCGGCACCCTCGTGGATGAACAGCAGTTCGTCACCGTCACCGTTGCGCACCAGGTGGCGCATGGCGCCGTTGGTCTTCCACAGGCGCAGCTTGACGTCGGCGTTGTGCAGCGCCAGCGGCGCCTGCAGCGGGCAGTCGCCTTCGCTGGGGATGTGATTGAAGTTGAAGGCGTGCGGGCGCAGCGGGCCTTCCCAGTCGATCCAGCCGGTCGGCGGATGCTTGTGATGCAGGTGCGAAGCCGGGCCGAAGAAGCCTTCGCGGCCCATTTCGCGCTCGTAGGTGCCCTGCGGAAAATCGCAGTGCGCCTGACGCGAAGTCTCACCCTCGCGGATGGGGAAACTGATCCATTTGCGGCTCATGTGCCTCTCCTCGTGATACCGCGTGATCTCAATGGCGAAGCGGTGGGTGCCGGTGCGTAGGGTGGATGTCGCGAAGCACATCCACGCGTTGGTCGGCCCGACACAGACGCGTGGAAGATGCTTCGCAGTCTTCCACCCTACGGTTCTCGCCTTACTCGCCCGCCTTGATCACGCCGCGACGCACCTGGTCTTCCTCGATGGATTCGAACAGCGCCTTGAAGTTGCCCTCGCCGAAGCCCTGGTTGCCCTTGCGCTGGATGATCTCGAAGAAGATCGGGCCGATCACCGTGTTGGTGAAGATCTGCAGGAGGATGCCGTCATCGCCCGGCGCACCATCGATCAGCAGGTTCAGCTCGCGTAGCTGGTCGAGCGGCTCGCCGTGGCCCGGCACGCGGGTATCGACCTTCTCGTAGTAGGTGTCCGGGGTGGTCATGAAGTCCACGCCGTTGGCGCGCAGGCGGCGCACGGTCTCGTAGATGTCGTCGGTGGACAGCGCGATGTGCTGGATGCCCTCGCCGTGGTACTCGCGGATGAATTCCTCGATCTGCGACTTGTCGTCGGCCGACTCGTTGATCGGGATGCGGATCTTGCCGCAGGGCGCGGTCATGGCGCGGGAGAACAGGCCGGTCAGCTTGCCCTCGATGTCGAAGTAGCGAATCTCGCGGAAGTTGGCGATGCGCTCGTAGAAACCGGACCAGACATCCATCTGCCCGCGACGCACGTTGTGGGTCAGGTGATCGATGCACATCAGGCCGACGGCGTTGTCGTTCGGCGTGCGCCCTTCGATGTACTCGAAGTCGACGTCGTAGATGCTCTTGTCGCCGTAGCGGTCGACGAGATACAGCAGCGAGCCGCCGATGCCTTCGACGCAGGGGATGTTCAGCTCGCCGAAGTTGGCGTGGCTGCCGACCAGCTTGGCGCCCTGCGATTCGACGTAGGCAGCGGCCTGCGCGGCATTCTTCACCCGGAAGGCCATGGCGCAGGCGCTCGGGCCGTGCTTCTCGCCGAACTCGCGCACATGCCCGGTGGGGCTGCCGTTGAGCACGATGTTGATGTCGTGCTGCTGGAACAGCCAGACCTCCTTGGAACGGTGCTTGGCGGTTTCGGTAAAGCCCATTTGGGTGAACAGCGTGCGCAGCTGCTCGATGCCTTCGGCATTCGGCGCGGTGAATTCGACGAACTCGAAGCCGTCTGTGCCGATGGGGTTGTGCTGTTCGATCTTGGTCACGGCGTTCATCTCGCCTCCTGGTTCTTGTTATCGGTTCAAGGGGGTTCACAGACCCCCTGCACGGGGTGGCTGGGCCCATGACAAACCAGCGCCGGCAGGCAAACAAGCCGTCCGCGCCGGCCTCGGCAGCGCCGCGCCCGCAATCGGTTGTCAGCTTTTCCTTACACCGCGCCGGCCGGGCCTTGGCGCGTTCGTTTGCCTTTCCACCCGTAACGAAAAGCTGACAACCAAGTGCGACAAGCTGCCGCACTACCGCTCCATATGCGGCCCGGCACAAAAAAACGGGCACAAAAAAAGTGGGCTGAAGCCCACCCTACGAGGCAGCAGGCCGGATTCCGAGGCGACAAAAGCGACCTCGCGACAAGTCCGACCAGCGCTGTAGGGTGGGCTTCAGCCCACCGGCCATGCCCACCAAGCCCATCTCACCGTGATGCGGGCTTCAGCTCAGCAATGCCTCCTCTATTGCATCCAGGGCCATCCGGGCGCTCGCCTCAGACGAGCCCGATGAGGTTGAGAAAGACCAGCACGATGGCCACCGGGGTGCCGTAGCGCAGCAGGTTCCACCAGAGGCTGAACCAGCCCGGCCGGCCGATGCCGACCGCCTCATGGACCAGCTCGCGGCGCAGCACCCAGCCGGTGAACAGCACGGTACCCAGCCCGCCGAGCGGCATCAGCCAGTTGGCCGTGAGGTAGTCCATGGTGTCGAACACTGTGCGGCCGAACAGCTGGTACTCGGCCCAGTGGTTGAACGACAGCAGGCAGGCCGTGCCCAGCAGCGCGAGCAGCGAACCGGTGAGCAGCACCGCGCGGCCACGGCGGATGCCGAAGCGCTCGGTCAGCCAGGCAATGCCCGGCTCGGACAGCGAGATCGTCGAGGTCACTGCGGCGAGCACCAGCATGACGAAGAACAGCCCGCCGACCAGCTGGCCGAGCGGCATCTGGCCAAAGGCGATCGGCAGGGTGACGAAGATCAGCCCCGGCCCGGCGCCGGGCTCCAGGCCGTTGGCGAACACCAGCGGGAAGATCGCCAGGCCGGCCAGCAGCGCGACCACGGTGTCGGCCAGCGCCACCAGCAGCGAGGTGCGCGCGATGGAGGTGCCCTCCGGCAGGTAGGAGCCGTAGACCATCATTGCGCCGCAACCCAGGCTCAGGGTGAAGAACGCATGGCCCAGGGCAAGCAGCACGCCCTTGGCGCTCAGCTGAGAGAAATCCGGCACGAACAGAAAGCGCAGCGCGGCGGCGAAATCGCCAGCCACCGCGGCATAGCCGACCAGCCCCAGCAGCAGCACGAACAGCCCGGGCATCAGCAGGCGCAGCGCGCGCTCCAGCCCGTCGCGCACGCCGAGGCCGACGATCAGCAGGGTCGCCGCGAGCACCGCCAGGCCGTAAAGCGCGAGCCGGCCGGGGTCGGCGAGCAGCCCTTCGAACAGTGCGCCGCTGGCCTGGCCGTCGACGCCGCTGAAGGCGCCGCTCAGTGCCGTCGGCACATAGGCCAGCGCCCAGCCGGCCACCACCAGGTAGAAGCCGAGGATCAGGAAGCCGGTGAAGGCGCCGAGCCAGCCGACCTTGCGCCAGTGCGGGCTGGCCCCGGCTTCGCGCGCCAGGCGGCCCATGGCGCCGGCCGGGTTCTGTCGCCCGCGGCGGCCAATCATGACTTCGGCCATCAGCAGCGGTATGCCGATGGTCAGGATGCAGGCGATGTAGACCAGCACGAAGGCACCGCCGCCGTTGGCGCCGGTGATGTAGGGGAATTTCCAGATGTTGCCCAGGCCCACGGCCGAGCCGGTGGCGGCGAGAAAGAACACCCAGCGCGAGGACCAGAGGCCACGGCTGGAGGCGGAACGGGCAGTTGCGGACGCGCCGGCGAAGCTGCCGGCAGTGAGGCGGGACGGTTCGGTCATTGCGGTTTCCTGCTTGTTGTTCTTGTCAGGTCGGGCGAAGTGACGGAAGGGGGCGGCCGTGCGGCCGCCCGGGGGTATCAGGCGTGCAAGCGCAGGGCCTCCGGCTGGCTGCCGCTGTCGAGCCGCTCGAGTGCCAGGCGGTCGGCGATCACCGAGGTCGGCTCGCCGCTGGCGGCGGCACGGGTGAAGATCTGCTGCAGGGTGTCGCCAATGGCGCGCACATGGCTGTCGATCTGCGCGGCGCTGCCGCCGATGCGCTGGTAGTAGACGTCGATGATGCCGCCGGCATTGATCGCGTAGTCCGGGGCGTACAGCTGGTTGCGGCGCTGCAGCTCGGCGCCGACCTGCGGCGTGGCCAGCTGGTTGTTCGCCGCCCCGGCGATCACCGGCGCGCGCAGCACCTCGAGGGTCTGCTCGTTGAGGATCGCGCCCATGGCGCAGGGCGCGAAGACGTCCACGTCCAGGCCGTAGATGTCCTGCGGGCGCACCACCTGGGCGCCCAGCTCGTCCATCGCCTGCTTGACGTTGGCATCGAAGATGTCGGCCACCCACAGCTCGGCGCCCGCGGCTTTCAGGTGTCGCGCCAGGCCCAGGCCGACATGCCCAACGCCCTGGATCGCCACTTTCAACCCGCCGAGGTCGTCACGCCCGAGCCGGTGGCGCACCGCCGCCTTGAGCCCGACGAAGACGCCCAGCGCCGTGGATGGCGACGGGTCGCCGCTGGTGATGCTGCCGTCGAGGGTCGCGCGCGGCGTGGCGCCGACCACGTGGCGGGTGCGCTGGGCGAAGGCCTGCATCTCGGCATCGCCGGTGCCCGAATCGGCGGCGGTGATGTAGCGCCCGCCGAGGCTGTCGACGAAATCACCCATGGCGTGCAGCAGCGCCTGGCTCTTGCCGGTGTGCGGGTCGCCGATGATCACCGCCTTGCCGCCGCCGAGCTTGAGCCCGGCCAGCGAGGACTTGAGCGTCATCCCGCGCGACAGGCGCAACACGTCACGCAGGGCATCGTCGTCATTGGCGTAGGGGTACATCCGGCAGCCACCCAGCGCAGGGCCCAGGCGCGTGTCGTGGATGGCGATGATGGCCTTGAGCCCCGAAACCTTGTCATGGCAGAAGACCACCTGTTCGTGCTGGTCGAAATCGGGGTGCGCGAAAACGGACATTGGGGTTACCTCGTTCTTGTTGGTCTGGCGCCCTGCCATGGGCAGGGCCTGCTTGTTCGGTATCACCGGACGATGGGCCCGGCGGGTTCATCTGGCCCTGGGCGAACAGGGTGACGGGCCGCTGCTGCGTGCCCTGCCGGTGGGCTGAAGCCCACCGAACAACGCTGCCCGACGCGACGAGCGCCCAGCGCCGGGGGCGCTCAGGCCGCCGGCTGGAACAGCCGCACGCTCTGCACCTCGTCGCCCTTGGCCAGCTGCTCGCGCAGCAGCTTCTCCTGCTGGCGGGCCTTGGCGATGGCGCGTTCCTTCACCGGGCCGTAGCCGCGGATCTGTTCCGGCAGCGCGGCGATGGCCACGGCGGTGCGGTAGTTGGTCGGCTTGAGCTGGGCCAGCAGCTCGCCCACGGTCTTCTCGTACTCGCTGATCAACTGGCGTTCGACGCGGCGGTCGTGGCCATAGCCGAACGGGTCCAGAGGCGTGCCACGCAGGAAGCGGAGCTTGGCCAGCACGCCGAACACATTGAGCATCCACGGCCCCAGCTCGCGCTTGCGCGGCTCGCCGGTAACCGTGTCACGCTTGGCCAGCCAGGCCGGAGCGAGGTGGAACTGCAGCCGGTAGTCGCCCTCGAACTGCGCCTCGAGCTGCTGGCGGAATTCCGACTCGCTGTAGAGGCGTGCGACCTCGTACTCGTCCTTGTAGGCCAGGAGCTTGAAGTAGTAGCGGGCGACGGCCTTGGACAGCGCCAGATCATCCGCGGTGTCGGCGTCGCGTACGCGCTCCACCAGTTGGCGATAGCGCCGCGCCAGCCCAGCGTTCTGGTAGCGGGTAAGGAAGTCCACGCGCCACTCGACGATCTCTTCCAGGGTTTTACAGAGTGGTTCGGCGACCTCGACTGGGCGCGCCAGACCTTCCACCGCTTCGCGCTCTAGCACCGCACGGCGGCCCCAGCGGAAGGCCTGCAGATTCAGCTTGGCGGCAACGCCATTGAGTTCGATGGCTTTCTCGATGGCCTCGGCGCTGATCGGCAGCAGCCCCTGCTGATAGGCGAAGCCGAGCAGGAACAGGTTGGTGGCGATGCTGTCGCCCAACAGCCGGGTGGCCAGGCGGGTGGCGTCGACGAAGTGGGTCTTCTCCGCGCCGACCGCGTCGCTGATCGCCTGGCGCATGGCCGCGCCGGGCACCTGGGCATCCGGGTTGCGGGTGAACTCGGCGGTGGCCGATTCGTGGCTGTTCACCACGGCATTGCTGATCTGCTCATTGAGCCGGGTCAGCGACTCGTCACCGGCCGCCACCACCAGGTCGCAGCCGAGCAGCAGGTCGGCTTCACCGGCGGCGATGCGCACCGCGTAGATGTCGCTCTGCTTCGCAGCGATGCGCACGTGAGTGGTCACCGGGCCGAATTTCTGCGCCAGGCCGGCCTGGTCGAGCACGGTGCAGCCCTTGCCTTCCAGGTGCGCGGC
>Ga0163200_1001031_pt1 | contig 10721 bp, 10 predicted proteins | sample PL_2010_200m_FD_113535 | JGI IMG/M metagenome (GOLD analysis project Ga0163200, IMG submission 113535) | Freshwater microbial communities from Powell Lake, British Columbia, Canada to study Microbial Dark Matter (Phase II) - PL_2010_200m | ecosystem: Environmental > Aquatic > Freshwater > Lake ... | reverse complement strand
ACCACAAGGTCGTTGGCGCCGACGCCGCGCAAGCCCGACAACGCTTTCTTGATGTCGCGGGTGCTGGCCTGTTTGCCCAACAACAGCGTTGTGTTCTCTGGCTTGAACCCGCCCACTTGGGCATCGGTCAATGTCCCGTACAGCAACCGGGCGTCAATCTCAGCGTACTTGAGTTTTGGAATCTTCGGGTCGGCATAGTCGTTGATGCCGATGATGAGGGCATGCCGGTTGCCGCCGAGTTTGTCCGCGGCCCGAATGACCTCGACGCCTTTATCAACGGCCTCGGCCCAGTTCGCCAGCAGCAGCCCTGTGATCATCCAACCAAGCGCCCTGTTCATGGCGGAATGGATACCAGAGCAGGGTGTTGGCCGCAAGACCGCAGTTGCTGACGCTCAACGAAGTCGTCTCCCTCCATGCCACATCCGTGTAACACCTGTTACACGGATGTGGCCGGAGAGGTGGGATGCCGAGCGCAAGCTTGTCAGCAATCACCACCCCCTTTATGATTCACGCGTAGATATGACGGACACCATTACCTTCCTCGGAACTGCCGACGGCCTTGCCAACGCTAGGTGCAAGCACGCCGCGCTCCTCGCCCGGCTTGCGGGCAAGACCATTCTTCTCGACGCCGGGGAACCTTGTAGCCGAACGCTGAAACAACTTGGTGTCGGCTTTGGTGAACTCGACGCTGTCATCATCACACACGCGCACACCGACCACATTGGCGGCCTGCCGATGCTGCTCCAATCCATGTGGCTCGAAGGGCGTCGCAGCGCCTTGCGGATTTGGCTACCAAAACAAACCATCCGTCCGTTGCTTGCGTGGCTCGATGCTTGCCATCTTTTTGTACCGCGCATCGGGTTTGCCATTCGCTGGTCGCCAATCACTCAACCGATACGCATCGGCAACGTCCGCATCCGCGCCGTTCGCAACTCGCACTTGGACGCCACTCGCGCGAAGTTCGCCAGACGTTATCCGCGCGCCGGCTACGACGCGTTCTCGCTCCTCGTCGAGACGCCGCGCTGCCGGTTCGTTTACTCCGCCGACATCGGCGCCGTGAACGACCTTGCGCCGCTCTGCCGCCAACCGCTCGACTTGCTAATCACCGAGCTTGCTCACATCAGCGCCACAGAACTCACCGCATTTGTCCGCGAACACGACATCCGCCGCGTTGTCGTCACCCACGTTGGACGCGCCCAACGCCAGCGTGTGCCGCGCGCATTGTACGCGAACGATGGCGATATCGTTGACCTGCGCGCCAGAGCGGGCTATTAGTGATGCCATGATGAATCCTCCCAATGACAGTTTTACGACGCAGGACCCGTGGCGGATTTTCCGGATCATGGCGGAGTTTGTGGACAGCTTCGAGGAGATGAGCAGGATCGGCCCCGCGATCACCGTGTTCGGCAGCGCGCGCACGCCGCCGGGCGATCCTTGGTACGAGAAGGCCGTCGCGATGGGCGGCTGGATCGCCAAGCTCGGTTACGCCGCCATCACCGGCGGCGGTCCCGGCATCATGGAAGCCGTCAACAAAGGTGCCGCAGCCGCCGGCGGCATTTCCGTTGGATTGAACATCGAGCTGCCCCACGAACAGAAGCCGAATCCGTTCGCCAACCGCCAGTTGAACTTCCATTACTTCTTCATCCGCAAAGTCTGCTTCGTCAAATACGCCAACGGCTTCGTCCTGTTCCCCGGCGGCTACGGCACGCTGGACGAGTTCACCGAGGCGATCACGCTGATCCAGACAAACCGAATCGAGAAGTTTCCCGTCGTGCTGGTCGGACGCGATTATTGGAGCGGCATGGTGGACTGGATGCAGAATCGGATGTTGGCCGACAAATTGATCAGCCCCGACGACCTGAACCTGTTCCGTGTCACCGACGATGTGCGCGAGGCCATCGAAATCATCGCCGCCGGCGATCTCAAGCGCCGTAATGCGCCGCAACCGGCCTGATCATGTACCAGACCGCCACCCTGCCCAACGGCCTGCGCGTCGCCACCGCCGAAATGCCCGGCATGGAAAGCGTCGCCCTCGGCCTCTGGGTCGGCGTCGGCGGCCGCTACGAGGCTAAACGACACAGCGGCATCTCACATTTTATCGAGCATCTTCTGTTCAAAGGCACCCGCCGCCGCACCGCCAAACAAATCAGCCAGTCCGTCGAAGGCATCGGCGGCTACCTCAACGCCTTCACCGGCGAGGAACACACTTGTTACTACGCCAAAGCCAGCCATCGCCATTTCGACATTCTGCTGGACGTGCTCGCCGACATGTACCAGCGCCCGCGATTTGCGCCCGCCGACATCGCCAAGGAGCGCGGCGTCATCAAGGAAGAACTCCTGATGTACCGCGACCAGCCCGACCATTACGTCCACGAACTTCTCACCGAAACGCTCTGGCCCGACCAGCCGCTCGGCCAGCCGCTGACCGGCTCGCCCCAATCGCTCGACGCCACCGATCGCGCCGTCGTGCTCGCCTTCAAACAGCGCAACTACACCGCCGCCAACACCGTTGTCGCCGTCGCCGGCCACTGCTGTCACAATTCCATCGTCGAGCGCGTCAATCGCATCCTATCGTCAAACGACGCCAGCCGGCGGCTGCGTTTTACGCCCGCATGCGAGGACCAGCGCGCACCGCGCCTCCGTTTTCTCAGCAAGAACGTCGAGCAAACACACCTCGCGCTCGGTATCCGCGGCTTCTCGCGCCACGACGACCGCCGGTTCACCGCGAAACTCCTCAGCGTCATCCTCGGCGAGAACATGAGCTCGCGCCTGTTCCAGGTCATCCGCGAGAAACACGGGCTGGCCTACTCCATTCAGTCTGCTGGAAGTTATTTTGCCGACACCGGCGCGTTCATCGTCTCGGCGGGACTCGTCACCAAACGGTTGCCGCGCGCGCTGCGGTTGATCCTCGGCGAGTTGCGGAAGATTTCCCGCCAGCCGCCGTCGGAGGCGGAATTGCGTCGCGCCAAGGACTACGCCATCGGCCAGATGCGCCTCGGACTGGAAAGCACCAGCAACCAGATGATGTGGACCGGCGAACACCTCCTGTCCTTCGGTTTCATCCAGACACCCGACGAAATCGAACGCAAACTCGAAGCCGTCACCCGCGACGGCGTGCAGGCCGTGGCCGCCGCATTGTTCCGCGACCAGCGCCTGAACGCCGCCATCATCACGCCCCGCAAGGACGAGGCCGCCGCGCGTGATCGCCTGACGTTTGCCTGAGGCCGAAATGAAAATGGCCGCGTGCACCGTCACCACACTTCCATGGTGTGACCCCAGCGAACGATTCACCGAGTTCGCCCGGCGACCTTATTGCGTCTGGCTCGACACCGTCACACCCGGCGGCGATCAACGCTACTCCATCATCGCCGCCGAACCATCCCGCATTTTCCGCTTCAAAGCCTCCGCCCAGCGCACCAGCGATCCATTCCACCAACTCGACCAACTCCTCACCCAACACGCCTCCGCTGCCGTCATCGGCTACTTCGCCTACGACCTCAAGAACCTCATCGAAAAACTTCCCGCCACCGCCAACGACGATCTCCTTCTCCCCGACTGCTGGTTCGGTTTCTACGACAACATCCTCCAGTTCGACCACCGGGAACGAAAAGTGTCGGAAATCATTGGAGGGCGAGGTTCCCGCCGAGCTGCTCCCCATCCCATCTACCATCTACCACCTACCACCTACCCTCCTCTCCACTCCAATTTCACCCGCGACACCTACCGCAATGCCATCCGCCGCGCCAAAGACTACATCGCCGCAGGCGACATCTACCAAGTGAACTTGTCCCAGCGTTTCCAGTGCGGCATCACCGCCTCGCCGTTGGAGTTGTACGCAGCCCTGCGCACCGCCAATCCCGCACCCTACTGTGCCTACCTCGACATCGGCGACGCCCAAATCCTCTCCTCCTCGCCGGAATGTTTTCTCCGGATGAACGACCGGAACATCGTCACGCGCCCGATAAAAGGCACACTCCCGCGCCACCGCGACCCTGCCGACCTTCTCCGTTCCCCGAAAGACAACGCCGAGTTGTTGATGATCACCGACCTCGAACGCAATGATCTCGGACGCGTCTGCGAATTTGGCAGCGTCCATGTTCCGGATTTGGTCCGGGTGGAAAGCTACGCCACCGTCCACCATCTTGTCGCCACCGTCGCTGGAAAACTTCGGCCCGACGTCAGCCACGTCCAAGCGTTGCGCGCCTGTTTCCCCGGCGGCTCCATCACCGGTGCCCCGAAAATTCGCGCAATGGAAATCATTGACGAGTTGGAGCCGCATGCCCGCGGCGTCTATTGCGGCGCCATCGGCTACTTCGGCCACGACGACGCCAGCCACTTCAACATCGCCATCCGTACCATCGTCCACCAATCCGGCCTCTTGACCTTTCACGCCGGTGGCGGCATCGTGGCCGACAGCGAGCCTGACGCCGAGTACGACGAGACGCTCGCCAAAGCGGAAGGAATCCTCCGTGCCCTCGACCAACTACGCCTACGTCAACGGTAACTTCGTCCCCGAGACCGGAGCTTGCGTCAGCATCTTCGACCGCGGCTTTCTCCACGGCGATGGCGCCTTTGAAACCATGCGCGTGTACCGCGGAAAGATTTTCCTGCTCGACGAACATCTCGCCCGGCTGACGGACGCCTTGGCCGCGTTACAAATTCCCGCCCAACCGCCGATGCGCAGCCTCATCCGCGAACTGGTGGCCCGCAATGCCGTTCAGGACGGTGTCGTTCGCCTGACCGTGACGCGCGGCCAAGACCAGCCGACCATCATCGTCACCGCGCAACCTCGCAAGTTTGATGTGCGCCCGCTACGCGCCATCATCACCGCCATCCGCGTCCACACTCAACTCGCTCAACTCAAAACCGCCAGCCGTCTTCCCTACGTCCTAGCCAAGCTCGAAGCCAAGCATGCCGGCGCCGACGAAGCATTGTTGTTGAACGAGTCCGGCCACATCGCTGAGTTCAGCGCCGCCAACATCTTCATCGTCCGCGACGGCTGCCTTCTCACCCCGCCGATCCGCGACGGCGCGCTCCCCGGCGTGACCCGCGCCGTAGTGCTGGAGTTGGCGAAGCCGCTGAAGATTCCGTCACGCGAAGAAAGCTTGATGCCCGATTGCCTGGACACCGCCGACGAAGTCTTCGCCACCAACAGCCTCATAGAGATTGCCCCCGTCTCGACGTGGAGCCGTAAAGCCGACATCACAGCTCGTCTGCAGGCCGCTTACCGCAAACTCAGTACGCTCGCGCCATGATGACGCGTTGCTGGCTCGGTTGGCCGGTCAGGATGCAGGCACCGGTGCCTTGGGCTTCGGGCGGCATCTGATCCGCAAACGGAATGCAGCGCACGGTCGTCTCGAAACGTTTGGCCATCTCGTCTTCCTCGGCGTGACCGTCAAACCACCGGAGGCGGCTGAACTCCTTGGGTTTCTCATGCCTCAGGGCACCTCCGGAAACTGGCAGAATGTTGTAGGCCAACTCTGCGAGTTGGCGGTTTCTCGAACGAATGCGCCGCTTCACAGAAGCGGCACGCTAAAACCAGTTTCCGGAGGCACCCCTTACTCGCACGCCCTCAAATGATATATCGCCTACCGATATATCATCCGTTTGTGGTTCGCGTGGAGGTGAGGACGATGTCCATGGCGGTGGAGAACTGTTGCCATTTGCGGATGCGTTATTTCTGGACGCGCGGAGCCAGTGCTGAGTAGCGAAGCATCGCGTCCGCAGGGAATTCGGCCACGACGGAACCTTGGTCGCCTTTGGCGCCGCCTACGGCGGGTAAACGTGGCCATCCAAGCCTATGCATCGTTCCACCTCAGATGATATATCGCCTGCCGATATATCATTCTTTGGCGGTTTGCGTGGAGGAGAGAACGAGGTCCATCGCGGTGGAGAATTGTTGCCATTTGCGGATGCGTTCCTGAAGCTCGGCGTAGTCCATGGTGCAGATCCCGTATTTCGCGCTCTGGTCGTCCGCGAACTCAGCACGCCCACGCCATAACAACACGCTCTCCGCTTCTGGAGATTCCAGACGCCTGTCTGAGGATGATATATCGCCTGCCGATATATCATCCATTTGTGGTTTGCGCGGAGGACAGGACGAGGTCCATCGCGGTGGAGAACTGTTGCCACTTGCGGATGCGCTCCTGAAGCTCGGCACGTCCCTTGGCGGTGATGGCGTATTGTTTGCGCTGCCGCACCTTGCCTGCCTTGACCCAGCGGGCGGTCACCGAAGCACGTTTCTCCATGCCTCGCAGCAGCGGGTACAACCGCCCGAAGGCGAACTGAAAGTAATGATGCGAACGTAATGCCAGTTCTTTGCGGAGTTGGTAGCCATAGCATTCATCCTGTGCCAGCAACGCCAGCACCAGCGTCTCCGCGTTTCCATGCAACAACTCTCGATCCAAGGTTCTCATAGCATCCGATGATATATCGGCAGGCGATATATCATGGCTGGCGCCGACGGGTCAAGGCAGAGCGTTGGTGACAGTGCGACGGTTCTGTCGCAAGGACGGCGAGGCAAGGCACGCAATAGCGTACCTACTCTCTCAGTACGCACGGGCCATGACAACGCGCTGGGCGGACAGTTGGCTGGTCAGGATGCAAGTGCCGGGGCCTTGGGCTTCGGCGGGAATCTGATCGGGCAACGGGATACAGCGGACCGTTGTCTCGAAACGCTTCGCCATCTCGTCTTCCTGATCGTGCGTGCCGGCCCAGTGGACCCAAGCAAAACCGGCATCTTTGCCGGCAAAATAGCTCTCGAACTCGGCAAGTGTGTTGATGACGACGCTGTGCTTGACGCGGAATTGCCGGGCACGTTCGAGTAGTTCGCGTTGCATCGTGTCGAGCATCGGCTTGATGGCGGCGATGGCTTCGGCGCGCGGCAGAAATTGTTTCCGTCGTTTGCGCTGGTCTTGTTCGCTCTCGCCTTCCTTCTCCAGCACGAACCGCCGGACGACGCAGAGACTGCCCTTCTCCAAATCTTTTGGGCCGATCTCGATGCGGATGGGAACGCCTTTGGCCTCCCACTCGTAATACTTCGCGCCGGGCATGATGCCGTCGCGGTCGTCCAGCTTGACGGCGAGGCCTTGCGCCTTGAGTTCGGCGGCGACTTTCGTCGCTTCCACGATGGTGCGGGCTTTCTCGGCGTCGTTCTTGAAGATAGGGACGATGGCGACGTGGATCGGCGCGAGTTTCGGCGGCAGGACTAGGCCGGTGTCGTCGCTGTGCGTCATGATGAGCGCGCCGACGAGACGGGTGGAAACGCCCCAGCTTGTGGCATAGACGTACTCGCGCTGGCCGTCCTTGTTGAGGAACATGACGTCGCTGCTCTTGGCGAAGTTCTGGCCGAGATAATGGCTCGTGCCCATCTGGAGCGCTTTGCCGTCCTGCATCATGCCTTCGATGCAGAGCGTTTCCAATGCGCCGGCGAAACGTTCGCCGGGGGTCTTCTTGCCTTTGATAACGGGGACAGCCATGACGTTCTCGGCGAAATCAGCGTACACGTCGAGCATGCGGAAGGTTTCTTCGAGCGCTTCCTTCTCAGTGGCATGCGCGGTGTGGCCTTCCTGCCAGAGGAACTCGGCGGTGCGCAGGAACAGGCGGGTGCGCATCTCCCAACGGACAACATTGACCCATTGGTTGATGAGGATCGGCAGGTCGCGGTAGCTCTGGATCCAGTTTTTGTACTGCGCCCAGATGATGGTCTCGCTGGTCGGGCGGACGATGAGCGGTTCTTCCAGCTTCGATTCGGGGTCAACGACGACCTCGCCGTCCACTGACTTGAGGCGGTGGTGCGTGACAACGGCGCATTCCTTGGCGAACCCGGCGGCATGTTGTTCTTCCTTGGCCAGTAAGGAGAGCGGGATGAAGAGCGGGAAATAGGCGTTGACGTGGCCGGTGGCCTTGAAACGGTCATCAAGTTCGCGCTGCATCCTCTCCCAGATGGCGTAGCCGTGGGGTTTGATGACCATGCAGCCGCGCACGGCGGAATGCTCGGCGAGGTCGGCGCGTTTGACGACGTCGAGGTACCACTGCGCGTAGTCTTGCGCGCGGGGCGTGACGGCGGCAGCTTGATTGGAGTCGGGTTTCTGGCTCATGCTCGCGTCTGTGTAGCGCAGTGGGCCGACAGATGCGAGAGCAAAAAACACGCTACGGCAGGATCGTGGCCTTGAGGACGATGTCCACAGCGCGTTGGCGTCGGCTGCGGTCGTAGCCGATGAGGAACTTGCTCATGAACTCGCGGTTCTGTGCGGTGCTGCCGATGCGGAACTCCGCGCCGTTGGCGACGGTCACTTCGGTGGCGGCGTTGATGAACGCGGTAGAGAGGCTTCTGTTGTCCACGAAATAGCTCAACTCAGGGATCAGCTTGACGTTGATCATCGTGCCGTCGCCGACGACGCGCGGCTCGACCAACATGCGGGCGCCGACCTGCCGCCAGGCGAGGCCGGCCTGAAGATAGCCGAATCGCACGCCGTAGTCGAGGAACCAATCCACGTACGGCACTTCCTCGGAGACGTTGATGGAGCCGCGCCGGCCGCTGCTGACGGTGATGAACTGGGCGGCGTTGACCGAGGTTTGAACCGTGTTGTTGCCGATGAATCCGCGCCCGCTGACGCGGCCCTGGACGCCACCGCCGATGACCACGCCGCCGCGCACGCCGGTCACGCCGGCGCCGACGCTGGTGGCAGCGCTGTCGTCGTTCATGCGGACTTGGATCTGGATGTTCTTGGGCGGGACGGAAACTTGTTTGATGAGGTCGGTGATCTGGCGGTGTTGGTCCTCGGTGGCCATGATGAAGAGGCGGTTGCGCGGCTCGTCGAGCGTGACTTTGCCGTCCGCGCCGACAATGGCGCGAGCTTGCTCGGTCACCAATGCCGGCTCGGCAAAGATCAACGGATGAACACGGAAGATGCGGTTGGTCTGGGCGGTCGCCACGCCCCACCCCAGCCACAGCAGCAGGCAGAATACGTGTTTCATGATCTTGACGTCGGTAACTTATGCGCGAATGGTAAGCCTAGCAAGGAGAACGCGATGCCGAGATTGGAACAGGCTGTTCACGAGTTCGTGCGCAAGGGATTCCGGCCACCGTCGCCGGTGGCGCCTCCCTCGGACGCCGAGTGGGCCAAGCTGCGCGCTGTCGGCACGCGGTTGTGGCTGGACACGGGCGACCTTGACGAGGCGGCCCGGATGTGGGTCGCGGAATTCGAGGCGCTCACGACCAACAACACGCTCCTGAACAAGGAAATCCAGAAGGGCATCTACGACAGTCTCGTCGGCGAGGCGGCCGAGGTCATTCGGCGGGCCGAGCCGGACATCAGCGAGCGGAACCTGGTGTTGGAGATTGCGTTTGTGTTGAACGCCTGCCACGGGCTGCGCCTGGTGGAGAAATTCGACGCCAATGTCAGCGTCGAGCTTCACACCGACATCGCCCAGGATGTCGGGCGGACGTTCGCCTACGGCAAACGCTATTTTGCCATCTGCCCCGGACGTTTCTACGTCAAGGTGCCGTTGACGCCCGCCGGCTACGTCGGCGCGCGACGGCTCGTCCAGGCGGGCGTGCCGATCAATTTCACGCTCGGGTTCTCGGCCCGGCAGAATTATCTCGCGGCGCTCTTCACCCAGCCCGCCTACGTCAACGTCTTCATGGGACGCCTGAACTCCTTCGTGGCCGACCACAAACTCGGCACCGGCCAGAACGTCGGCGAGAAAGTGACGCTGGCCGCGCAGCGCGCGTTGCTCGCGGCGCGCAAAGCGGGCCGAACCAACACGCTGCTCATCGGCGCCAGCATCCGCACCGGCGCGCAGATCGGCGAGTGCGCCGGCGTGGACGTGTTCACGATGCCGCCCAAGGCCGCCGCGGAATACCGCGCTAAACCGTTGGCGGAGGTCGTCTCGCGCGTCGCCAATGATCCTGACGTGCCGCTCGCGGCGGGCGTAACGTTGAACCAGTTCAACGGCGACTCGCTCTGGCAGGTCACGGCGCCGTTCAAAAGCGCCGTCGAACCGCTCTTGCGCAAGGATCTCGACACCGTGACGCCTGAGGCCTTGCAGGCGCAGTTCCCCGACATGCTCCCCCGGTGGTCCGCAGCGGACCTGGCGACGGCCACCAAGGACGGCAAGATCCCGGTGTTCGCGACGTGGCGGGAGCGGTTGGAGGCAGGCGAGATCGGGCTGGATGCATTGATGAACCTCAGCGCCCTGCGGTCATTCGTGACGGACCAAAAGGCATTGGACGAGCGCATACGTTTGCTGCTACAGTGACCCCACCACGAAAAGGAGACACGACCATGTTGAGCAAGAAAATGCTGCAAGCGATCAATGACCAGATTGGCTGGGAGTTCTACTCCGCCTACCTCTACCTCGCCATGTCGGCGCACTTCGAGGCGTTGAACCTCAAGGGGTTCGCCGGTTGGATGCGCGCCCGGTTCACCGAGGAACAGACTCACGCCCTGAAGTTCTTCGACTACGTCAACGACCGCGGCACCAAGGTCGAACTGCCCGCCATCGCCAAGCCTGATGGCAACTGGCGCAGCAACCTCCAGGTGTTTCAGGACGTCCTCGAACACGAACGCGGCGTCACCGCCCGCATTCACAAGCTTTACGAGTTGGCGCTTGCCGAGAAAGATTACCCGACACAGGCGATGCTCCAGTGGTTCATCACCGAGCAAGTCGAGGAAGAGAAGAGCGTCGCTGAGGTCATCGAGCAACTCAAACTCATT
>Ga0163200_1001029_pt1 | contig 10733 bp, 12 predicted proteins | sample PL_2010_200m_FD_113535 | JGI IMG/M metagenome (GOLD analysis project Ga0163200, IMG submission 113535) | Freshwater microbial communities from Powell Lake, British Columbia, Canada to study Microbial Dark Matter (Phase II) - PL_2010_200m | ecosystem: Environmental > Aquatic > Freshwater > Lake ... | reverse complement strand
TTTCATGATGGATTCAACCCCTCTGTTTTTTTAGAAAATACCGCGTTTTTTTGACTTTTGTTATTTTTTTGTGTTAGAATCCAACCATGGCAACAATAACTATTTCTAAAAATTTAATACAAAATGATGATTTAATCGTGTTACCGCGCAAAGAATACGAGAGTATGAAAATGCGGATGTTTCCTGTTTTTGAATTGAAAGGAAAAAATGCGAAAAATCTTGATAAACGGGTTAACGAAGGGGTGGGGGAATATCACAAAGGAAAAACCAAAACATTGGAATCTTTTTTGAAAGAAGAATACCCGGAAATTCATAAAAAATAATATGGAGATACATCTGTCTTCGCGATTTAAGAAATCTTTTCGAAAACTTGATTCTCGTATTCAGAAAAAGGCGATTGAAAAATCCTTTGCCTTTGGAGAAGACCCATTTCTTCCATATTTTGACACTCATAAATTACATGGAGAGAAAAAAGAAGAATGGGCTTTTTCGGTAGACTATTCTTATCGGATTAGTTTTATTTTTGTTGATGAGGCAACAATCCTTTTTACTGATATTGGTACGCATGATATATACAAATGACAAAAGTGGGGGGTAAACTTTATATCTAGAATTATCATTAACCTTTTTTCGTAAGAACAAATTTATGCGAACAAACAGAGGTTTTATTATGGGTCCGGTTTTGATAGGGATTTTGTTGGGTATCGCCGTTCTTGGCGGCGGGGCGTATTTTGTGATGAGGCAGCCGGAGGCAATTCCTCAAATTCAGCCGTATCAGCACCCGGACAATACTCCACAGACAACACAAACAAATAAAGATGTTCCAACAACAGAGCAAATGCCGGTAAATGTCCCCGTACAAAACTCTCCTGTCCAAAAAACGACACCGGTAACAAACAATACCACTCCTTCTGCGACTATTGATAAAAGTTCACTCACAACCACCTCCAGTAATCCGACCATTACCGGAACGGCAAAAAATACAACGAGCGTTACACTGAGCTTGAGTAACAATGATTTGAAATGCGGTGCGCTTGGCGATTATAATATGGGAATAAGCGTGCCTGTTGTCAACGGAAAGTGGTCGTGGAAAACAAATTATAATTTAGCCCCTTGCTCCGATTATGGCGTAGGGGTTTCGGTCAGTTCAAATGACCCTCTCCGCCCCATCTTTTTGGATAAAGGAACTCTCTCCGTCAATTCTTCGGCATCTGTTTTTGATATGAGTACTTACAACAACTCGCAATATGGATTCAGTATTCAGTATCCAAGCACTGTTCAGACTACCAATAAGGCGACGTACAGCAATCCTTTTACTGGGGTAAGTAAAGAAACCGATATTTTTCAGGCTACATACAAAGGCAACACCATCGATGTTTTTGCATCAAATATAGTCTACAAATGTTCAAGTACTAATTCTGTTGGAACCGTTCCTGACTGGAGGATTTTTGATCCTGGTTGGGCTGATGCCGGATTAGGGCAAGAAATCAAGATTACTTCGTATCGCACATTGCATGGAAATATGTGTTATATGATTATTAAGACAATGACTGGTGTTGCTCTTAATCACCTTACCGGAACAGAACTTCAACAAGAACAAGTCGCAAGAAATCAAATATCAGCAGTTCTTGATTCAATCGTGCTGTCATTCCGCTTCACTCGGTAATTTCAGTGGAGCAATCCACGCCGTTTTATCCGGTTTCTCGAAACAGAAGGAAAGAGAGACAACACCCACAAAATGGCAGAATCCAATAAGGCGTTCGCACACTTCAGCTGGTAATTTTCTTCCATTTTGGGCGATCTACTCGTCAAAACTTAAAAAACAAAACGGGGCAGTACTTTTGTACAGCCCCGTTTTGTTTTTTAAGTTTTAGCTTCGCATCTCATCCCAAAATGGAAGAAAATGGAAATCCCAATATTTTGTTGCAATTTATTGGAATATGCGGTATTTTGCAGTAGGTTTGTTCTTGTAACTTAAAAAAAGAGGAAATGTCATGATACATTCTTTTTGTAAAAATGTTGCGCTTCTTGCGGTCGGCGAAGGTTTTCTGCTTTTACCGATGGCTTGGTTCTTCCATCCGGCGATTTACCTTACTCTGGCGATTGTCTTGATCATTGGCGGTTACGTAGTTGCGGCGTATTATCATAAACGTGATATCCATACCAACGTTTACACTTGGTTCGTCGGTTTATCGGTCTTATTTTTCGTAAACCTTGGTATTTTGTTGTATTTCTCTTTACCATTAGCGCCGGTCTTTTTGGGTACGACCTTGTTTGTCTTACATGTTCCGGCGGTGCAGTTGTTTCGTCGGTACATTCTCGGCATTAACGACTGTTGTTCCATCAGGAAATAAATAGCAAGAGCGGGTAATATCCCGCTCTTTTTTATGGAGTTATTGACAATAGGGCGTGGTCTTGCTAGTATGGAAACACCGCGTTTTTAGGAAGATGCTGTCCTAAAAATAAAGGCATTCTGAGGTGAAGACCTCATTTTTTAGAAAACATTATTTATACATTAAGAGCTATTTATGGCAAAGACTTCAGTTGTAGCACGATCGCTAAAAGAACCGAAATTTTCAACACGCATCTCTAACCGATGTTTTAGATGTGGCAGAAAGCACGCTTTTATGCGAGATTTTGGACTTTGCCGTATTTGTTTCCGTGAGCTTGCCAATGAAGGTAAGATCCCGGGAGTAAGAAAATCATCATGGTAACAGACCCTATAGGAGACATGCTGGCGCAGATAAGGAACGCAGGAGCGGTACACAAAAGTACTCTCTCGTTGCCTTTTTCAAAACTTCGGTACGCTGTGGCAACCGCGCTTGTTAAGCAGGGTTACATTGAGTCCGTCGCAAAGAAAGGAAAAAAAGTTGTTAAAACAATGGAAATTGGGCTTTTGTATGTGAGCGACAAGCCTCGTATTAGTGGAGCGAACCGCCTCTCAAGACCTTCCCGACGTGTTTATTTCGCAGTGAAAGATATCAAACCGGTACGTCATGGTTACGGAACTCTCATGCTTTCCACACCGACAGGTATTCTTTCGGGAAATGAAGCAAGAAAGACCAAGGTCGGCGGAGAAGCGCTTTTTAAGATTTGGTAAAAATATATGTCAAGAATTGGAAAAAATCCCATAGCCATACCTGCTAAAACGGAAGTCTCTCTTAAAGACGGTGTTTTAACCGTGAAAGGCCCGCTCGGGCAACTTTCAAGAAGCTTCGCAAAAGGCGTTGAAATAGTTGTGGATGCAAATGAAGTTAAGGTACTCTTAGTAGACGATACAATATTCGCTCATGCTCTTTGGGGCACGGTCGCTTCCCATATCAAAAATATGGTGCAGGGAGTAAACCAGCTTTTCGTCAAGAAATTGATCGTTGAAGGCGTTGGATTCAAATCTGCCGTTTCGGGAAAAGACCTCGTTCTTAATCTCGGATTTTCACATCCCGTTACTATCGCCATACCGTCAGTGCTTACCGTCACGGCAGAAAAGAACGTCATCACTATTTCAGGAATCAACAAAGAAGATGTCGGATCATTCGCGGCCCTTATCAGAGCCAAGAAAAAGCCTGAACCGTACAAAGGAAAAGGTATTCGTTATGATAACGAGGTCGTAAAGAGAAAAGAAGGAAAGAAAACCGCATAAAAACATGAAGGCAATAAAATCACAACAAAGAGAAAGGAGACACGCTCGCGTTCGCGCGAAAGTATCGGGTACGGTTGAACGTCCAAGACTCTCTATTTTTCGTTCCAATAAGTTTATTTACGCTCAAATCATTGATGACGAGGCGGGTAAAACGCTTGTCTCCGTGTCGGACATGGAATTGAAAGGTAAAAAGAAAGGAAAAATTGACAGCTCAAGCACGGTCGGAACAGAACTCGCCAAAAAAGCGAAAGAAAAAAATATTTCCAAAGTCGTTTTTGATCGCGGCGGATATATTTATACCGGCAGAGTAAAAGCGGTCGCAGAAGGCGCGAGAGCCGGCGGATTGGATTTCTAATTATACATATTATGGAACTAAAAACAGCAAATAACTCAACAGCGAATCGTGGAAAACGCCCGGGACCTTGGACAAAAGGACCTGGACAGAGAGATGGAAAAGCCCCCGGCGGTTCCAATGGCGGCGCTCCTAATCGCGGAGGTTCTCGCGGGACCGGCGGTCCCGGAGGGAAAAGACCTCACGGTAAGTTCAGTTCTGAGTTTTCACAAAAAATAATTGATATCAGGCGCGTTGCTCGTGTTGTTGCCGGCGGTCGCCGTTTCAGTTTCAGCGTTGTCGTTGTCGTTGGAGACAAAAAAGGGAAGGTGGGTGTCGGTATCGGAAAAGCCGGAGACACGGCGCTTGCCATTGAAAAAGCCGTTACTTCCGGAAAAAAGAATATGGTCTCCATTCGTCGTACTAAAGAAGGTTCCATTCCGCACGAAACAGAAGCCAAATATTCAAGCGCGCGCGTTGTCATTATGCCGGCACCGGGTCGCGGTCTCGTCGCGGGAAGTTCGGTTCGTTCCGTACTTGACCTCGCCGGCGTTACCAATGTTACCGCCAAACTTCGTTCAGGAACAAAAAATAAATTAAACAATGCGAAAGCGGCAATCCTTGCTCTCTCCAGACTTTCAGCGCCTCGCGGTGAAAAAGTTGCAGTAGAAGAGAAAAAAGAGGAAGTTGTTCCGGTTACCGAATAGAAAAAATACTATGCAAATTCATAACGTTAAAAGGGTACACCCCAATAAAGAATCCAGACGTGTCGGACGCGGAGGCGTGCACGGAAAAACTTCCGGACGCGGCACAAAAGGACAGAAAGCTCGCGCGGGACACAGAATGCGTCCTGAAATGCGCGATATTATCAAAAAACTTCCGAAGAAACGCGGATACGGTAAAAACCGCGCACGTTCAGTCATTCCTCAGGATTTACGACCAATCGTTGTTAATGTGGCTCTTCTTGAACAGAACTTCGCTTCAGGAGATACGGTAACTTTTGCTACTTTATTGGAGAAGAACGTCGTTAAGACCCAAAAAGGAAAAGTTCCCACCGTTAAGATCCTTGCGACCGGAGAACTCACTAAAAAACTGGCGATATCCGGACTTCCCGTATCTGCCGGAGCGAAAGCCAAAATAGAAAAAGCCGGTGGAAGCGTCTCTGAGAAATAAATATATCAAAATTGGGCTGTCTCGGCTTTTATCGCTTGAAAAAAGTTGAAGAGGTTAAATTGCTAAATGGTTAAATTGTTATGAAACAAGTAAACACACTTCAGCAATTTAACAATTTAACAATTTAACCTTTTTTAACGTTCAAATACCCATTATTTTTTTGAGAGAAGGGTTATTTCTGAATCATGTAATTTTTATGTTCAACACTTTTTTACAGAAAACCGAACTCGTTTTAAAAGACAGGATATTGCGAAACCGCATTCTTTTTATCGGCTTTGGTTTCTTCCTCTTTCGTTTACTTTCCGCTATCCCCGTTCCGGGAGTGAATGCGGATAAATTGCGGACACTTCTCACTGACTTTCAGTTTTTGGGATTTTTGAACGTGTTTTCAGGAGGCGGACTCAACCACCTTTCTATCGTTATGCTGGGACTTGGGCCTTATATCACCGGTTCGATCATTATGCAACTCATGACGGTCATGTCGCCGAAATTAAAAGCGATGTATCACGAAGAAGGGGAGATCGGACGAAAGAAATTCACCCAATATGGACGCCTTCTCACCGTTCCTCTCGCCGCGCTTCAGGGATATGCACTCTTGATACTGCTTGAAAAACAGCAAATACTCGCTCCTCTTTCGTTTTTTCAAATGACGACCAATATCGTGGTCATTATCGCCGGTGCAATGCTTCTCACATGGATCGGGGAACTTATGACGGAATTCGGAGTCGGAAACGGAACTTCTTTACTTATCTTTGCCGGTATCGTTGTAGCTTTGCCCGCCCAAATGACTCAATTTCTCGCGGCATACGGAACGTCCTCCTTTCCTTTTATTGATGCTTCAGTGATTCCGACCGTTTTGGCTTTCTTAGCGGCCGCTCTTGTCATTGTCGCCGGTGTGGTGTATGCAACAGAAGCGGAACGTCCCATCCCCATTACCTACGCCAAACAAGTTCGCGGAAACAGAACTTATGGAGGGATCTCTACCTATCTTCCGATTCGTATAAATCAAGCGGGGGTCATTCCGATCATCTTTGCGCTTTCTATGCTCGTCTTTCCTCAAGTGCTCGCCAGCGGACTTATTTTGACTAAACAGCCGGTGCTTCTTAAGATATCAAAAGCACTCTTGGATTTTGTTCAAAATCCATGGCTCTATTCCGTAACATACTTTGTTTTGGTTTTTGTTTTTACTTTCTTCTATACCGCTATTACTTTTGAACCGGAATCAGTCGCGACTAATCTTCAGAAAAATGGCGCATTTATTCCCGGCGTTCGCCCCGGACAGACCACTGCGGAATACCTTGAAAAGATCGTCGCTCGCGTTACCTTGGTCGGCGCTACTTTCTTGGCCGTTATCGCTGTTTTGCCTCTCCTTATGAAAAGCTTAACCGGTATCCAATCTCTCGCTATCGGCGGAACAGCACTTCTTATCGTTGTCTCCGTTGTCCTTGATTTGATCAAGAAAGTGGACTCGCAGATAAGCATGAGAGAATATTAAAAATTACATTAAAAAACAACCCGCAAGATGCGGGTTGTTTTTTAATGTGATAGAATACGATTGCTATGCAAGAAGAAAAACCTTTTATTGAAGAATCCCCGATAAAATATGGCGAGATCTTTGACCCTGAAAAGGAGATATCAGGACTTTTGAAAGCGCCGAAAGAAGAACGGAAACAAAAACTTGCCGAGTTCAAAGAGAAACTCACTTTTCAAAAAGTGGGGCTTGCCCGAGTGCAGGATATTCTCATTGATGAGATTCGGAATAAACCGAACGCAAAAATTGAAGATTTTTATCATCTCGCAACAGAACTCGGTTCAGACTTCGGTATGAATGAAACACAGAAAAAAGATGCGAAGGAAACGCTTATTCAATACGAAAAACAACACAACGTCATAGAAAATATTCGCAAGGAGTTTCCCTCAGATAAAGATTTGTTTCGCGGATTGTTTCATAAAGCGCCAAAAGGAAAGATAGAGGTTCTTGTTGGTCCGGTTTCTCTCTATTTCAAATGTTATGATTTTGAAGATTATATGACCGTTTTTTTTCATGAAAGAATGAAGGGGTCGGGAAAAAAACGAGATTTTACGGAAGAAGAAAAGAAAGAAGCGATGGAATCCAAAGGAATAAATGTTCCTTCTTCATCTTATCCCGATATCGGTTGGGCGATCATGGCGGAAAATGCTTCAGGGATAGGCAATTCTTCTCAATCAGACGAGGAATCCAAGCAGATATTTACTCATGAAGAACAGCACACGATAAAAAGTTTTTTTGAAAAAGAAGAACTGTTGGATCCGAATCATCCGTCTACTCTTTTTCCTATCCGAAAACGTTTTCTTGACGCGGAAACCGAAAAAGAAAAGGAAAAAGTTTTAGAAGAGTATTTTTGCGCATTTCGTCACAACGCGGAAGAATACGCGAAAGATGAAATACTCGCGTATTACAAAGATGGACGTCTCCCCGTTGTTTATGAAAGATTATCGGCATCAAAAGAAGAAGATGGAGATTATGATTATCTCGCCGAGCCGAAAAAGATTGACTACTTATGGATGAAGACAACCGATGAAGTTCGCGCTTTATCAAAAAGGGTGAGGGATCGGGTTTTGATCAAGGAATATAAAGAAATCCTGACGAGTGGGGTGGAATCTATCCGAAAAATGGAAGCCGGCGGATACGACAAAGAAGAAATAATCGCACTCCTTACTCACGAGCCGCTTTCAAAATGGGAGAAGGCGGTTGATCGGGTTTTGGGAAAATAATCATTTTTTGTTGCGAAAACACCTAAAATAGGCTAAAATTCGGAGTGTGTTGAAACGGGCGCATAGCTCAATTGGTTAGAGCATCCGGCTTATATCCGGAAGGTTCATGGTTCAAGTCCATGTGCGCCCACCACTAATAAAAACCGCTCGGAACAAAAAGTTCCGAGGCGGGTATTTTCATACTTTTTCTTTTCCTGACAAGAGATCCCAATAGGAGTAAGACCCATCACCATCGGGAAAATCTTTTTCTTTTTCAGCGCACGATTTGCAGTAAGGATGATTTCCTGAAAATTGCGTATACCGCACCCATTCGGCAGGTTTTTCGCATTCAAGACAAGTGATTTTTTCTTGTTTTGTTGTTTCTGTAACGATCTTAACAAGATCATCGTATCGGCATTTGGTTAGACTGCCGGCAGAAGAACCATTCAGAATAACGGCATTTTTTTTCATACCATCATAAGGGTCTTTTTCCAGCGGTATTTTTCGGCATACTTCGTCTGATATCCGATCTTCGGTTATACCCTTATATACTCTTTGATATAAGGTGTAAACGTTGATATCTCCGAAACGGTGATAGCCATTCTCTTCGTTTGTCATAGGTCTTCCTCCTGTTTTCTGAATCCGTTTCTTATGGTATTCCATTTTCAAAAATATGCAAATACTATTCAAAATGGCTGACCGGTTCTTTTCCCGCCAGTTTTTCAAGGATGAGCGGATATTTTTTAAGGCTTGGGTTCTTTTTTAACATTTCTTTCGCTTCACTTCTTGCGGCTTCCACCATTTTTAGATTTTTGATGGCCTCCATTCCGATATCGGAAACGCCCCATTGTTTTTTGCCGCCAAGTTCTCCGGCACCGCGCAAACTCAAATCCATTTCGGCGAGTTCAAAACCATTTTTGGCTGTTTTGAGAGCGTGAAGGCGGTCTTTGGTTTTTTGTCCGAAACTTTCGGTGAGGAGATAACAATAGGCCTGCGTATTGCTCCGAATAACGCGACCGCGGAGCTGGTGGAGCTGGGCGAGTCCGAAACGTTCCGCCCCTTCTATTATTATGATCGTGGCATTCGGGACATTCACTCCGACTTCCACGACGGAAGTGGCACAGAGAATATCTATTTTTTTGTTTTCAAAAGCGGTCATGGTTTTTTCTTTTTCTTTCGGCGTCATTTTTCCGTGCAGAATATCAATGTTGTATTCTTGAAAAACATTTTTTTTGAGGCGTTTCGCTTCTTCTTTTACTGATTTTGCTTGAAGTGCCATTTCTTTTTCCGGATCGGGCTCGTCTATTCGCGGGCAAATAACATAGGCTTGGCGCCCTGCTGTGAGTTCCTTACGAATGTCTTCGTACATTTGGTCACGGTTTTTGGCGTATACAATGTCGGTAATGACGGGCTTTCTTCCCGGCGGCATCGCATCTAAAAGGGTGAGATCAAGGTCTCCGTAAATGGTGAGGGCGAGCGTGCGCGGTATCGGAGTCGCCGTCATGGAAAAGAAGTGGGGAACGGGCTGGCCTTTTTTTACGAGCTTCATTCGCTGTGCCGTACCGAAGCGATGCTGTTCGTCAATAATGGCAAGGGCGAGATTTTTGAAATTGACGGTTTTTTGAATGATGGCGTGCGTTCCGACGAGAATATCAACTTCGCCGTTCGTAACCCATTTCATAAGCTGGGCTCGCGAGATATTTGTCCAACCCGCAGAGTCAACTTTGGACGGGAATTTTTTACAGCCCGAACCGGTAATGAGTCCGATCGTAATGGGAAGGTGTGAAAAGTATTTGATGAAGTTCTCAAAAAGCTGGGTCGCAAGGATCTCGGTCGGGGCCATGTAGGCGGTTTGAAGTTTGGTGAATTGTCCTTGCGTTGTCTCTTGAGTGAGAGCATAAGCAATAGCGGCGGCAACGAAAGTTTTTCCTGAACCGACATCTCCTTCCAACAGGCGAAGCATCGGTTTTTCGGAACGGAGGTCTTTATAGATGGCTTCAATCGCGTTGGTTTGCGCGTCGGTCGGAAGAAAAGGAAAACGAGAAATGAAATCGTCTACAGCTTCTTTTTTGGCATGCACGAAAAACGATTTGTTTTTCTCATATTCTTTTTTCGCTTTTTGACGGAGAAGCTGAATAAAAAATATCTCCTCAAATGCAAAACGTTTTCGTGCGGCAAGACCGTGCGCTTCTTCTTTTGGCATATGTATCCAAACGAGTGCGGTTTTAAGGGAGGGAAGGTGGTATTTTTCCAGTATTTCTGTCGGAATCGGATCAACGATATGTTCAATCGTTCCCGTTTTTATTATTTTATCTATCGCGTGATATATCCATCGGCTGGTGATGCCTTGCGTTTCAGGATAGACCGGATATGAAACAGCACCGATCTGGTCGGTATTTTTGAAAAGCGAATTACCCGCATCTATCGGCATGTCCTTTGTTTTTTCTATTTCCGGATTACTAAAATACTTTGCTCCGCTCTTATCGGAAACGGTTCCGGAAAGTTTAACGAGATCCCCTTCACCGAACATTTTGGCAATGTACGGCTGACGAAACCAAATGGTTTTTATTTTTCCGGTGCGATCTTCAATAGTGGCTTCCGCATAGGTCATTTTAGATTTGAACCCCTTGGCGGTTTTGAGATTGGAAATCTGCCCGTAAATGATCGCTTTTTCTCCGATAATAAGTTCGGAGATATTTTTAATTTCCGAAATACTGCTGTATCGCGTCGGGAAATAATAGAGAAGATCCAGAATGGTATGCAAATTCAGCTTCGCTAGCGCGGCTTTTTGCGCGGGGGTGAGGCGGAAAGTTTCAATAATAAGGGAATTGGGGGTCATTGGGTAATGATAACAGA
>Ga0163200_1001025_pt1 | contig 10747 bp, 8 predicted proteins | sample PL_2010_200m_FD_113535 | JGI IMG/M metagenome (GOLD analysis project Ga0163200, IMG submission 113535) | Freshwater microbial communities from Powell Lake, British Columbia, Canada to study Microbial Dark Matter (Phase II) - PL_2010_200m | ecosystem: Environmental > Aquatic > Freshwater > Lake ... | reverse complement strand
GGCTTGTTGCGCCGAGCGTGATAGTCCACTTCGCGCCGAGCATCTTGTCGTCAAACAACAAGCCGAGCAGGAAGAACGTCGCCAGCGCCTGCGCCGCCTGTGCGATGCCCATGGCGGCCGGGATGTTCTTTCCCGAAACACCGAGATCGGTCAGGAACCGCGCCGTGCCGAGGAAATAGAACTGCATCATGCCGGCCACCACCAGCGATACGACGATGAACACCGCGAACTTTACGTGCACGAGCGCGAGCAGTGTGAAATCAGCCGAACCCAAAGTGCCTAATAGTTTCACCTCACCAATCATTGACAGAGCTTTAAGCACAGGGGATTCCGCGCCACCCTTCGGAGGCGTCGCGGGTTGCAGGAGGCAAACCACCATCATCACAATCGAGAGCAACGCGGCGAACTTCAGGCAGTCGCTGCCGTCGCCCTCGGCCTTGCGGAGGTTGCGCCAGCCGGTCAGCACCATGCCGATCACTGACCACGCCACCGGCGCCCAGATGAAAATGTTCGCTGCTTGTTTGCCAGCGTCGGTGAGATGGCTGAACATCAGCGAGTTCACCAGCGGGATCGTCGCGCCAAACAGCATCGAGTAACCCAGCATCACCAAGAACAACGGCCCGAACTTCTTGATCCGCGCCGCCAGGAACAGCAGCACGATGCCGACGCCGTGACAAAAGGCGAGGATGTAACCGGTGTCAACGTACTTGTCGGCGAGCCAACCGCCGAACAGCGGCGAGATCATGCTGGCCAATGGCAGCGTCGCGTAAATCCAGCCGGTCTGTTTACCGGTCATCTGGAGCGGGCCGAGCAGCCGCGCCGCCAACACCGGCAGCCAGGCTCCCCACACCGCATATTCCATGAACATCAACGCGCTCAGTTGCAGATACAATGTCGTGCTCATCGTTGTCTCCTCCTCATTTTGCGCGCCAGTGTAGGTTTTCCCCACTCCAAGTCAACACCGATTCTCCTCCCGCCTCAGAAACCATGTTCCGCCTTCGTCAGAACTACGGCGGACAAGTCCGGTTTTGTTCCGGAGGACTAACGTCTAAGCTGAGCCACCGCCGACTCGCGGCGTGAACCGCGACAGCGGAACGGCAAGCGCCAACGGCGGTTGGCTCCGGCGACTTGCTACGCATCTTGGGTTCCAGAAAGATCAAGCTCCATAAAGACAAGCCAGCTACGCAGCTCATCTGGCACCTCGTAATACGGTTGAATAACGCTAAACCCAGCGCTGCGGTATAAGGTCTGAGCCTCGATCTGATTCGGACCGGTATCCAAACGCATGGTCAAATATCCGGCCAGCTTGGCCTCATGAATCAAAGTCGAGACAAGCACTCGGCCGATACCTTTTCCACGCGAGCTCGGATCGACATACAGTCGCTTCATCTCACAAACTCCAGCGCCAAGATCACGAAACGCTGCACATCCGGCAGGTCGATCATTGTCGACCGCGAGCAGCAGCCGCCCTTTGGGCCGCGAATATTTACCAGGGAGTCCCAACAATTCAGCTTCGAATGCGGCCTCATCAAAATACCGCTCCACAAATTCGAGCTCTTCAGCGTTACGCACTCGGGCCCATCCTACAAAAGAACGCATCAACACTCGGACTTCATCCATCTCAACGCCAGTTGTTGGCTCAACGATGCGAATCATATAAGTTCCGATTGCCTAACGCCAGAACTGAGCGACGCGGGCGGCCCAGCGCGTCCGCATTGCCGACTGACGTGGCCCGCCCGTGTTCGCTCCAGTGATTTTGTTGGGCAGTTGCTTGTGCATCCGTCCCTCTTCAGGCGAGGGGCCGCTTGAAGTAATGCCAGCAAAAATATGTAACGACCAATTCCCAGCCATCCTTGCCATATTCGTTGAGTATCCGGGTGGTTCGCTCCCCGGCACCAAAAATCCAAACGCATTTATACTCAAAGCGGTTCATATTCATAGTATTGTTCCTTTAGTTGCCCAACATTATTCTTCACCGGAACTCATGAGCAAAAGACAAAGTCCCGGTTTTGGGTTGTTGTGCTTATCGCGGCGCGGGTTATGCGCACACAGCAGTCGCATATCAGCCGAGCAAAGGACAAACTCAGTTTGTTCTTTGCCATACCAATATGAGCGTGAACTCATGGTGCGATATTGCGCCTTTTGGCCGTCGCTGACAAGCCGAAAGTCGGCCAACAAGTCCGGTTGTATCGCAGCAGAATGTTTCCTTGTGCCTTCCTATGGCGCGACGATTTGCTCCGTGGGACTCGGCGGCGCCTTGCCGGCGGCGTTGGCGGCCACGATTTTGTTCTGCAACGTCTTCATCTATCACCTCGTTAGGTTGGTTATCTACTCAATGCATTGCCAGGCCGCCGCTGACGTCCACGGTCGCGCCGGTCATGTAGCTCGAACGCTCGGAGGCAAGGAATACCACCACATTGGTCACTTCTTCCGGCGTCGCGATGCGGTGCAGCGGCACACGCCCCTCGAACTTCTCCCGGTTCGCGTCAATGAACGGCGCCAGCATCTCCGTGTACATGAATCCCGGCGCGACGCAGTTGACGCAGATGTTCTTCGGTGCCAGCTCGCGCGCCAGCGACACGGTGAACGCGATGATCGCGCCCTTGCTGGCGTCGTACGGCGCCTTGCCGGACGCCGAACCGCGAAACGCCGCCTGCGACGAGATATTCACGATACGCCCGGCTCGTTTCGCTTTCTCCAGCCGCCGCACAAACTCGCGGCTGCACAGGAACGTGCCGGTCATGTTAACCTGGAACGTCCGGTTCCAGTCCGCTTCGCTCAATTCAGTAATCGGACTGACCGGGCAGACCGCGGCGTTGTTCACCAACACATCCACGACGCCAAGCTGGTCAAACATCCGCACAACATCCGCCTCAACCGCGATGTCGCCGGGCACCGCGACGGCCTCACCGCCCTTCGTGCGGATTTCGTTCACCACCGCCTCCGCCTTCTCCGGGTTGCGATGGTAATTTACGCCGACCTTCGCGCCCTCAGCGGCAAGGCCAAGACAGATCGCCCTGCCAAGCCCATGCGAGCCGCCGGTGACGAGTGCAACTTTGTCTTTCAATTTCAGGTCCATGTCTTATTCCTCTCTGGCTGTAGCCGCAGGCTTCATGCCTGCGCTTTTCGCACCCATAAAGGGTGCGGCTACAACCGGCTAAATGCCTCCACAAATTTCAAGATCGCCCGCACATCGTGGTAGTTGGCTTTCCAGTTGTGGGCCTTGGCCGGGTTCTTCGGCTGCCCGTCGGCAGCGACGCTGTCAAACCAGACGCCGTCCTTCGGGTCAGCCTGATACTTGGCGATGAAGTCCAGCAACTTCACCAGCGCCGCCTCGTACTTCGCGTTCCGCTGGTGCTGGAGCGCGTCGGTGAGTGCCGCGAGCATCTCAGCCTGCACCCACCAGACCTTTTTGGTGTCGTTGGCCGGTTCGTTGCCGACGCCGCGATGGTAAAGGCCGCCGTGCTCGGCGTCCCATCCACACTTCAGCGCGTGATCGAGGTGAGCGTAGAACTGCAGCCATGACGGTTTGCGGCCCAACACGTTCTCTGCGCGCACCATTAACCACGCGAACTCGACGTTGTGCCCGTACGACAACCCCGCGCTGCGCGGATCACTCACCGCCGACCAGTCCGGGTTCCGATGGAAACACGACTGCCCAGCATCGAGCGGATAGAAGTACTTGGCGTTGATCTCCAACGCTTCCTCCAGTGACTTGCGAACACCCGCATCGCGCGTGGCGTCGTAGAGTTCCGTCAGCGCCTCCATCAAGTGCAGGTGCGTGTTGGCGCTCTTCAGCCCGGCCACCTCGACCTCGCCCGCCGGGTCGCGCAACGGCAACGGTGTCCAGTCGCTCGTGAAATGTTCCAGCCAGCCGCCGTGTCTTGCGTCGTGCGCGTGTCGCTGGAGCGTCTGGTATAGTTCCATCGCGTGTTGGAGTGCCGCCTTGTCGCCGCTGGCGCGGTGGTACTCGACGAGCGCATAAATCACAAACGACTCGGCATAGACAAACTTCCGCGTGTTGACGGGCTTGCCGGTGAGGTCGGTCTTCCAAAAGTAACCGCCGTGTTCCTTATCGCGGAAATGTTCGATGAGGAACCGATACCCCTGCTCCGCCGCCTTGAGGTAGTTGCGGCGCGAGTCGGAAAACCCTTTGCGGTGCACCAGTGAGAGCGTCCAGACCATCCGCGCCTGAGTGACAATCGCCTTCTCTTTCGCTTGTACGGGATCTGCCAACACATACCCACCGTTCGCCGTGTCCTGCGCCGTGTCGTACCAGTAGGGCAGGATTCTCTCCGCGAGTTGTGTCTTGAACTCGCGCGCGCGATCGTTCAGCGGTGCAGCGTAAACTGCAAGCGCCGCCAGAAACCACAGACCCGCGCAGGTTGCCATCACAGTCTTGTTCGCCGGCATCATGCTCATGGGAATCATCGCACGCATCGCGCGCCATTCAACGCCGTTCACTCGGCGCTTGCAAGCGCGAAGTCGCCGGCCATAGACTGCCCCATCATGACCAAGTGGACTGCACTCGGACTGCTGTGGTTCACCATGCTGCCTTCGCTCATGGCGGACGCCGTTTTCAGCTTTGAGGATTTGGGCGAACCGGTGCGCCTGCGCGAACTGCAAATGCAGCTTGTCACGCGCGAGCCTGAGGGCGGTTTCATGGCGTGGAGTACGTATGGAACGTCCGACAAGAACGCGATGGTCGGTGTCCGGCTCGACAACGGCGACGTGACATGGGTTGATCTCACGCGCTTTGGCCTCGCACACATCCAGATGATCCAGGCTGACGATGGCAACCTCTACGTCTACACCGGTTCGCCCGGCCATTTCCTGAGGTATGACGTCGCCAAGCGCGAGTTGGTGGATCTCGGCGTGCCGGCGAAACCGGCCAGTTACTGGCTGGGCAACGCCGTTGGACCGGACGGGAAGTTTTATGTGGGCACCTATCCGCAGGCCTGCTTGGTCCGCTGCGACCCGCACACGGGAAAGGTTGAGAATCTCGGACGGCTCCCCGATGACCCGAAACAATGCTATCTCCTCTATCCCGTCGCCAGCACGGACAACGTCATCTACTGCCCGGTCGGTTTGCACCACCGCGAACTCTGGGCCGTGAACGCAAACAGCGGCGCCAAGAAACAAATCCTGCCCGAGTCCTTGACCAAGGCGCAGGGCATGCCAAGGGTCTGGCTGGCCAAGGACGGTCAGGTGTATGGAAGTGCGGGCGGCAAAATGTTCCTTTGCCATCCCGACCGTATCGAGATCGGCAAAACGCAACCGACGCTGCCAACCCGCCAGCCGCTGCGGGCCGGTGACAAGATCGTCGGCAACATCAACTCCAAAGGCCAGCTCGCGCTCACCGATGCCACGACCAAGAAGGTCACGCTCCTGTCCACCCGCTACGAGGGCGCTCCGCGCTCGATCTTCAGCGTGAGCTGCCTCCGCGACGGCAAAATCTACGGTGGCACCATGTTCCCGGCCATCAGCTTTTGTTACGACACGCGCAGCGGACAACTCACCGAGCTTGGCCGTCTTTCGACCGGTCCCGTCCAAGTCTATGACACGCTCAATCATCCGTTGGGCTTGTTCCTAAGCAGCTACATGCTTGCCAGCGTGGATTTCTACGACCCATCGCTGCCGGTCAAGAAGCCCGGCAACCCGCGGCACATCGTCACCGTCACGGGCCAGGAGCGGCCGGTCCAACTGGTGTGTGGTCCCGACGGCATGATCTACACGGGCACTTTCCCTTCCAAAGGACGCCTCGGCGGCGCGCTCGTGCGGATCAACCCGAACGATTTCTCCTCCAAGGTCTGGGCCAACGTCATCACCAACCAGAGTATCTTCAGCGTCGCCGCTGTCCCCGAACTGGGCGGCCTGTTCTGCACCTCATCCATCGGCGGCGGCTCCAGCGCGATTGCGACGGAGAAGGAAGCCTTCGTGTTTCTCTGGGACTGCCAGCGTGAGACGGTCGCGTTCCGCGCCCAGCCTGTTCCCGGCACAAAACAGTACGGCGCAGTAGTCCGCGCGCGTAACGGCCTGCTCTACGGCATCGCCGGCACGAAATACTACGCGTTCGATCCAACCCAACGGAAAGTCGTATTCACGGGTGCTTTGCCGGTGAAACGCCCGCATTTCCCCGAACTGAGCGATGAACCTGCCGGCCCGAAGGGCCTTATCTACGGCGTGGGCGATGATGCGGTATTCGCGATTGATTCTGCCGATCATAGCGCTAAGGTCGTTGTGCGTGACAAATCGCTGGCGCGAGCCTTCGGCTTCTTTGTGACGCCGGATGAAACGCTCTATTACGGCTGCGGTTCGCGACTGATGCGGTGTCGGCTGCGAAAGTGATCAGTCGAGCGGGCCGTGATAGACGACGGCGCTAATACTCGCCACTGGCCAGACCTCCATCGAGCACGGCTTCGGTGGAACCGACACCAAGCCGGTCCGCGCCCTGTTCGAGGTAGCCAACCGCCGTCTTCCAATCGCGGATGCCGCCGGAGGGCTTGATCTTCAGGCGGCCGCCGATAGTTTTCTTCATTACCTCGACAATTTCCGGTGTTGCGGTGCCAGACGCGAAACCGGTCGAAGTCTTCACGAAGCCGACCCCTGCTTCCTCGGCGATGAGACACGCCTTGGCAACTTGGTCGAGCGTGAGGTAGGCGGTTTCGAGAATGACTTTCACCAGTACACCGTTCGGCTTGGCGACGGCCACGACGGCGGCGATGTCCTTCTTCACCGCGTCGTAATCGCCGGAGAGAAACTTGCCTACGTTCATCACCATATCCAATTCGCGAGCACCGTCCTTGATGGCAAGCTCGGCTTCGAGCGCCTTGACTTCGGGACGGTGATGGCCGTGCGGAAAACCGATGACAACGGAGACAAGCACCTTGCTCCCCTTGAGGCAACGCACCGCGAGCGCCACGTCGCTCGGACGGACGCACAAGCTGAACACGCCGCGGGCGATGCACATCTTCGCGTTCTTCTCGATGTCGGCGTTGGTGAAGTTTGGTTTCAGGACCGCGTGGTCAATCGTCGCGGCGACTTCGGCGACAGTGAACGTTTTCATGTCAGTGCATCTCCCGTCCGCCGGTGATGTTGATGGCTTGGCCGGTCATGTAGTCGGCGCCTTCGGAACAGAGGAACGACGTGACAGCAACGACGTCGCTGACCTTGGCGAGGCGTTTCAGCGGAATCTTGGCGGTGAATTGTTTAACGACTTCCTCGCGTGACTTGCCGAGGTTCTGGATGTAGCCGGCGGAGACGTTGCTCCAGACGCCGGTGTTCTCGGTGATGCCGGGGCAGACGCAATTGACGTTGATCTGGTAGTCGGCCAGTTCGTAGGCGAGCGCCTGGGTGAAGCCGATGATGGCGGCTTTCGCGGCGCAGTAATGGCTCATCAACGCCGAGCCGGTCTTGCCGGACTTGGAGGAGTAGTTGACGATCTTGCCGTACTTCTGCTTCTTCATCACCGGCACGCAGTACTTGCAGAACAGGAACGTTCCCCGGCAGTTCACGGCGAACATCTTGTCCCAGTCGGCCACGGTGATCTCCTCGACCAACCCCTGCCCCACGACGCCGGCGACGTTGACAAGGATGTCCACACGCCCGCCAAGCGCCTTCAACGCGGCTTCGACGCACGCCTTGACTTGCGCTTCGTCGGTCACGTTGGCGGCCATGCCATAACATTTGCCATGCGCGGAGAGTTCCTTCACCGTCGCTGCCACGGCGTCGGCATTCAGGTCGGTGACAAACACTCCGGAACATTTCCGGAGCAGATCCATCGCCACACCTTTGCCGATGGCGCCCACGGCGCCGGTTACAATTGCAGTTCGCATTTCAGGGTTCCTTGGGTTGCTTGGTTGTTTTCATTGCGTATGCCATCACCGGGCTGGCGGGCCGTAAAGCTCCACTTCCCAGATGCGCGAAACGTCAATCTGCGTCTTGGTGATTTCGAGGCGGACCCGCGAGGTTTCGACGGGCGCGAAGACACACTGCCAATAGGGATCGCGGTTGGCGTTGGCGGCGGCGCCGGGGATCGGCTTCCAGTCCGTGCCGTCGTGCCACTGGAGGGTGAACGCGGTGATCGGGCCGGTAATACGGCCGTCAGCGTTGAATCCGGAAATGATCCGCGCCGCACCCAGCTTGACCGGGGTCTCCCACGTCAGTTCGATCCGATGCGGCAGCTTGGTGTCGCTGAGCCAGCGGCTCTTGTTGTCGCTCGTGTCCGCTTTGCCATCGGTGAGCAGGGCGACGGGACTTGGCTTGCCCGCTTGGCTGCCGGACACCGTCACGCGCGCCGTGCGGGCCAGGTTGGGGCCGGCTTTCTCGAGCCAGGCCGGGACCGGCGTCAGGGCTGGCTCACGCCGGTGTTCGACCGGGTTCTTGCCGACGCCGCGGCGCATGATCTCTTGGAGTTCACTCAGGTAGTTTTCGTAGATGCAGCGCGGCGTGGCGTCGTATTTCTTGCAAAGGCTGGCGGCCATGCCGACGATCTCGCCCATGCAACCGCCGGTCCGCATCACGCGGACGGCGCCGAGGGCTTGATGGGTGACGCTGATATCGCGCCCGGCCATGAACAAGTTCGGCACGTTGCGGCTGTAGAGACAACGATACGGAATCCAGAACGGCATCGGATACGGGGTGAAGGTCGCGTTCGAGATGAATGCATTGCCCTCAAAGCCCTTCTCGAAACGCGGGTCGGGCAGATGCAGGTCCACCTTCCAGCCAGTGGGCGCGCAACCGTCGGGAAACTTCCGGTCATTCTTCAAATCATCCAAGGTGAGGACCACATCGCCCATCAGCCGGCGCGATTCGCGTTTGCCGAGGATGTGGGCGGACCAATTAAGGCGCTGGTTGGGCAGCACCTTGTCCACGTTCTTCATCGCGTCCCAAGCGCCATACATCGCGCGGAAATTCCAGTCGCGAATGTATTCCATGTCGGCGATCGGGTCGCGGTCGAAGCCGCTCTCCCAGTACCAGCCACCGAGTTTGAGCGGGTCGGGCTTGGTCTTGCTGCGGCCGGGAAACGGCTTGTCGGTCAGGTCGAGCGCCCACGGACAACGCGGGAACGGTTGCGGTTCCGCGGCGGCGACGACGGCGGTGTTGATCGCGTTGGTGTCCTTGCACTCGCAAACGTTCCAGAGATTGCACGGCCCCATGTGGCCTTTCGGATGGACCTCGAAGTCAGCTCCCGCCAACGCGCCCACCGCTGCGTCGCCGGTGCAGTCGGCAAACCAACGTCCGCCGACGCGCACGCGCCGGCCGGTGTTGATTTCCTGCGCGATCACCGCGCGAATCTTCCCGGAGTCGGTCTCCACCGCGTTGGCGCGATGTTCGAGAAAGAGACGGAGGTTCGGCTCGGCACGGGCGAGCGCGAGCTTCTTTTCATCTTCGTAAAGTTCCGCCGTGTTGGATGGGCCGTAGTGGGCCGTCTTCGCCTGCTCCAGTTCCGCCACGACGTCGCCGATGCGCGGCCACGGTTCCTTGTTGCGCGCGCCTTGCAGCCAGACGCGCACCTCGGAGCTGTTGTTGCCGCCGAGCACAGGCCGGTCCTGGATGAGCGCGACTTTCAAACCCAGTCGCGCCGCCGAGATCGCCGCGCATGTGCCGGCGATGCCGCCGCCGGTGACGACGAGATCAAACTCGCCCGCCGGCTCAGGCTGCTCCGGCAGGCCGAGACATGCCTGCCGGAACGCCGCCATTTCCGGATCGCGATTCGGCGGCGTGAATTGCGCGTCGCGCGCGAACAAAATCGCATCGCAGCGTCCCTCGAAGCCGGTCAGGTCGCGCAGCGCCAGCCGCGCGCGCCGCTCGGAAATGTTCACGCTGCCGCCGTTCTGCCAGTGCCACTGCGCGCCTTCGGTGCCGAAGACCGTGCCGAGCGGCTGGCCGTTGATGAGCAACTGAAACCGTCCCGGCGCACCCGGCGCGTTCCACTGCGCCACCCAGTCTTTGGTGCGGACCCAGACCCGGTAAGTGCCGGTCGCGGGGAACTCGACTTCCGTTGTGGCATCCGCGACTGGCCGGCCGAGTCCGTGCGCCAGCAGGTAGGGCGATCCCATTGGGTCCATGAACTGCGAATCCACGACCCAGCCGCCGCGTTGTGCAAAGCTCTCCGCCTCGACTAGAAGGAATTTCGAGCGGGCTGGTTCCTGGGCCGCCAGTAACCCTGCGTTCACCAGAGCCAACAAGGTTATGAAGGCAAAGGTACGCTTCATCACTCCAGCGTCGCGCGGGCGACTTCGCCGCGCAGTTGAGCTTCGCCGGGTTCTTTCTCGAAGACGCCGTAGAACATGGACGCGCTGTCCAGCCACAACGTGAGCCGGTGGAAATCCTCCGGCGAGAGTTTGAGATCGTGGTGGCCTTTCTCAAGCATCTCGATCAGTTTCGACGCGTGTGCGCCGAACTTGCCGGGCACGGTGCGGTAATGATCCCCGTAGCTGGTGATCGCATACTTCACGAGGCTGTTGTAGGAGGCATACCAATGGTTCTGAATCGGCTCGCGCTTGAGGTTCGGCGCCTTGCCGGGGTTCTTGTCGTGGCAGGCGACGCAGTTGCGATCCAGCACTGGCTGGACGAGCCGTGGGTAGCTGTACGGGTTGGAGCCGTCAACATCCGGTTTCGGAACCGAAGGCGGACGTCGCAACGCCAGCGGCATCACGTCAACGGCGGTCGCAGCTTTGTACTTCGGTTCGTGGCAACCTTGGCAGACGAGTTTCTCACCGTCGCGGATGGCCGTGCCGGAGCG
>Ga0163200_1001024_pt1 | contig 10751 bp, 3 predicted proteins | sample PL_2010_200m_FD_113535 | JGI IMG/M metagenome (GOLD analysis project Ga0163200, IMG submission 113535) | Freshwater microbial communities from Powell Lake, British Columbia, Canada to study Microbial Dark Matter (Phase II) - PL_2010_200m | ecosystem: Environmental > Aquatic > Freshwater > Lake ... | reverse complement strand
CCTTGGCGTTGACCCGAGTCACAACCCCGTTGATTGGCGATGTTATCGTGGTGTAGCTGTAATATTCCCTCACCTCTTCAATACGCGCCTCCGCAGCGTCTAAATTATACTTCATCACCGTTAAATTCTTTTCAGATGCCTCCAGGTTATACTTGGCCGACTCATATTGCGCCGCAAGCTCGTCCACCTTGTATTTTATCTGGTCGAAGTCCGCCTTGCTTATGTCTCTCGACTCAAACAGCCCCTTTTTCCTTTCGAGGTCCTTTTGTGCCTGCTCCAGTGTCGCCGCAAGCCCCACCAGGGTTTTCTTGCTGCCCTCAATCTTCGATTTTTCAACCTCTATCTGCGCCTCTTGGGCGTTTTTGCCGGCCTCTGCCAGCCGCAACTGGCTTTCGAGGTCTTTTGAGTCAAGTTTAAGCAGTATCGACGGCGGTATCGGCGGATTCGCGTTCGCGTCGCCACAGGTAACAACGTTGCCCTCATCATAAGGCATCTCAATAATTCGAGCGGATACCTTTGCGCTTATCTGGACCGTTTCTTTCGGTTCAATCTCACCGGTAGCGCTCACCCGCTCTGTCAAATCGCCTCGCTTGACCTCCTCAATACGCACCACTTCCTCTTTGCCATTGCCTTTGTGGCTTTTGTTGACCGCCCAGCCAACCACTGACAACACCAAAACCGCCACAATAGCAATAATAATCCACTTTCGTCGTTTCTTCACATTTGCTCCTCTTATCTAAAAAACGCTGTCTCCGGGCCTCCGATGCCGGCTATATAACCCGTCCATCTTGCCTTATATTATAACTCGCAACGTTACCATTTTATTACCGTTTTGTCTTTTTTTAGTGATTTTTTTGCAGTTCCGGCCTTCCCCGCTTGAAATCCTTTATATTTTAATGGAAATAAAGTTTTTTTATCCTGACCCATTTTGGCATGTCCCCATAATCTTGTTTTTAGTTTGAAAACTGGGTTGGTAGGTTTTAAGGAGGCTTGGGGAATAATGGGGACAGTGTAATAATGAATTTTGCGTCGGAATCGGATTAAATGTTATTTCAGTTCGACCGACAGTAGGCGTGGGCATGGCTTTCATAGTTTCTAAACCACACTTTTCACACCTTTCACACCTTTGCTCCTGTCCGCTATACGCTGCACGCTAAATTCGCCTTCAGGAAATACAGCCACTTGCCGAGTAATTTGGTCTTTAGAATTGCCTCAGCCGCCCTGCCGTAAAGCTCCAACTGCCGACTATATAGTTCCGCCCGCCGCGGCACGTCCCCCGCCGTTATGTTGTCGGTCTTAAAATCTATTATCATCAACCCTTCCGGCGTCTGAATCAGCATATCAATTATGCCCTGCACAATTACTATTTCGTCGCTCGTCTCTTGTGATTCGTTATTCGAATCGCGAATTACAGATGCCGGCACAGCAAACGAGAACGGCCATTCCCGCAAAACCTTATTGTTGGAATCAATAACCTTTTTCCCTAAATCGCTTTCAAAAAACCGTACTATCGAATCCGCATCGATACATTCTGCCGTCGCTTCGGCCATTGCGCCTTTGGCCAAAAGTTTTTTCTTTATTTTCTCAATTGCATCCCCGTTTATTGGCCCGGTCAAATCAACCCCTGCAATTACAAGGTGCACCGCAGCGCCGATTAGCCGGCCTTCAACCGTCACCGCCGAGTCCGCCTCGACCGCCTTCGGCCTTCGCTCCAGCGATTTGGCATAATCGAACTTGACGTATTCATCATTGCCGTGGGTCAGTTGCGATACGGAAGTTTTCGCCGCCAGCAGCGGCGCATCGCCGAACCCGTACCGCCACGCCAGGGATTCTTTCACCTGCAAAAGCAATTCCGAACCGGTTTTGTCCTGCCGTGATGTCCCTGCCTTTAAATTAGAACTATCTTGCCCGCCGATTTTTTGTTCGATGATAAAGTCATTAAGTTTCTTTAATTCGGCCTGATTGTAAAGTTTCAAACTGAACAAATCATCATCAGCCGTCTGTTCCGCTAATCCTGTCTCGAAACTACTGTGCAGTTTCTTCTGGTCGCACAGGCCATAGAGAATCCATTCTATTGGACGCCGGCAGCGGCGAAGCTGCCAATCGGGGACAGGTTGGCCGCCATTGAAAAAACCGCCGGCTAGAATCTCGCGGCAGTTTTTTTTCTTCTGCGAAGCGGTAAGTATAAGCCGTTCCCTGGCGCGCGTTGTGGCAACGTAGAGAATCCGCATTTCCTCGGCCAGGTTTGTTTTCAGTTTTTCTTCCGCAATGACCTGGTAGGCAAGGGAGTCGAACCTGCTGTTTGACTGGCGCTCGATAATCCGCAGGCCGACGGTGTCCTCGGCGTCGGTTATGCAATCGTTATTATAGATATCTTTTTTGTTAAACGGGCTGTTCGTCTCCACAAGAAAAACAACCGGAAATTCAAGACCTTTGCTTTTATGAACGCTTATAATTCGGACGGCGTTTTCCGCCTGGGCTTCCGGCTCGGCCACCGACCAGTCCTGGCCTGTCCGGCGGAGCTTTTCGATAAATTCGACAAACCGGCTCAGCGAAGGTACGCCGCCGCTGCTGACAAAGCCGGCGAACTGAACTGCCCTGTCGTGCAGCCGAAGCAGATTGGCCCTGCGGGCTTGTCCGTTCGGCAGAGCTGAAACGAAAGACAAGAACCCGGTCAGGCGGTATATCTGCCAAATCAAATCTGCCAGGTCTCCGCGTCGTGCCGCCGTCTGCCAATCTTCAATTTGAGCCAATATCTTTTTGAGCCGGCCGGCCAACTCCGCATCGGGCCCGGACTGTGAATACCGCAGTACAAGGCCGTAAAAATTCTCTCCATCCTCACCTTTATCTACCCCGGCGGATTTTTTACCGTTAATTTTTATCTTCACCAGGTCGCTGTCGCTTATCCCAAAGAATGGGCTTCGCAGCACCGCCGCCATTTCAATATCCCGCTGCGGGTTATCCAGAACCTTCAGCAGGCACAGGCAGTCGCTTATCTCCGTTTCTTCGAAATACCCGACCGAATTTTGGCAACTCACCGGCACGCCGGCCAATCGCAGAATCTCGACATAGTCGCCGGCCCTGTCAGCCGGCGAGCGCATCAGTATCACTATGTCGCCATATTCGACTTCTCTGGATTTTTCCAACTGTTTATCGTATATTATAAATTCCGGCCGGCCGGTTTCTGAGCCGACCATTTGCCTGATTCGCAGGGCAATTGCCGAGGCCTGCCGCTGCCTCGAACTGATGACAATCTTCTCATATTGATTGTCGCCTGCCGTATCCGCCTGGTCTTCCTGCGTATCCTCTGCGTTATTACCGGCCTGGGTTTCTTCTTCAGTGTCTTTGGGTTCCTCATCAAGTATGTGCAGTTCGACGACCGGCTTTTCGTTTTCCGCCGCCTTTTGGGACTCGCTTTGTGCTGCGGGTTTCAGCTCGGCTGACTCATCATAATCAATTCCCGCAAATGATGCGGTCATTATCCTGCCGAATACCTTATTGACAAAATCAAGAATGCCCTTGTCGGAGCGAAAGTTGGCATTGAGGTCAACCCGCAGGCCGCCGGCCGTTTCTTTCAGGTCGCTCGATGCCGACTGTAAATCTTTTATGAAAATCCCCGGCTCGGCGCCGCGAAAGGCATATATACTTTGCTTGACGTCGCCGACGACAAAAACATTGTCCCTTCCGCTGACCGCTTTCAGTATCGCCCGCTGAACCGGATTTATATCCTGATATTCATCGACGAATATGTATTTATATTTCCGTCTCAGTGCCAGCGATGTTTCCGTCGGCTTCAGTTCGCCGCTCTGTTGGTCTTCTTCCGTCAGAAGTTTCAGGGCATAATGCTCGAGGTCGGCAAAATCCATACTGTTAATCGCCCCCTTGGCCCGGCCATACAACCGGTCGAATTTTCCGACAAGCTCAATCAGCACCTTCGTCTGCAGGCCGACCGAGCCGCTCAATTTACCGAGATAATCGGGATTTAAAACCGCAAGCTTTTCCAATTCGGCAATATCGTCTATTGCCTGCTTTGCGGTATCGTGTATCAGGTCGGCAATATGTTCATTCTCAATTTTCGGGGTAGGCGTTTTTGGGTTTTTGAAATTTCTTATCGCATCGGCAAATTTCTCCCAGTTGCCGGTTTTTAAGAGTTCAACACATTTTTCAACCGGCTCAATATGGCTTTTTAAAAACTTTGCATCCCAATCCCCGCCGGCATCACTGCTTTTGCAGATTTTCCGTGCGTGGAGCAGCCGGTCGAGAATACGCTGCAATTTTTCGGCGACGATCCGTCTTTGTTTTTCAGCCAAATCGCCGGCACAGGGATTGGCGGACTCGGCCAGTGCCGCCGCCCTTTCGTACCAGTTCTGTCGCGAAACCACGCCGTCTAAAAAATCGCTTATCTGTATAATCTTTGCGGTGAAACCATCGTTTGTGCGGAGGTCTCTGCGGTAAAAAAGCTCTTTAAGCCCCTGCACCAGATTGCTCTGCTGCCAGGCCCAGTCAATCGTCTTTTCAAGAACCTCCGCCTTCAGCAGCGCCTGCTCATCCTGGCCAATCACGCGGAAGGTCGGGTCAAGGCCGAGCTTGCCATCGTAAAAATGCTCCGTGATGAGCCGTTTGCAGAACGAATGTATCGTGCTTATATCCGCCCCCTGCAGCAATACAATCTGCCGGCGAAGATGTGCGTCACCGCTTTCGAGAAACACCGTCTGCAGTTGTTCCTCTATCCGGCTGCGCATCTGCTCGGCGGCGGCATCGGTGAAAGTCAATACCAGAATACTCCGGATATCGGGACATATATTCCCATCCGATACGATATCGACGCACCTGCCCGACAGCACGGCGGTCTTTCCCGTGCCTGCCGATGCGGTAACGAGAACATCGCTGCCCCGCTGCTTAATCGCCCGCTGCTGCTGCGGCGTCCATTTAATCTTTTTTTCCGCCATCAATCTTTCCCAGCGCCTTCGGTTTATTCAATGATTCCAACGGATTGTAGTCATTTATCTGCCAGTCGAAACGGCAGACCGATTTATATTCGCAATTACTGCACGGTGACTTCGTGCCGAGTCTGTACGGATGCACATTTATTTTTCCGGAGACGATTTCCTCCGCCAGTTTTTTGATTTTCCGCCCGGCAAATTCCAGCACCTTTTCAAAGTCGTCCGGCTTTAATGCCCCGCTTCTGCCGTAATCACCATATTGACCATTTTCTTTACTCACCTGAAAATTGTAAAACCTGCTGTTTTTGGATTTAACCGTGCTGTCAAGCTGCTGGTAAAATTCGCCGTTGAATATCCCTTTTGCCTTATAGGTTCCCCCCGGCCTGACCTCGACCGGCATATAGAACGCCCCGACAACGTTTTCGTACTCCGCACCGCCGGTGCGGACGGCCAGCATATAAATCGGCAACTGCATATCCAGCCCATTGTAAAATTCCGACCAGTCGTATGATTTCTCTTTTTTCTTATAGTCAAAAACCACAGCCACCTTTCGCCCGTTTATATCCACCGCGTCAAGCCGGTCGATTTTACCATTAAGAAACAGCAATCGCCCGTCCGGAAGCGTAAGCTTGTATTCACCAATTTTTTCGCGGGATTCTTTAACCTCGCCGAATGAAACCTCCGACAATTTCGGTCTGAAACCGCCCGCCCGCACCATTTCCGCAATCGCCGAGGCACAATCCCGAAGAACCTCACCGGCAGAATCAATAATAAATTCATTGCGCACGGAATGGCGACAAAAATTCGACACAAAAGTATCCGTCAGAACAAATTCGGATATTTCCTCTTCCAGAAATCGTAATAGTTTTTCATTATCAATCGCTGTAAAATCTTCTTTTTCCGCATTGAGTTTTTTCAGCAAGGCATCGAGAATACTATGATAAAAATTACCCACGTCCAACGGCTCAAACCTGAACTCCTTCCGCTCTTTCAGCCCGAGCGTATATTTTACAAAATACCGATACGAACAGGCGGCAAAGGTACTTAATCTACTCGATGAGCTTTTTATCTTTCCGCCGAAAAGTTTTCTTACCACGTCTGCGTCAAGTTTTGCGACATTGTCGTAATTTATCGCCGAGCGAACTATCGCCCCTGTCGCCGCAAGCTGCTCATCATCGCAAATCACACTTAATAATTCATTGCCTTGGCCATCGGCTGTCCCGGATTGCGGAGCATCCCTGCCAAGATTACTGCACAACAAGTCGGCAAGCTCGGTTTCGCTGTGGACGTCTTCAATTCGGCCCTGCCCGCCAGCAATGAATTCTTCGCCGAGATTTTCAAACAGCGATTCGAGATTGTTTATGAACGGCGAGCGTGCCGCCGGGCCGCCTTTGTCGTCGGCCAGGGGATACGTAATATACAGAAATTGTGATGCCCGCGTAAATGCGATGTAAGCGAGATACTGCCTTTCCGCCAGCGTTTTATCCATCGTTGCAGCAAGCTGAAAACCGGCCGACTCGGCGGCAATGCGGTCATCGTCCGTCAGGAAACCGTCATAACCAATCGGCACGGGAAACTGCTTTTGCGTTGTGCCAATCAAAAAGACCGCTTTCAAATCCGGATGTCGGCTGCGTTCGATTGAGCCGACGAGAACCTGGTCGAGCGTGGGCGGAATAAAACCGAGCTTCAACTGCGAGAAGGCCGAACGGACAATCGCAATATAGGCCTTGCAATTCAATTCCTGGCTGCCGAAAATTTCCACAAGCTCATCGAACACATCGACAAACCTGTTGTAGAACTGCCGATGCTCATCCGCCGCCCCCGCCCCTGCTTCATGGGCTTCCTCAATCCATTGTCCTATTTTTTCGCGAACTGTCAAACCATCGAGAAAATCAAAAACGGCAGCGGTAAATTTTATCACATTGATTGTCCCCTCTGCATCGCGGCAGCATAAATCGTCCCGAAGTTTCAGCAGCGGCCCGGCGACCTTCAGCCGAGTCCGGTTTATGCGCTGCTCATCAAACTCCGTATCTTTTGGGCCGGCAAAATGCCACTGTTGGTCGCTTTGCCAGTCACTGCCGCTTATGCCGAATGCGATACAGTAATTCTCCAGCAGGTCGATATCATCGTTTTCAACCGGCACAAGCCCGGTTTTAAGATAACTGAATATATCGCTGCCGGAGAAATCATCGCCGGCCGCCGCCAGAGCCGAGCAGATGAGCTGAACTATGGGATGGCGGCTCAGTGGTTTTTGCCTATCGATAAAAAACGGCAGACGATGGTCATCAAAATATGCCTTTATATAATGCTGGTAATACTCGATGTCCGAGGCAATGACCGCAATGTCGCGGTATCGGAACCCCTGCTCTCTGACCAGGCGAGCTATCTGCCCGGCAACAAACCTTACCTCTGCCCTGGCATTTGGCGCCGATACAATGCGAACGCCGTCCGCCGCTGAAATTTTCACCGGCCTTTGCTCAAATATGTTCCGCTCGACGTGGGCAAGCTGCTGCGAGGATGAAAATCTGAGCGGCTTTTTCAGGATTATCGGCTCGGCCAGTTTGAGTTTGCATTTTTTTATTACATCGAGAAGCTCGATGTACGTCCGCTGTGTCGGATAGAACAAATCGGCAGGGTCAGCCGCAGCAATATCAGGATTCTTAAGGTCAATGCGGGCCGGGTCAAGACATAATGCGATTTGCGCATCGGCGGCTGTTTTCAATAGTTCCGCAAGTATCACAAGCTCGCCGGTATTAAAGCCCGAAAAGCCGTCCACCCACAGCTTTGCACCTGCGGTAATCGCCGAATCCGCAACTGCCAGTCGTGCGCCGGTAAGCTGAACGTCGGGGTCAATGAACCTGCCTTCGACAAATTTCAGATACTCCCTTAAAATCAGATTTACGTCCGCGAATTTAAAAGCGGTAAAACTATTGCGGTTATCCTTTTGCAGTTTGCCTAACAATTCATCGATATCGTCCGGCGTCCTTGCGTACCGATGCAGTTCCGCCACCGTATCGGCTATTTGCCGACCAAGACCCGGCTGTGCCGCCGAGAAACGAAGCACCTTCAGCTTGTCGGTACTATCGCGCAGAATCCGCTGAATCACCATTTCCCTGCCGATGCGCGAAAGTGCCGGCCTGACGGTGTTTTTGCCCGTCAGCAGAAACTGGAGGCGGTCGAAGGAAAGCACGTTCAGCCGGCTGTAACCGCCTATTCTCTTATCGCTGAGAATCGCACGCTCGGCCTGATAAGTCGCCTGCTCCGGCACAAGCAGAATCAGCGGCCGTTCATTGCCACGGACCAGCAGGGCATTGACTATCGCTTTTATACAAAAGCTTGTCTTGCCCGTTCCGCTTCTGCCGAGAATGAACTGAACCGCCATAGAAACCCGTCCTGAATCTGAATTTTCAATCGCCGCCTTGTGCGGTGCGATTTACGTGGTTTTTCTCTGTCCGCCAAACAACATCTTTACCACAAGTGCGGCATTTTTTCAAATCTTTGATAGTCAAATCCGGCTTTCTGCCGATAAATAAGATATGGCTCGAAAACACAAAAGTGCGAAATAGATTCGACTTTGCTCACTATAAAAGGAGATAATGCAAATGAGAACGAAAAAAAATCTGCTCACCGTTGCCGGCATATCAGTTGCCTGTGCAATTGTAATCTGGCTGACCGCATCAATTGAGGGCAATGAAAAAACTTACGACGTCAGGCCGGAAATCACAATACCCGAATACAAAACCGATACCGCCCGGCTTGTCGAGGCATACGAGCATCTGCTGGACCGAATGATGGACCTGACCGAGAAAAATCTGGCCCACAACAACAGCGACAATCAGTCCGTAACGCAAAGATTAGATTCCATCGATGCGAAACTGGCGGAAATCTCCGTACGCCTGACAAGAATAGAAAACAAACTCGGAATAGAAGGGCCGAAACCAACTGCGGAAAATCTCAAAAAAGAATCTTCGCTGCCAAAACCGGATTAAACCTCTCCGCCCGGCAATCCTGAACCTGACCCCGGTATATTAAACCGGCATATCTGATATTGATTTGAAAAAAGAAAAGGGCAGAAAAATTATGAAACCGACAAAGATTGCGATAGTTGCCGGATTGTGTCTGTTTACCTGGGCGATGGCCGGACACGATTCCAAAGTTTCTGCACAATCGGATGACAAACAAAACGAGAGCAGCCTTGCAATCAATGCCTCACAATACGGAGTGGGATACCCGGAGACGTTTGTTCTGATGCAGAACCGGATGGGGATACGAATAGAATACAACCTTGACCGCAGCAATCTGCAATTATGGATAAGTCCCCAGGTCGGTAAATCGATGGACTACCGCGACAAAAACTGGTCGAATCGCGACGACCACACCAACATATTCGACAGAATCCTGCTGCCCGCTCTTAACCTGAATGATTTTGTGAGCTGCGATTACGACCCGTTTCACAGCGTCCTGAATTTCAAAAATCAAAAGCTACATATCGCATCGGTCTATGATAAACCCGTCGTGCTGGTCTGGTTTGAGAAAGATAGTATCGTGGACTTCAAAAGTGCCGGGTCGGACAAGCCCGTCAGGCAGACCGACAGGAGTTTTGTCATTGAGCATACCGACCGCGGCAGGACGTTTGAGTTCGCAGCAGCCCTGGGCAACGGCGCCGGGTCATTCCAGCAGCAGCGTATTATGGATGAAGGCAGGAGCATTTACAGCAGGGCATCTATCAAGGGCGGACAACTCTTAGTCATAGCGGGCGAGCTGAAAAAAGAAAACATCTCGCGGACCGCAGCGGAAATCGCCTCGCAGAACGTCGATGTGCTGCTCACAAAGAACGAGAAGAAAATCACAAAAGACCTCGAAAGGGGACGATTCCGGCTCAAGGGGAGAGCCGATATGCAGAAGCTGTTGGACATAAACCGCCGCATTGTCCTGTCGATGCAGGACATCAAAGGGTTCATTCGAACCACCAATCAATATATCTACTACCTGCTCTGGTTCCGTGACGGCGGTATAGACACCGCGCTTGCGGCATATACCGGCTGGGTAAATCCAGTCAGGGACCAGGTGAACTTTGCCCTGCTCAATCCGAATATCAGCACGGAAGAGCCGAAGGGTAGATTCTTTGGCCAGATAATGGCAGGTCCCATAACAAAATGGGAGGAGGACGGTCTTTTCTACGTTGTCTGGCCGGCCTTTACATACTGGACACAAACAGGCGATAATACCTTCTGCAGGGGACAATACCTCAGGACAATGGAAGAGGCGATGGATTGGCTCGAACGGTATTGCTTCGACAGGGAAAGGGGATTGTTCGGCCGTTACTACGCCAGCGAAGGACCACTGACAAACAGCCGGGGTGACGGCTGGGACGATGCCGTCGGCCGGCCCAGCGACAAATGGCCGAGCATATACGAGGGAAAAACAATCGCCCGGTCGTACGATATTTATATCAACACACTGAATTACAATGTTTACGTTATGCTCTCGGCTATGGAAGACGGGAAAAGAGCGGACAAGTATCTCGATAAAGCAATCCGGCTTGAAGAAAATATCAGGAAATTTTTCGACTGCAACGGCCCATTACCCTCCAGCGGCGGTTTTCTTACCATCGACAACAAGTATATAACCGCCAAGCCCTATACGCTCGACAGAGCCGACTACCAGTGGTCGCTGTCGCTGCCGCTGTTCCAACCCAACCAGCCTGGAAAATACAGGGATGCAAGGAACCGTCTGTTGGGTGACATAATCGCATCGCCAAAAGGTAATTTTCTATGCAACTATAACTCAATTATGGCAAATATGGAT